>Ga0307511_10001448_pt1 | contig 25065 bp, 19 predicted proteins | sample 13_EM_MG_FD_200266 | JGI IMG/M metagenome (GOLD analysis project Ga0307511, IMG submission 200266) | Populus trichocarpa ectomycorrhiza microbial communities from riparian zone in the Pacific Northwest, United States - 13_EM | ecosystem: Host-associated > Plants > Roots > Unclassified | place... | reverse complement strand
AGGCATCAGGTATGTATGGTGGGTGATAGGGCTGCAGTTCCACAGGTCGTGGCGGGGGCGGGGCACGTGCGTAAGCACATGGGGGGGGGGGCACTATGTCAGCAGACTAGCTGGGGCCAACCGAGCTGAGCTGGCTGGGCTGAGACGTATTGCTCCTGTAGCCATAGTCTGGTTGGCTTACTTCAGACAGCGAAAGTTGACAACAAACAGTGCAGAATACGGGCTGATGTAAGAAGTTCGGGGAAAAAAGTGCGGGTCGGCACCTTCATGTGCCACGGGAGGGGGTATGGGCCATGGGTATAGGCGAGGTAAGGCAAGAGCAGAACCGAGGAGTAAAAGAAACCGAAAATTGATTGGTGGGTGGATGGATGGAGAGTGTGGGTAATATCATACCGAAGCAAAGCTCTGAACTTTCCCCAAAATCTCCCCTGGTACTGCCCCAGGCCTCTTCTTACTGGCTTCCAAGTTCACAAGGTATTGTGTCCTATCACGGTCCTCACGAGAGTAATACAAGATACAGCGAGCAGCCTTTCCGTCTCGGCCAGCGCGACCTGCTTCTTGATAATATCTGTACATATAATATGCAGAGATGAGTCACTCGAACATACATATCCATGGGGAGTGGAAGCCTAAAGTATAATATCACACACCCTTCGAAAGACTTTGAGATTTGCCAGTGGACCACGAAACGGACCTAGATCCACTCACCGTCAGCATCTTTCTATGCACCTTCGCTACCGCCTCGTTAGGCTGAGGTCATTGTCGCATGAAGTGAACCGTCTCGATTGCGTAAGGCATGGCTATTGGGTGGCGGGTGCGCAGACGTACATTAGGCTTGTCTATACCCATTCCAAACGCTGTAGTTGCGACAATCACATCGTACCCGGGTTTATCCACTAGCCATGATCGGGCAACCTCTTCCTTCTCGTCATCTGTACACCAAAATCTCGACAAATTGTCCACCTTTGGTTAGAACTCTATCTAGAATCGGTTCTTTTCTTAATCTGACGGCGTGCATGAAGGAAGCGAGTGAGGTGGAAGAACGTGAAAGGGCGGCCTCAACCAATACACGAGACACCCACATACTCACTTGTCAGCCCCGCATGATAACACTTTGCCCCAATTCCATTATCCCTCAATGCTGCAGCCAACTCCTCACAGTTTTGCCTTCTCTGACAATATATAATCCCAGAAACGGCATCGGATCTCTCGCCTTCCGGCAAGTCCCGCTCCTGTCGTCGTTGGTGTACGCTCCTCAGCCATGACAAGAAGTCGTCCAATATGTTGGCTTCGTCATTCTTAAATCTGACCTCGTAATGCAGGTTTCTGCGTGCTGTAGACAGCAAATACATCCTAAGTGTTGGTGGCGGTGGGAGGCGGAGAATAGTGACTATGTCTTCACGAACCCTGTCGGTAGCTGTAGCCGTCACTGCAGTGATTGGAACGAGAGGGTACTCTGTTTTAAACATAGACAGCAACTTGAAAGCAGGTCGAAAGTCGTGACCCCATTCTGGTTGTCAATCAGCAGAGATAATCTTGGGATCATATTACAGACGCTGTTCTCACCTGATATGCAGTGTGCTTCATCGATGACAATGCGATTCAGTTCTCGTTGCTTATACACAATCTCTAACTTTTTCCGGAAGTTTTGAGTTGCACATAACTCAGGAGTGACATATAATAGCCGAATCTTCGGGTGACCGCACTCCAGATCTCTGAAGATCTTTGTGTGCGTCAGTTACATCACCCTCGTGCTCATCCGGGCCTGAATACCTTCAATTTGTCCTCATAGCCGACCGTGCTATTCAAGGTCGCTGCATTGATACCGGCTTCTAGAAGAGCATCAACCTGGTTGGACTGTGGTGGATTCCGTACTCTTGTCAGCCCTGAAAATACTCATCCAGCTCAAGACCCTCAGCCAATTCTGGTCTTGAGACATCCATGCATACCATAATGGAGAGCAGTGGTGAAACCACGATCGTGATCCCATGTTCAACCTTAAACACGTGTCAGCTAGTCCTTTCCATACTCCATGGGGACTTGCTTTACCTGAACAGCCGGCAATTGAAAACACAAGCTCTTCCCTAGCCCAGTCGCAGCTTGAAGGTACCTGGTTCAGAAAAAGCATAGTGCTATCTTAGCATATATGAATATAGATGTACGAGGTGCAGAGTTAGGATCCACATACACGTCATGCCCCTCAAGGACTGTTTCTATAACTTGCCGTTGAACTGATCGAAATGTAGTTTTCTTGAAGACCTACAGAGTATTAAGCCGTCAAAATCAGGAAAGTAAAGAAACATGCAATGGAAAACACCGTGGGTATATATACACGCCTGAGTGTAAAATCAATGTCAGGCTTTCGCTTCTTGAAAGTTTTTGGTGGCATCATCCCGGAGAGAACGAATTCGGTCTGAATGAGGTATGTGATTTTTGTCTCGAATGCCCCGATATTTTGATCCAAGCCTCTTGAAGAATTGTCAGTTTTGATTGGGAGGTTTATGCCCGGAAGGGAAGCTGGTCTCTGCTGCTATAGCTTTGGTAAAGTTATCGACCATGGGTGGAGGTAAAAAGTATTCAGAGTACATGCTTCTTAGGCATGTGCACCTCATGTACTCTACTCTTAAATAGTATGATGTAGATCACATGTTTCATTACATTTCGAACTTGACTAAGGTAAGTACCGTGATAATCTCCATGTCCCCACCCAATTGTAAACTCGCAACAAAAAAGATTACACCTCTTCGGGGAACACACTCGTTCCTTTGGCTTATTTACATGTTTATAGCGGATGTGAAGGTACATATACTAGAACCAGATGGTACCCCTACATAGGCGGAGTACTAGAATGGTAATCTACGCATGGATTAGTCTCAACAGTGGAATAAACCTAGCCTCGGCTGGATTCCATGTTACTTAGGTAATATTAATATTGTTGGTCTCGGTCGGGCAGATTAAATTCGGATTCAGATCATGAAGTAAAGTAGAAACATCACGTGCGACACACCCCTATCTTAGCACCGGCTGCTCTTGAATTCTTCGATAATTTATAATCACCTCCAGAATGGCAAGAAGCAGGTGTTCACACTATCTCAATTTTGTGGTACTCGAGTAATTTATAGTTGTGAGGTTCTGCTGTAAAGTAGAAATCTCAAAACTTTCCCTAGGGGCGCAGCCACAAATTCTGTATGGAGTTGTCCGTGCGTCCATGCATACTTAAGTGAGTTCGCCTCGTTGATGGCTTTCCCCGAGTACAATACACCTCTTATAAAAGGCATAAACAACAGCACTCATATTCACCCAGCCTGTCTACTCGTGCTACTTGCATCATGGCTTCTCCGTTCCAGAATATCTACACTATTAGAAGAGTTGCTGGGACTGATAGCAAACCATGTTCGGTATGACCCACTCCACGTTCATCTCCCTTTCCATGAAGAGTGGCCCATAGGCTGACTGGACTCAAAACTGTGAATTCTTGAGGGCAAAGATCTGTTATAAGCCTACCACAGTGTACCTAGTAACAGGCTGCCAGAAGGTGCATCAGCCATAGTCTGGAGGGGGAGGACACTGACTAACGTCTTCCGGCCAGGACTTCTTCCCCGTTTGTCCAGGGCATCTCACAGACAGGGGATTCGCAACTCCTATTGCCAAAACTCCACCGCCAGCCCCCTCTGCAGAAGAGTTGGAAAGGAAGCGGAAAGAAGCCCTAGAAAAGGAGATTGAGTTAGTAAAGAAAGAGTACGAAGAAAAGCAGAAACGGAAGAAGGAGAAGAAAGACGTAGGAAAAGAAAAGCCAAAGGAAGATAAGGACAAGAAAGATGAGGAAAACCAGAATAAGGATAACAAGAAGGAGGAGGCAAAGCTGGCATCGGAGAAAAATGATGCTCTGTCGGAGGTAAAGAAGGACGAAGACCCAAAGGTCTTTGCGCTTCACAGGTAACCGACCAAGCACCCAAATCACTACCTGGGTTTTGTGGGATACTTTATTTATTAATTGCGGGTATTTTCCAGAGACTTTTATAATATGCGCCTACAGAGACTACGCCAACAACAAGCCGCAAAGAGAACTCGAGATTTACTCAAAACTCCTGGGGCCTTTCCTACAGTGCCAAAAGGACCAATTGGCTAGTGCTCCAGCCTAATGTCAGAGGGGCCACAACCGGGGGGCTTGTGCAGAGCGAATCTAATGAGTATATATAAGCAATGAAATTGTGCAGCAAGCCCTCTTCGATATCTATTTGCAGGGGTTTTCAGATTTCTATGGGGAATTACCAAATTTACCTCGCAGTTACTCTACGCTATGTATGATGTATTGCCACAAATTGGGAGATCCATGCTCTCATAAAAAAGGCGAATATTAAACCTTGTTGATGGAGAAAGGTCACTACGCTATGCTATGCTATGCTATGCTATGGAAAGAACATCAGACTGGCCGTACCTATGATGGCGACAGGTGATCGAGCTGCCTGGGACAGCGCCTCAGAATTAACGACTAATGCTAATATGGTATGGCAACTGTGCAAAGATGGTTTTTGCTGGCATAACCCTTAGGTCTGCACACAGCTATTATCTAAAGACGAGATACTTTCACTTCATCAACCTTTCCCTTTGCAACACTTATTCCAGGGACAACCCAACTACCGCAGGAACATTGGATACCCTGCCAAGCATAACTTCCGACCTTTGAGTCGCACTTTGGGCACTTCAGCTTCCCGGATACCGCACCTTTCGACATTTCAGGTTTCATCCATAGAAGAGGCTCTAAGAAATGGTGCGCGCAAACTTGGGGATTACTATCCCTCGCCAGTGACAGTACGGTGGTGTGTGGGGCCAGTGCGTGGGAGGTTGCCAGAATTTGCCTGAGGACAGCGGTTACAAGATAAGCAAAATGTAGGGGATTAAGGTTTCTTACCGGCAACGCTTGCACCTCAACTCAAGTTCCACATTCTCGCTAGACTCCTCTTCCAAACCCTGTACCTGGGCAACCTCTCTTTCCTGGTCACAGAACCTGATCTGATCCGGAGCCCTACCAATCATATTGGACATTTCTACCTGATTCTTAAATAACCACCGCTGATACTTCGGATGTTCTTGCACAGCATCGGGGCAACCCATTTCCTCATAGAGTTCCAGCTGCTTTCTGAAGGAGGGGTTGGGGAAAACGAAAGGGCGAGCTGCCCGAACTGCCTCTAATGCATCTTCTGCCGACAGCTTACGAGTCTTCATAAGATATGCAGTCAGAACCGTTGCGGAGCGGGAGATGCCCATAGCACTGGTGCAGACAAATTAGCTCTTGGTTTTGAATAAATGAGAAAAAAATATTTGGAATTACCAATGCACATAAACAGCACCGCCGAGGCCAAGGCCGCGTGCTATGAATGCATTTGTAGTGGGGAAGTGCTGCAAAAGGTCTTCATCGTCGCTATCATCCACTGCTACCACGTGGTGTTCGTGAAAGTCCTTGAATAGTGATTCCTTCAAGTCGATCCGTAGTACGGATAAGACATGTGTGATGTTTGCCTTCTCTACAGCCTCTTTCTGTTGCAGAGCAAACATACTTTCAAGTTGAGGTCAGCCACAGGCTAAACCGTACACTTCAAGTGACAGGGTTGCATACCCTCCAATCCAGATATTCTCCCCCGCCAGCTTGTCCATGGCACCTAAAGTATTCATCTTGCTAGTGCTAATCAGACGAGATACAATTATGGGTGGATGTTCGTCAAGGAGCAGCCCCGGACAGCCTACCTACTTTAGATTTCTGGAGAAGTTGCCGAGCTGAGCGTCCAGGACTCGGTCTATGAGGCTTCGGAGAGCCATGAGTTTGTGTGTCAAGGTGTGGCGGTTCCCCACCCTACTCGTGAGCAGAGCCACTAGAGAGCTAGTCTCGGCTAGAGAGCGGGCGTCTCACCGTTCAGACCAACCAAGTACGTAAACCTAATCGCTCGCGAGGCTATAACCAGACTAACGAGGGTAGGTACGACGTCTCTTCGTTCCGACGAAGGTTTCCTTCAACGACGCACGTCTTTTCTTTTTGCCGGAGCCCCTTAATAATCTAGCGTCTCTGTACTCGTAGGGGTGCCGAGGGTCCGAGATCGGTGACCTTGCCAGTCCGCCAGCCTCTCAAGAACGGGAATGAAGTGGCCGTGGCCGCGAGACAAGGCCTCGAGCTACTTCTTGAGGGTGGGCATCTTATTGCCAGCACTCGCTAGTTGTGCACCAGCATTGTCACATCACTAGAAATGGACCCTGGGAGACAGCTAATTGGACACATCCTCATGCTCAGCTTATTTTGAGATTCGGGCTTTTCTATCTCAGCGTGGCAAAGGCTTTTGGCCCGCAGATCAGAACCTGAACAGCATTTTGCTAGGGCTCATGTTCGCATGTATCCTTAGCGCCACGCCATTATAATTCTTCTGCATTCGGTAGCATGTTTACTAGATCTGTTGCGGCTCACTTGTTCACGTTAGGCATGCGAAGCAGTGGAGCGGTTCACAAGGAGACACTCTCGGAAACAACTGCCTGTCCGCTCTCACCAGAAAGGGCGCGGGGTGGAAAGTCATGTTTTGGGTAGATCATGACTATCAAGAAGACCAGGATTCCTTGCACGAATTTAACCGTGTTGTCAGCCCTGTGTCGCAGACGCTCCTTGCTTCACAATCGTCATCAGCCCTACGCCACCAACCGTGAGCACAAATAAGTCTCAGAGTCACTGACGAACTCTATCCATTTATGACTACGGGATGGCTGTGACGTTGGTTGGCGTCCTGTGGGGGATATCATGCTGAGAATTATATATTTGACATCGCGATATCCACATTAACCAATTATCAAGCTGACTAGTTTTGTGGTTGAGTATTTAGATTATTTTTCATGTCAACTGCTAAAATAGTGCCTCCGCCCTACTCCACTCTGCCCTGGTTCAACTCGATTGTCAGGGCAAGCATCTGGAACATTTAAGTAGGAGATCGAAACGGTCCTGGCTTTTGCCGTTCACCCCATGGCTGCGCGTGACCACCCATGGCCAACGTTAGCTTGAGGATAGTCGAGTTGCACGGTTACTCTGATTCACATTCAGCCCAGGTAAAATAGGGTCGATCTAGCCAGTATCCTACGATGATTGAAAAGGCAACCCAAGCCATTCCATGGGCAAGGGAAATACCAAACCACAGAGCCCTACGAGACTGAACACAGGGCGCTTTACGGGTAGTCAACGAAGCTGACGGGTGTAAGGCGAAACCATCAATTGGCTAAGCATACGTAGGCAATTTAGAATTAATTTACATATACCCATGAAATTGAACTGGAGTAGCAGATGAGTCGGACTTAAGCTTGATTCTGTACTTTACAGGACTAGGCCAAGCGGTAAGTTCCTCCAATTCCACATTGATTCCAGAGCCATATTAGTCCCAAGGCAATATTTCAGACTGCCACTAGGTATTCTGCATTTTCAGTTGTTATTTATATCGAACAATTGGAAGCTTGACGACACGAACAGTTTCCTAGCTCTCAATATTTTCCCAAGACGTGGAAATACTGTTGCATGCAACTGCTTGTATTTAGTTGCTGTGGTCTGGGATCGAGATCAAGTGCTTGCCCGCAGGACGCAGCCCTGGGCGCATGCTGTTCGTTACGCATATTTGGGGCGAACAGCACTGCATCCGGTGCTTAAATGCTCGAGTCTTCAGCAATTTTTATGAGAATTCTTGAGCATCACGAGTCAGTAGGAATCAGGCCCCACAACCCGACATAATAAAATACTTTTCTAGGGTTGAGGGGGATGTCACGCTCGCTGTGCATAGTGTAACATTTATTACACACCTACTTGCTGGGTAGTTACTCGCTAATATATTACTTGTTAATCTAAACTTGTGCATGTGCAGGATAGGTCAGGATTAGGGTCAGGATTACTGCTAGCTGCTGTGGGCGCCTCTGCACGTACCTACATGCACATAAAGTATCACTGGCAGGACAGTACTGCTGCTCGCCATGGACGATGGAACCTGGCCTTGTGAGAGCAATTGAGGTAACCCTGTTGCTGGGCGACCATAAGGCGTCCTTCTTTCGGGCTTTCATCGCATTATTACCTTTCCTTTTTTTTTTCCACCTGCATTCCCCAAGGGTGAGCGTATTCAATCTTACCACATGGACAGTTTTGCACGCAGTAGCGGTGCCAGTCCACAAGTAGGGTTCAATCTGTATCTCAAGGTAGCAAGCAGTCATGTCGAACAGAGGTCGTGCCAAATACCACGGAAGGACAGCGCCAGGCCGCTGGAATATGTAGAGTTGGGGAGACAGCGGAGCATTTACAGCGGAGCAGGTAACAGCGGAGCAATCAAGGTTGAAGTCGAGTTGTGACTGGATTTGCTGCAAGAAGACGCCATACGTCTCTCCGAAACCTATGGGCACCCTACCACGACGACAACCAACCCCCGTGCCAGCCCCCCCCTCTCGCGATCACAACCACAACCATCGCCGGTAGACACTGAACTCCCCGTCCCCCGATATGACGCCCCCCCTTCCCTCCACTCACCGCATCCCCTGGCCCTCTGCGGACAACGGGCAGAGGCCGACAGCCCACAACGCATGTTCTAGTCTGCCATTCGAATTCCAGGAGGCCCTGCAGGCTTCCGGCAGCCTTGTTTATTCCACCCTTCATCTGTCGTTCGTCTGTTTGGCCCGTTCCCTTACCAGATTGAGTTCTCGTTCTACCGGTATCTTGTCATGACTACCCATGTATCTAGTCTTTTCGTTGCCGTCCCATGGAGACACTGGGGTACTTCTCTAGCCCTACCCTTCATTGATCTAACCCCTCTCCAACCCCCCCCCCTCCCGTCAATTCCTTCCCATGCCTGTTCGCTGACCCTTCCTATTCATCTTGTCTTTTCTAACCATAATTCTTGTCTCAGGGATTCTTAGGGCGTGTCGCAAGAGTGCTACCTCCATGACCTTCCTTCCCTTAACCATCGAATCACTATTTTCCCCCTCCCCCACCCCGCTTCGAGTCTTTCCCTGTGGGGCTGAATTACATTCAAACCCTACGGAGCTAAATTGACGGTTTTTTTTGTGCACAGAGTGAGGCCCCCCTCCTTGCTGATCAAGGGTGTTATTGTGTGCCTCCTCTCATAACTTGCGTTAAGGCTGCTGGCTCTATTTAGCCCTCCAGGCACGCTTATTCACACTCTGTCATAGCACAAAAACGAAGCCCTCTGCTCCTCGAGACCCGTCCATTCACACTCTAGGCCTCGAGACTCGACTTTACCGCATGTTCCAGAATTGCTCAAACGCTCTCGAGGAGACCTATATATCCTATCAGATTGGAATTCAACAGTGAAATAGTCATCTTGAGTAAGACGGAAGTGGTCGTCTGCAGTAAGGACTAATTTACTCTGGCAATTTGCATTACCCAGCCCGCTTGTTAATGCGAAGCTTCGGAGCAGAGTTGAGGATATATGTTATGAAAAAGCTGGATCTGTAGAGACCTGCACGTTGACAAAGTTTTTGTGCCACTTGAAGAAGACAGCTGAGACCGGAGACACCAGAGCTGACCCAGGAGATTGCGTGCATCAAGCTTACAGCAATAGTCCACCAATTGCTCAAGTTGTATTGAACTTTTCGCCACAGGGTACCTTACGAAAAAGTATAATTGAACAGCGGCGTCGGGAATAATTGTGAACCATCTTCACCTGAGAGGTTGTTGTTGGGCCGTTATCCTATGATGAATATCCAGCGGCTCACCACCACGAACCTCCCGAGCATCCGAATACATGACCATCCTGGCTCATTCAACGACGAGGTTTCATCAGCGCGCACAATGCGATCACAGCCTCGCGATATACCCTTCAAACACAGCGCTCCTATCTCGATAGCAGGCTCTTTCAATCCCAATGACGTACCCCCGCCCCTACTTCCCATTCATCCAATACATCCTTCGGATTGGGACAACCCTTCAGGGCATGGAAGAGAGATATACGGCACACCGAAGTCTCCATTAGATATGTGGGGCACAGGAAGCGTGGGGCGAGGTTTCCTAGCCAGCCGTGAAGGTAACAGAGGCGACTGGGATAGGCGACAGGATGAGGGTCTAAGAGAAGTGCACAGCGGACTTGAGAACAGAGAAAGGTACTGTTACAAATATATATATTTCACTGGGCCCGAAAATTACCCTTTTTTATTACGTGAACGGACTTTCCTCTCTCTGCTGCGCTCTGAATAAAACATCAGGTTTTGCAGTCTAAGTCGTATCTTCGCAACTGCGTATTAAGGTTCTGGTGAGCTAACACGATAAAATTGGAAACGCAGACCTAGAGATGCTATGAGTGCTTCAATGTCTGCTTACGATCGAGACCTTCTCCGAAAATTATCACCCATTCCGCCCCGAAGTAACCAGCGAATACCAGGCCCTGATGATGGGCCGGGATGGAACCTTACGCCTATTTCGAGCCCTATTGCTATCGAATCAAGACCATCCGAGTCTCCAATGGGGCGTTGGCCCATTGGAAGTTCACGTAGGGAACCCCGATTGGCAAATATGGCATTGTCACCAGAACAGCACCCACCCGTTTTCCCATCCCCCATGAACCTTCGGAATTCAGGTTCAGACTCATTGAGCGTTTCACCTCTGGGCCCTAATGATGATTCATACGGGGGCTCGGTTAAAAGTCCGATCACTGGGTTTCTGGCTGAGAGCAATTCATTTGATAACTCTCGCGGCCGTCTTCCCTTACGGCCAAGAAAAAGTTATGATCGAATAGCACGTATGGATGATGATCTGATGATGGAAGATATACCTTCTTCAAATATTTCGAGGTTTCAGCATCTCAATCTGGGTTCAGAGACCCCGCCACGGCCAAACTCTTATCCTGTGCTGAATAGTAATAACCACCAAAGAGCAGGTTCTAAGCGACGGGCTTCGTCTCCACCTAGTGGAGACAGGATGGTGGCACAAGCTGAGCTCACGAGGAAAAACACATATGATGGTACCGAGGGCCCGCACCGCCGATCACCAATCGGACCTCAACTTTTGGCAGCACGATATTCGCCCGGCGTGGGTTCTGGGTTTCGCCCTTCTCTGGGGATGCATAGTGCATCGACTGGTTCTTCTTTTGCTTCTTCAGCCGGGACCGGGTGGTCTAACTCCTTTGCCTCAAGTACCGTTTCTACCGCTACCAGCTACAGTCCACAAGACCGTAGCTCACCAGGGGCGTCGTTTTCCCCACAATCCGATCCCGAAACTGCAAGCGATTCGCCTTACATGAGCAATACGAACTCACGAAGGGGTAACCGACAAAGGGCGGCTCAGGATCTACAGGCCACATCACTATGCGATCGGGAGGTTATGCCTCAAAAACTCAGCCCTGTACCTAAACTGAACGGGGTATACATGTGTGAATGTTGTCCCAAGAAGCCGAAGAAATTCGAGACGAAGGCTGAGCTACAGTAGGTCACTAAAGCACGATTGGTACAAATTCTTGCTGACTCTTTGAGGTACAGCATACATGAAATGGAGAAGCAATACACCTGCAATTTTTGCAGTAACCGCTTCAAGAATAAAAACGAGGCAGAGCGCCACCAAAACTCTCTGCATCTAAGGAAACACTCGTGGTCCTGCGCTGCCTTGTCAGGCGCCGAGGCTGCATTTCATCCCTCGTCACAACGGCCAGGCGCATTTGACGTATGCGGGTATTGTGGGAAAGAATTCCCTGCTCCTGCAAACTGGGACCTAAGGCGTGAGCACTTGACAACAGAACACAAATTTGGAGAGTGCAATCAAGCCAAGAAATTTTTCCGGGCAGATCACTTCAGACAACATTTGAAGCACAGTCATAGTGGGACAACAGGAAAATGGACAAACGTTTTAGAGACTGCATGCATGCGGGATGAGCCTGGTGTTGATGGGAACGTTGGTATCATTGGACACGGGAACCCGGTGATAACAGAGGAGTAACCAGTTGACAGTTGTTGCCAAAACTCCATAAGGCTCATCAATGTTTGTTTTTTATGCATGTCAGCCAAAAGGTCAACTAGTCTGGCAATGCGATCTGCAGCTGACCATCCAGTTATTTTTGTCTGTCATCTTCTCGCTTTGTTTCTTGGATGCAGCAGTTTTAATGGACGAGCCGTTGCGGGGTCGTAACATCCAGAGGCGGGGCTGGCCCTGTTGGTTACTTCTGGACTGGATAGCCAGATAACGACTTTAATGAAACAAAAGAATCAGCAACCGTCACGTGAATATTATTCAATTTGGAAGGTTGGCAAACTCATCTTGAGGCGTTTATGTTTCCATTTGTTTTTGTTTTTTCGTTGTGGCTTCTCCCCATTGGAGTATTTTGGTATCATATATATTCGTTAAATCCAGGCATTGGACACTTCATTGGAGCCATCGATGCAGAGGACCGTCCTGATGTTGCAAGTCATGCATATGTACAAATCGTGGGCTGCAGTTTGATCTTCATTTTATCTGTTTCTATATGGTTATGTTTGGTTTAGCATCTTGCATGTAATTCTTTCTATTTTGGTTCTTTGGGATCTTCACATTTCTGGCTTCATACATTTTACTTATACTGTTAACGAGGCATATTTGTTCTGCCTTAGTAATAATGTCCTCATCCACTTTCTCTTCCCCCTCTCTTGTTTTCCTGACCAAAAAATTTCCCGGGAGTTTTTCTCATTTGTCTATACCTATTCGAACCTCCTTTTGCTGTCATTCTTTTTGTTTTATGCGATTTTGTACGAAAAAGGTTGGAGTTAATATACCTGAATGCTACTCAGTCGCGACAAGCTATCGGAAAGCACAGCTGTGGGTGGTCCTCCGCTGCAGCTAGATGCATCTACAAGTATCAATTTCCTTGTGAGAGTCTTTTAATAGGTAAGGACTGGCTTCCAGGATATTTCACTGCTTGTTGCTCACGTGCCCTATCTACTAAGCTTGAAGTACAGAGTACAGTAAGCACACACTACTGTAGATAACTAGCCATCAACATGCACGTTTTTCCTATTCATTGTTACATATTATTTGTTAGGTGTATATGTAGCAATAGCAAAAACAAAGTATCCGTGAGATCCCCTCCACTTTCAGGATCATTCACCCTCCTGGTATCTAATTATGATATCTAGGCGAGTCACCACGGCCCACTATCGTATGGAGATTCACCTCCCCCTCTCATGCAGCCTTCGCCATCCGCTTACAGGTGAAGCGATGCCTTCTCCAAGCACTGCGGCCTTGGCCCCCTCGTCCTCAATCCAGAAGCATACCCCCTGTCTCGAGCAATGTGCTTAACACGCTCAGGGTAGTCGGAGATGATTGCGTCAACACCGTCACTAATGAGCTTGTCAATGGTGACTTCGTCGTCCACCTGTTGATGCAAATTAACGTTAGAGATCGGATGGTCAGAGTTGCAGATTAGGCTTCTAGCATGGGAAGAACGCGGGATGAAGCATGCAGAATTTACATGACCTCACTTATGTGCGGGGTAGGTGGGTAGGGCTTGGGTGGCGGGTTATGACGTTCTGAGGAATTTAGGAGAATTGGGGAGAGGCTTTGGGGAAAAAAGCAAATATGGAGAACGGCGATTTATATTCATCATGCTGTGCATATGGAGTGGGGACATTCGGGAGAGAAGTCCCGAAATGGGGAAACCCAATGCGGCGTAGGTAATTGGTGGGGTTATTGAACAGCACTTACCGTCCAAGGGATCACCTGAAACCCAAGCTTATGTGCCCTCTCAACGGCCTCCTTTGTCACAAACGGCTTGTACTCTGGGCTGTGGACCGTGCCACCACCAGTTCCATGGGCTGGGCTCAATACAGTTGCTTTGATGCTCTTCGCGGCCTTGACCCAGTCCCCACCAAAGTCCTTCTGGAGATCAATCCCTCCCAACCATGGGTATCCACTTACGCCACGGTCATCCGGGATGATGGTGGTGTCGTCGAGGAGAGCGACGGTGCGGGTGGATGGGAACTCCTTTTTGATTCCGATGAGTGTCCGCCAGTCGAAGGATTGAATGTAGGTGCGTTTATCGAATCCGCGGCGCTTAAGGATGGGGATGATGTTGTTGATGTAGGCCTGGAGAGGGAAGACTGATTCGGGGCGACGGGGTCGAATTTGGTCTATGGAAATTACATGAGCCATTGATTCTTTTGAAAAGTGTCTTGTCATTTTGGATTTACGAACCTCCAAGTTGATCTCAATTTGGCTATCACCGTAGCACTCCACCAAATCAAAAACCTCCTCCAAGGTCTGGATCTGAGCTCCAGGAGCAAGCTTTGCTTGCTCGTAACTGCTGAGCTGCATGGAACTACAGTCAAGGGTCTTCAATTCTGCAAGCAATGAATTTCCCAATGAAGTTGCCGGTTGTGTCCTTGCACTTGGTGCCGGAGATTTGGTGGTCGTGCCAGATTACGGGCTATGCTCAGCATTCACAGGTCAGCTCAATTACTTCCTCTCAATATGAAGAGCTATTGAGGAACACATGAGCAAATTACAATTCCGTCCTTGGTGAAGACCATGTCCATCTCCAAGACATCCGCACCAAACTCCATCGCATAGGCGAAAGAGTAAGCGGTACTCTCTGGTCGTAGGCCTATATGATCCTCTCAAGTCAACATGGACTGCCGAAGTTGACTATTCCCCACCTAACGAGCAGCCTGGGGAGAATGGGGAACGGTGGGCATACCCAAACCACCTCTGTGCGCCTGGACCCCAATCTTCCTCCAGGCTCTCTCCTTTGCAGACGGAGCTGCCTGAGTGAGCGCAGTGAATTTGACCATCTTTGCGATTATTACGGTGTACGGATTCGTGGAGGTGGGACTTGAGGATTGAGGTGCTGGCTCGGTACGTACCCACGAGGGATGATTCAATACGTTTTATATACCCATCATTTATACCCACCTGCACCCGTGGCTATCATGAATGGCCGAGACATACCAGGCAAGGTGATAACCCATGAACAGACATCGGATGAATTGCGACTAGTAAACAAATCAAGATCAATGGTTATGCGATTATGCGGACGGCATACCACCTGCCCATTTCGTACGAAGGAAAGCATGTGGTACCAAGTTCAAGCTTACGCCAGTCAAATCTGTGGACTTGTGCACGCGTGGGGGACAACGGGAACACGATTCCTCTAATGGTTAAGAATAGAGTTAAGTAAACAACACAGTGCTTGTGAGATTCAAACCAACGGTCGCCCGCTCTTAATTAGGTACACCACCGAAAAGCACAAAACCTGCGAACTCTAGCTTCATCAGGCTATCTTTTTTTCTAGATTTTCTAATGAAGGAGAGTTTCATGACGTTTGTACCCTGATGAAGCTATAAGTATCCCACGTTGTGTTTTGATTGGCCAATGCGAGAGCGTTGCTATGGGGTTAATTTAGCTCGCTTAGACTAGTCCCTCCGTCAGTGCGAAAGTTCAGGGTAGCGGCGTAGTGACACTGCAAATACAGCGAGACTATTTTCCTGGATCATCACAAATGAAATGAAGACTTTTTGAGATAGATATTTCCCGGTTGAATAGGGTCTTTATTATTGAGTTTTCTCCCACTTCACCTATCCACGATCTCCCCTCTGTCGTCACCCGCCTTTGGTTGAAGGAAAGGACTTAGGACGCCAGGTAAGGGAAATACCAACAAGCTACAAAAAGTAAGGAAGATAGAACGGATATATCTCGACCACCGGTTGGTTGAACAAACACACACGCTCCCAGTGACCTATTTTCCCAGCCAGATCCGTACCAGTAACAATGCAAGAAGTAGAAAGAAACCAGGAATTATACATGCCCTTTTTCAAAAAAACAAAACAAAAACTATCCCCTGAATTAGCACAAACGCCGATGTTGAATCTCCACAGGCCCCTAATACCGAATCCTGCATAAACTAAGGAAATAAGAAGGAAATCAAATTAAGCCTTGTTGGCATATTTCTCACGGTAGTACTTGGCAGCGTTGACCATGTTGATCAAAGCAGCTTTGGTCTCCGGCCATTGGCGGGTCTTCAAACCACAGTCAGGATCAATCCAGAGTTGCTCAGGCTTGAGGTACTGAAGCATCTCGGCGATCCTGTCCTTGATCTCCTGCTCACTTGGAACACGGGGAGAGTGAATGTCGTAGACACCGGGGCCAATATGTCTGGGGTAAGCCTCATCTTCAAAGACCTTGAGGAGCTTGGCGTCAGACTTGGAGCACTCAATGGACATGACATCAGCATCCAAAGCAGTTATGGCGTGGAAGAAGTCCTGGAACTCGGAGTAGCAGAAGTGGGAGTGGATTTGAGTAGAGTCCTCAACACCAGTGGTGGAGAGTCTGAAGGACTTAACGGCCCAGTCAAGGTAGGCCACACGCTCACTACCGGCACGGAGAGGAAGGCCCTCACGGATAGCTGGCTCATCGACCTGGATGACGTTCACACCAGCGGCCTCAAGGTCCTGGACCTCATCACGGAGGGCAAGAGCCAACTGCTCAGCCTGGACGGATTGGTGAACATCATCACGGGGGAAGGACCATCGAAGGCAAGTGATTGGTCCAGTAAGCATACCCTTCATTGGCTTCTTGGTGAGAGTTTGTGCGTACTTAGACTCCTTAACAGTCATAGGTGCAGGGCGGGAAACGTCACCCACAATGATGGGTGGGCGGACGCAGCGGGAGCCGTAGCTCTGAACCCAGGCGTGAGTAGTGAAGACGTAACCAGTGAGGCGCTCTCCGAAGTATTGAACCATATCGTTACGCTCAGGTTCACCGTGGACCAAGACATCGAGTCCCATCGCCTCCTGCTCCTTGACAACGAGCTCAATCTCCTTGTTGATAAACTGTTCGTACTCAGTAGTGTTGATCTCGCCCTTAGTAAGCTTCTGTCTGGCAACACGGATCTCCCTGGTCTGAGGAAAGGAACCAATAGTGGTGGTTGGGAAGAGTGGGAGACCGAGATGCTTCTGCTGCTTGGCGATACGGTCAGCGAATAGAGACTTTCGTTTGTACATGTCAGGAGTGATCTTAGATTGCCTCTCCTTGACAGCTGGGTCGTTAGTGCGGGTGGAGTTCTTGCGAGCATCCATAGATTTTGCGTTGGCCTCAAGCTCAGCCTGGACAGAGGCAGCGCCGGAAGTCACAGCTTTGGCGAGGATAGCAACCTCCTTGGCCTTCTCGGCAGCAAAAGAGAACCAGTCGGCAACTTCAGCTGGAAGCTTCTTCTCAGAAGCCAAGGTATGGGGAGTGTGGAGAAGAGAGGAAGAAGTAGAGATGATGACCCTGTCGGCACCAACAACTTCAATGGCCTTTTGTGCTGTCTCAATAGCCCTCTGGAAGTTGGTCTTCCAGATGTTTCGTCCATCTATGAGACCGAGAGAGATAGCCTGGGAAGGAGCGATGGCCGCCAGGACCTTATCGAGCTGCTGAGGAGCCCTAACCAAATCAATGTGGATAGCAGAGGCCTTTGCAAGGCTTGGCAAAACATCAAGGTTGTGAACGATATCCCCGAAGTACGTAGCAACGACAAGCTTAGGGCCGTTGGCCAAAGCAGTGAGCCTTTCATAGGCGGTCTTGAAAGCGGACTTGGTCCTTGGGTCAGGAAGGTCAAGGACAAGGATTGGCTCGTCGATCTGGACAGTCTCCGCACCAGCTTCGGCAAGCTTGACGAGGAGCTCCTCGTAAACTGGGAGGAGCTTCTCAAGGAGAGCGATAGGCTCGACCTTGTGGCCAGCAGCACGATCTGCCTTTCCGAGGTGAAGGAAGGAAACAGGTCCAACAAGGACGGGGCGGGTGGTAATGCCCTGCGCCTTGGCCTCCAGGAACTCTGCAACTGGCTTGGGGTTGGCAGAGAGCTTGAAGGTCTGGTTGTCTGCGAGGGTGGGCTTGACATAGTGGTAGTTGGAGTCAAACCATTTCACCATTTCCTGTATCTATATTAGATATATGATACGGCGTAATGTATTATATCAACAACTTACCAAACTTGGGACATCAACAGCGGAGGAAGCCTCAGTAGCGGGCCTCTGGAGACCACGCCCCATAGCGAAGAACTCATCAATTGGGGCAAGGCCATATTTGGTATAACGCTCAGGGACAGCCTAAGATATAATTAGCAACTTCATCTGGAGATGCAGTTTAGGGAACTCACGCTGAAAAGCTGGATGTGGTCCAAGACTTGATCGTAAAATGAGAAATCGTTGCTGGCGATGATATCGGCACCAGCTTCCTTCTGGAGCTTCCAGTGCGCAGCACGGAGAGTCTTTCCAGTCTCAATGAGAGACTCAACGGAGATCTTTCCAGCCCAGTAAGCCTCAGTAGCCTTCTTGAGCTCACGGTTTGCTCCCATACGGGGAAACCCGAGAATGGATCTGTTGTCAGCCAAATGTTAGCCCAAACAGTTCACAATCAGATGGCATGAGATGAGATTACTCACGAGGACACCATGTTTATTCTTTCCGGAGTGAAGCAGGTAGAGATAATTGCAATTGAGTCCCTCAGAAAATTGCTTTGCGTGTGGAGGTATAATTGTGTGAGGGAGGAGGGATGAAGAGCTAAAGGAGAAGGAGAGCGGGGACAACTTTTTAAAGCAGATATTGGAGGGGGAGGGACAGCAAAAAGAATCTGCGTAAAAAATAGGAGAGCTTAGCGGCCCTCACACCATAACCCCCGTCTGTGCCAAGCGGACTCTTTTTCGGGGGCTGCATTGCAACACAACTACCGTAACCCCACCATACATAGCAGCGTGGACCTTGGATATCTGTGAAAATATCACAGACCCCGGCCAGTTCCCTGTGGCAGCGTTAAGCCGTGGGGTTGGAATGCCCCCTCCTATACACACACAAGACTGCAAATATTAGTTGAGGGGTAGGAAGTATTTGGGTAAGCCGTTGCTCCCATGCCGCCTCTCGCAAGTTCACTACACTAAGACATGCTTCGTAGCAATCTGAGGCCGGGATTTGACTATCCATTGCTTGACGGTTGAGATGTCTGCAATCTTTTGCTGCACTCATCCGCGGTCATATTCCCCACCTTCCGAGCTCGGAGCACTTGCGCTTCCGGTACGGTCGCTGAGCCCATCCTATGGATGGCGAAAGACCAAGCGAGCCGGTCCAGGTCGTCGGCAGTCGAGACAAGATATTGAGGCGTTCTACCAAGAGGGAAAAAGGTTACAAGAGGTAGAAGAGTCACGTGACAATACGAGTGAAACATCATCCCGCGTTCTTACTTGTTCTATGGGAATTATGCAAGATGGCATGAGTGAAGGTCAGGCAGAATTGTTGGACAGAGGTGTAATATCATCTAGTGTTTCTGGAAAGTGAGTTCCGCGAACTTTGCCTTACCGGGGATGGGTGCTAAAAGATATGGTTGAATAGGGCACAGCTGGAGGACTGCCGATCCACTCCTAAACCCAGCTCCGGAAAAATGATTGAGCTCCCGATAAGGGCATCCTCAATTCCCCAAAATAATACATCAAATCCCAATACACACTTGATGAAGCTAGCTTCACAGATGTCCCCTTCATCTCTGCAAGCTCCACTAGTGAAACTACTTTCTCCCCCGAGGACTTGCAATAGTGAAGCCTCAGCTTCCATGAAAGAGACTACTCTACAGCTCTTGCGCCCGGGAGCCACCACCACGAACCAAATAGAGCAACAAATAGTGCAGAGGCCATCCTATGAATATAAAACTGAGGGCAATGGCAGCATTAAGTTGAGGAGGGAGGCAAATATTGATGAGACTATTAAACAAAGTTTGGATATTGAGGAGGTTGGTACTCTATACAATAATGTCGACGCTCTGAAACCTGGTAAGGAAACCGCTTTGGGTATCAACCCACCTATTTCTGAGAATTGTTGCCCACAGTCCTCCATTTTATCAAGGATGCATATCAACGAGCTCGTAGGCCGGTCCGATAGCTCATTGAGCATTGACTCAATCGATCGGGACCAGACCCCCATTGCTAGGGCTTGGAATGCGAAAGAGAGCTGTGAAATAAGCATGATACCACTTTCTAGCCTTGCGGGTAGAGATAAGACCCGAGTATACCTTGACAGCTCCTCCTCTTACTACACCTCCAATGCATCGTCTTTCAGATCATCGATAGACCTCACTATCAGTCCAGTACCACCAATCCCAGATGGCATAATTGCTAGGATGGCTAGCAGAAGAATATCATCCCCAGTCCCTACGAGCATTATTACATCCCCAAGAGGGGCTCCTGTGGTATCTATGGATAATATTCTCTATGGGGAGATTGAGGAGAGTCCAAATCCCACCTATGAATTGAAAACAGATGACTCCAGGAAAACAGATCAAAGGTACATAGAAGTGGGGCTCGCTTTCAGTCATGAGAAGGGCGCCGTGGGGGAAGGTGACTCGTCTACAAACATCGTCTTGCAAACGGGGGAAATCTCGAAGGTCAAGGATCATGGCTCAAGTGTCTGGGATTCTGGATCAACAAGAAGGCCTCTATTAACTGAAGCTGGCAAGGACCTGATACTGGTTGGAGACAAGAAATGGGACGACAGATTTGACAAGCGTAGCAAAATCAGTCATAAAAAAAGCCACAGCAATGGGGTAATCACGGATGACATCAAAAATTGGTTGGACGAGCAACGAACCATTCGACTTTCGCCCATGTGCGAGAAAAAGTCTAGGAGTATGATTTTCAAAAAGACCTTTACAAGAGGCGTGTCAAAGCTTCGCAACCGCCTCAGCTCCAACTTAAAAACAACAGGGACTTTGCCATTGACCACCACTGGGACCATCATACATGCTGCCACAGATGGACGAGGGGAGTTTTCAAGGCTACACACACCGACAGAGTCTGTAACTACAGACCGGACTACCATCATCGGAGACTACATTAATGTTACTACTGAAGATGTTACCCCGAATTCTGAACAAGTCATGGCGAATATTACATTCACACCAAGTCTCCCAACCGAACTTCGATTGGATGGCAGCTTGGAAGACTATGACGACTTTCAAACTGCAGAATTTATTGTACAGGAAAAGGCGACTTCATCCCCCTCTTTAAAAATAGTGCCTACTGTGGAGTGTTTCACGGGAGTTCAGAACGCAGCAACCGCGGCAGTCAACCAGAACCGATACAGTGCAATCTATGATGACTGTGTTATATTTCCGTTTTCGAGTGATGGTGATGAATCTAGCAATGAGGAGGAATCAAAATCAGATTCTTTAGCCATGATATGTGCCCCAGATTGCTTGGAGGTGACTGAGCGGAGGATTGATTGGAAAACCACATTCAATGCTTGAACCTGGCGTTATAATTAAAAACAAGTGTCTATACCCCTTTGCTTCTTGCTTTTTGTTCCTCATATATTATATCACGCAGTTGGAAGTTGTATTTCAGATCAACTCCGACTGTCGTGCACTCTACAGGGTTTTGTATACCCCATTATACCTTAGGCAGGGATACATACAGTTGTATGCATACCCATGTAGGCAAAGTTTTTGTATTCAGTGGAGGATAGCTTACTGTATATCCGTCTTTTCTGCGGTAACTACGCCAGCTCTATGGTAGTCCAATCCGCTGGTGCGGTAGACTTTCCTTGCCGATAAGAAATGGAAAGATATGAAACGCTCGCTTCAATTGGTTTATGCAAGATGATCCACGGGCAGGAGTACCGTGACTTCTATAACTATATATATTGAACACTCAATTCCCAGGGTACGTAAGCTCACCACGGAACCGGCACTCAACCTGGAAATTTATACATTGGATGTGCCTGCAGGCCTGGGCCTTCCGAGCCATACAGAGGTATCCTATCACAGCATCGTTATTCCCTGAAGTTCATAGACTGCAGATAACCCAATATATATGCATGTATCTCTCCAAAAAGCGCAGGTTAATATCCATCACGCCTCCAGAGCCCTTGTTGCCTTGCAACTGAATGTTTGCTTGTTCAAGGATTGACAGGACCTAAATGCTGATCATGACAATGACCTGCGTCCCAGCTTGTCAGTTAGCCTATGAGGCTTGCATGATCGGATATATAAACTTATTATCATTATCATTATTGGCTGCTGTTACCGCGGATTTTATCATGAGTGCGCCCGGATGGCACAGGAATACATCCGGATGAACTGCATGCACCCCCAGCGCATGTTGGTCTCACCTTCCTGTATGTATCTTGAAATTAATAATTATTTTGGCAGCCCTCCCTCGAGCAGAGACCGTTGTTCTCGTGCCTATTATTCTCGTGCCTATTCTCGTGCCTACCAGATCCCGCCGTCTGATTGCACAGTGTTACCGACTCGCAGGAACGCCAAAAGCTCTGGCGCTACTTGACTTAGGTAACCACTCCCTAGGTAGCCCTAGAAATTCAAGGCGACACCAAAACCACAAAGGGTAAAAAGGCACTACAACCCAAGTTTATTTTATTTGTACGGTTGTGCGTGCCGCACATACACAACCTCGATACTTCCCCACGGACGTCACCTTGCGGAGTGGTACTTTGTATCTCGCAGTTCGACCACACGACCCCACGCACGTCAGCCAATCCCAATCAATATACTTCATATACCCTCGTCTGCAGCAGAAAATCTTGACGCCAAAACCGGATGATCGTCCACTCAGAGCCGTGCACTACCCTGACCTGACGCAGCTGCAGCCAGAACGCGGATTCGATCTTCCATTAGGTATCCTACGGGACGACCCTGCATCGATCTACCCCACCTACCCTGCGTGTGCACTTAGCTCCGAAGCTATTTCACTCAAATTCAAATTCACCAAACCACGAGCTCGACGTGACAGCCCACCTCACCGGAAAACAAAATATCAGGGCCCTACATAAGGGTGCTATTGTGCACAATGTCGCCTGAGGAAGGCAATACAGAACAGCCAGAACACACAGAACAAGACAACACGAAAACCCGGAATACAGAAGACGCAATGGCAACAGTTATCCAATTCGGAGAGCCTGGCTCCTTCCCCCATCAATTTGACAGGGGATACACAGCCTCTGCAATGCCTATTACACATGCCATGGCAAAAGCTATATCCTCAGCAACGTCATCCAACACAAGAACCATGACGGTCACCGTGCCGACGAATACAAGGCCATCTTCGAAAGTTCTCTTGAATGACACACTTGCAGTGATCAAACGGAAACAGAAGGTGTTGGACATGAAGAAGTTTACCGGAGGTGGGCCACACCTTCTAACCTCCATCCTCCCCCGTTGCTGTCTTGGATAGGGGGCGAGTTCTTATCTGAAGTCTGGTTTCGCCTTTATAGCCCCTACTGCTGGACTTGACCCCGAGGCCGGATTCGTCATCCCGGAGAATTTTGCATTGGTATGGAATGGAGTATATCGAAGCTCGTTCCCGAAAGAGGAGACCTTCGAATTTGTCCGTCACTTGAAGCTCAAGAGTATCCTGTAAGTACCTTCACCTATATCTACCAAGGCACATCTAGTGACTTGAATTCTGCAGCACTTTATTCCCAGAGGAGTATCCAGAGAAGAATCTCAAATTCATGGAAGAAGCTGGGATTCAGCATTTCCAAATTGGCATGCCTGGTAATAAAGAGCCTTTCGTGAATAGTGAGTCTCGGTCTTCCTTCATGTATGTGTTTTGCAAGATTCTAATGCCATTGGGTCTATAGTTCCTAAGGAAGGCGTAGCGAGGGCACTGAAGGTGGTGCTGGATCGGCGGAACCACCCAGTTCTCATTCACTGCAATAAGGGAAAGGTACGTTCCTCTAGTTTCGATCCCATTACCAACAAAAGGACCGCGAAGCTAACTATATCTACAGCATCGAACTGGTTGTGTTGTTGGCTGTCTACGGAAAATCCAAGAGTGGGGCCTCACCCTCATATTCGACGAATATCGGCGGCACTCCCACCCCAAGTCCCGGGCACTGGACCAGCAATTCATTGAACTATTCGACCAGACACCTGTCATGGGCGTTGCAATTGAAAACGATTGGATACCGAAACGGGACAGCACTCCTGCCTGCATTCCGTCTTCGTAAAATTCCTAACTCTAACGGTTTACCCCGGTGAGGATGTGAGTCCTGTCGCTTGTACAACAGAATTTATAGGGCGCATCGGCATTATTTATCTTCAATTCCAATATCGCCTCCATCGGATTCCCAGGGAACCGTTCCTTGATGAAGTCAACCTCTTTTTATCAATATTTGTTCATCCATGAGAACGCACATTTAGTCAGCGGGTCAGGCGAAGGGGAGTAACATGATAGATGGCGTACCACCTCCTTTGCACACATGATTTCTTGTCATCAGATGATGTCTTCGGCTGCTTTTTTTTCATTTTTTTTCATTTCATATATTTGGGCGCTCATATGCGGGGAGGTGAGGCGTAGGATAGGCGCCGGGTGTCAAGTGGGGTCTTAGCAGCATTACTGCCGTTGGTGGGGAAATATTTGGCGTTCGATTTTGCATACAGTGAAGCAATCATTGGAGTTTGAACATTTGTTGCCTGTCTTTTTCTTCTTCCTTTCACCATTTGGGTTGGGTTTGAGGGTTCTCTTTTGATATCGGCCATGATACATATTTGTATTATCATTTCTCCTTTTGAGATATCTACTGAGCCGGAGTCGATAGGTAGTTAAGTTGAGAGCCTGTTGTTAAGCAGACAAAATCTCGTAGCCAGTATTTGGTATGCACAATGAGATATATTTTACTTTCTCTCAGGGTTCTAAACTTCTTCTTCATATCGCTGATGGCTCGGATCCGTCTTTATTTCATTCATAGTCTGTTCCCAGGGTGTTACCCTCAGCACCCTCTCCAGGTCATGCCTCATCAAAACACTTGCATAACCCATGATAATATGCAGATATCACCTCAAAGTTTCCAACAGTGGTCACTTTGCTGGAATCAGGCGTCTTTTCAGGCTATTATACCCTTAACCCGATGACCACATGTGCTGAATTCACACATTCAACATAACAACCCCAGGACCCCGTCACGTAAATCCAGCCTTTCCTACATTATATATCCCCTACCCACCCCTTACCTCCTTTATAATCAGTTTCCCTCCTATCTCCCTTCAGCCACACCCACCCATGCGTTACAGCATTCAGCCCCACCAGCCCCACCAGCCCCACCGGCCCAACA
>Ga0307511_10001447_pt1 | contig 25083 bp, 26 predicted proteins | sample 13_EM_MG_FD_200266 | JGI IMG/M metagenome (GOLD analysis project Ga0307511, IMG submission 200266) | Populus trichocarpa ectomycorrhiza microbial communities from riparian zone in the Pacific Northwest, United States - 13_EM | ecosystem: Host-associated > Plants > Roots > Unclassified | place... | reverse complement strand
TACGTGTTAATTTCGGTTTTTTTTTTTTCTCGGCCACCTTGTGCGTGGGCGTCCGCACAATAATTACTGCGTAATTGTCTTCGTTGCTTTGCTTCTCCCATTTGCGCCTGTACTGGAACATGGGTGCTAATTTCAGGCGCCGCCCTTTTGGTCCACAAGTAATAAAATAGCGTGTCTGATTTCCCGCTGCAGCTTGCTGCGGTCAAAACGCTGCGACCGTTACGTAGAGAACAAGCAGAACAAGCAGAACAGGGCAATGAGCCCGGCGAGCAGCAAGCGGACCTCTAATCCTCTGGCAAGCGCACTTCCTCCTGTCAACTATGTATTGCTCTCTCTTCTCTCTCCCCAAGGCTGTCCTCATGGCTCTGGCCTCAAGCAGATCATGGTGGGCGGTGGACCTGTAGGAGCATTCTGTTCTCTTTACCTGCACCCATCCTCTATCTGACCCTGGCGAATACTCGCGGCGCACCCCCCTGTTCGTCACCCCTCCTTCGCTACTTCTGTTTCCCATCCACCTGCAGCGCAAGAGGAGTGGCCTGAACTGTTTTCCGGCCCCTACTCCTTTACTTTAATCAACATATCACTCAACTCCAAACTTCCTCCCAACTTTATCCACAATCTAGAACTATCGCTTGCTTTACTTTAGTGGTCTCTTGATATTTACGCCCACCTATTTTACATATGCCATTGCCTTCTGCAACCTTTTCCCTGATCGTCTCTTTCATTCCATCCTAGCGGCTATCAGCATCACAGCACCACAGCACGATCCGATCATACATCAGTCATACATCAGTCGTAAAAATACAACGCGCTCTAAAAAACAACCAATCCTCTGACTTGCCCACTCGCATTCTCGATTTCGGGTCCTGAAGCCAGCCACCGACCCACCAAACAACAGCTCGACTCGTATACCCCTTGCTTGCCTGCTGCACAGCGGGTTTTTCATTGCAGTAATTTCAATCTGCATCTCATTCTGCAAATTCACAGCCCCTCATCCGGAATCTGTACTGTGGTGGGAGGTGTTTGACTGTGTGGACTGCAGCGTGCCGTGACTTGCACTACAGCCAGCAACTGTCCTTCAAAAGCGGCTCGAACTTGCGGGTGTGCCGTGTTAAAACCCGAACACTTCTTCCCCACATCGCTAAAGCGACAAAATAGCCAAAGTGATTGAAATTGCTCCTCTGGTTCCTCGACCATCCCTCGCTCTCGTGACTTCTACGTTAGACACGAAGAGAACTCCGAGGGCTCTCCCTTTAGATTACGAGGATCCTAACAAAACCCCGGCATCAAGTACCAGACTAGGATTCACACTCAAGATGTCTTCACCGGGGTTCAAGAACATTCGTGCCATGTTTGAGCAGGGCAACGCTCAACCGGCGTCCGGGCCCACCACCCCAAAAGAATTGAGCCCTAAGCAGCTGACGCGAGTCAGGACATCGTTTGTTGCCGTGGCTGCAAACGGTGGAGTGGGGCTAATTAAGGCAGGTTCCCCCATTGCAGGAAGCACGGAGGTTAGTATTGCAGAAGCTGCAAAGCTTGCTAGTGGGGCAGCGGAGAAGGGTAACGCAGCCCCACCCATCGAAGAAATGGAGAAAAAGGAGGTACAAGCACCAGCTCCCAAAGCTGAGGATATTCAAGCACCCGTCGAAGAGATGGAGAGTGAGCCAGAGGTGAAGGTAGAAGAGGAGCAGAAGGATCCAGAGAATATCCCACCTGCTCCCAAGGAAGCAGCAAAACTCTCCTCCGACAAACCACCTTCAAAGCCTCCGAAAACTTCCACAGACACGAAGACCCAGTCTTCGAAAGAGAGACCAAAGACTGCATCATCATCAAGCAAGCCAACCGCAGAAAAGAAGGTTACAGTCAAGGTTCCTCCTGTGGAGAAAAAACCAGTCAAGTCAGTGGAAGCGAGGAAGGCCCTAGAGAAGAAGGCTGCTGTACCTACCATCATCAAGCCTGCTACTACTAAACCAGCATCTTCCAGGCCAGCGACGACCTCGACTACCAAGGCAACCTCCTCCTCTATGCCCCCACCAGCTACCAAGCCCCCCCCAAAGAGCCTCTCCCTCCCAGCCTCCAGCACCACCAAGAAGTCTTCTAGTGGTACCCCACTCGCTTCCCCCAGAGTAACGGTTACGCCAAAGACACCTACTACAACAAAGCCTGTTGCTTCAGCAACCGCAAAGCCAAGAGCTTCTGATAAGTCGTCTGCAGCTGTGGCTCCCAAAGTAAGGGCAAGCACCGCTATTGGACATCGTTCCAAGACGCCCTCTGTGTCTGATGTTCCACGAAAGACAACCACTACTGTCTCGTCTAACTCGCGCTTGTTTGCCCCAACAGCTTCCTCCCAAGCGAGGGGGGAGAAGGATAAGGCCAAGACTGTTGCGTCAAGCACTGCTACCAAGAGGCCAGCTTCAGTTGCTGCTAACAGGCCAAAGTCTTCTCTTAGTACTCACAGGTATGGCGACTCTAAGGTCACCACTTCTGTGGCCCCTCGCACCGGAACTGCGGCAAAGTCAGCACCCGTGAAAAAGGCTGCTGTGAAAGCCGCCCCAGTTGAGGCACCCAAAGTGGAGGCTGCCACTATCCCGCCACCCCCACCCGAAGAGGTTTTGGAGAGGGTGACCCGTCCTACAGCTGCCTCATCACAGAAAGTCGTCAGCAAGGAGGAGCTGGCAGAGATCCACTCCAGGTCTAGTAGCCGAGTGAGTGGAGGAACACACAGCAGGCGTGTCAGTGTCGGAAGCACAAGTAGCACCATGGGATCCCCTGGAAAGCGTAGGCTGTCTTCCCAATCCCCACCAAGGCTTGTGATCTCTCCTGCTCAACCCCTAAACGGAGAGGAGCCTGCCGCCATTGAGGAGAAGCCTGAGGAGGAGCAGGAGGAGGAGGCCACTGAATCCGCTGCTGAGGAGGTGAAGACCAAGCCAGCTGCTCTGGAGATCAATGCTGGTGAGAAGGTGGAGGCTCAAGACGTGGTTACGCCCACGAGCGAAGCTACATTGGTACAAGAGGGTGAAGCCGAGGGTGAAGTTACCGAGAAGGTCGAAGAGGAGGCTGCTATTTCTGCTTAAATATGCTCGATTCTGCTTTTAGAGGTTACGGAGTAGGGTGGATTGTATTATAAGCGTTTTTCCCTTTTCCCCTTGTTGCTCCTTTGTTGCACCTTTGCTTGCATTTCACTTCTTTTTTTGCCACCACGTCATCCATGTCTTGTTTTTGTTCCTGGTCCGAAAGATCTGGTTGGAAATTTGGTTGGTTAGGTTGGTGGGTTGGATTTCGGAGCTATATTAGGGAAGGGAAGAATTTTTTGCTGATTGGCGATTTGGGTTTCCTTTGTTTATTTCCTGGCTTGTGATAACGTGCTTTCCCTCCAATGTTTGTGGATTTCTTCTGGCCCTCCCCTTTACCCTTTGAAAAATGTATTGAACGCCTCACCTTAAGATATTTAACTCGAGATTCTTCGCTCGCAGCCTACTTACTTTAGTTACATTACATACTTTGTCACTGTTTACTGTTTTTATTTCACACACTTTTCTTTTTACAGATATAAACATCCTATAATTGATTTAACTTGATGCCCTACTTCTCTCTTTATACATAGGTAGTTAGTTACAGAAGACTTTGAGCTCTTTGCACCTTCATCTATCTCTTTTGTTTTATATATCTCGATCTATCTATCTCTCATTTGTTCGGCGCTGGTTGGGGAACCTAGCATCCATATATATCGCGTGGGGTACTAGGAGCTTGCATATTTTGGGTTATTGAGGTGGTAGTGTTACTTATTATAGCATAGTAAACAGCTCGATAGTTAATAAATACTACGGAATTCATTCAATATAAGTGCAAGGGGAAAGGATATAACAAAAGGCGGGAGGCACGTGGGAATACAGGGAGAGATCTCGATCCCTGATTTAGGGAATATACAAGAACGTTGGCTATCTATACATATGTGGAACGTTGCTAGTTCCAGTCTTCCCTCTAATTCAATGTTGACTCCATTTCCCCCAAAAATTTTTTTTCCCAATTGATTTTCCCATTTTTTGGAGGGGGGAGATCCAATATGCAAACTAACTAACTATACTAGATTACTGTACATTCCAATAGTATCAATGGTTGGTGATTGTGGATTTATTACGCTACGATAACTTTGTGGTATGCTACACAGAGCCCTATCCGCAGCGCGGATTACATAACTCGTAATCAGAGCAAAATCACTTAACTCCAACAAAGGAAATACATAACTTGGCGGGGCGGCTGTGACTCGAACTAGGGCTTTCCTCCAAAGAGACAACACAAGGCCCGAGTACAAACCACTCGGCCAAGGGGGCACACCCCCTAATATGGCTGGCTGGTTGGCTGGCTGGCTGGCTGGACCTAGTGTATGGTATGGTAGTAGCCTAATAATCTGTGGAGAATCTAAACTTGCTTTCGAACCTTCTCTTTTTCCTGCTAGGCACCGTACGAAGACCTAAGGGTTGTTTATGTATCTAGAGGGAGTGATTGATTGATTGATTGTATTCATTACTCCTATGTGACTCTAGTTGCGGGCCATGAGGAGCCTCTCGGAAGCCCGAGTACCTAGAGGGAGGTACATAAGAATATTATTACACTCTGGTTCAGGGTAACCCCAATTTCCTCGCTAGGTAGCGGTCACCCATGAGTAGCCAAATCAGAAAAAAATCCTATACACAAGTGCACAAAAGAGCCTAATCCATTCTTTCGTTAAGGCTGTTGTTTTATGTTAACTCTAGCCTTATGAGAAAAATTACTTATTTACGTATCGTACACCTCCAACCCATCCTAGTGATACCTAGACCAAAGAACCAAAAAGAAACCAAAGGGAGCCGGACAACCAAGAAGAAAAATACAAATGGTAATGTCTGCAATCACTCAAAACACCCCTCGCCCTAATACTCTACAACTTCATCCCCAACACCTGATGCACCTTCAAGCTCTGCCTCACACTCAAATCCAACATAATCTCCTCACTCCCACCTGGAATCGCATACCCCCTCACATCCCTATATAGCCTCTCCACCTTTGCCCCCTGCCCACCGCGGGTATACCCCAGGCCCCCAAAAATCTGCGCCGCCTCCCTCGCACAAAACTCAAACGTGACCGTACTCTGCGCCTTTAAGCTTGCAATCGGCCCACCCAACTTCAACATGGCCTCTGTCTCACCCATACATTTACATTGATAAATCATATTCTCCAACAGATTATGCGTGGCCTCAATCTGCCTCGCCATATGCGCGAGCTTCATTCTGATAACCGGATGGTCAATAAGTCTCTTCCCAAACGTCTTTCGCTTGTGTGCGTATTTCATGCTTTCGTCGTAGCAGACGCGTGCGAAGCGGGTGGATTGGATTGCGATTCCGAGACGCTCGTGGTTGAAGTTTGTCATGATAACTTTGAAACCTTGGTTTTCTTTGCCAATGAGGTTTTCCACGGGAACCTTGACGTCTTCGAAATTGATATAGGTTGTGCCCGAGGCCCAGACTCCTTGGCAGTCCATTTTGCGAGTGGAGACTCCGGGCATGGTGCGTTCGATGAGGAGGACAGAGACACCACCCATGCCGGGCTTGCCGGTGCGGACGGCGACAGTGAAGTAATCGGACCAGATACCGTTGGTGATCCATTTCTCTGTCAAGTCAACGTTAGTATACTATATCCAAGTATCATATATAAAATGGACTAGGGCGGGGACATACTCTCTCCATTCACGATAAAATGCTTTCCATCAGGCGTCTTCTCTGCAGTCGTAGTCAAATTCGCCACATCACTTCCCGCATCCGGCTCCGTAATGGCCAAACAAATCCTCTTTTCACCATTAATAATCCCCGGAACCACTCTCTTCCTAACTGCCTCATTTCCAAACTTCATAAACGGCGGAAGACCAATTCCATACCCTCCAATAACATTCCACACAAACCCACCACTTCCACTTCGGGAAAGCTCATCAGTGAGGATGAATTCGTGGAATAGATCCCACTTCTCTGGAGGGACAGATGCGACTCTGTAATTTGTGTATTGCACTGGGTAATGCAAACCGAGTAGACCAGCAAGATATCCCCGCTTGCCCATGTCTTGGTAGATTTCTTCGGGGACACGCTTAGCCTCGTCCCATTCGTTGAGGTAGGGCTCGACCTTCTCCTCCATCCATGCGCGGATTTCATTGCGGAGAGCAGCGTGGGTTTCGTTGTAGTATGGAGAATGGTACTACAAGATATCATTAGACTCATCCATTCCTTCAAAACTTGGGGGGGGGAGAATACATACCCCCTGGTACCAACTTGGATCACCGAAGGGAATCAACTCCCCAAACGGCTCCAATGGCTCTCGCTTCTCCTCTGGCACCTTCACTGCAGAGGTGATTGCAGGCACAACAACCGCAGGAGCAGCCTTTGGCGTCTCGGCTGTCGCTGCAGCAGTAGCTGGCTTCTCGGCCGCCTTGCCTTCTAAAGACCCGATCATGAGCTTGGGCTTGTACTTGTTTAGGATTCCCTGGTTGTGGTATTTCCAGAATTGAGTGGTGGCGTCTTTGCCGCCGACTCGTTGGAGGATTTTTTGCCCACCGGGGTGCTCTTTTTGGAACCTGGTAAAGACATGTTGGTGTTAATGTGGTAAGTTGGAATGCATGGCATGGTACGTACTTTGTGAGATCGTAAACATCCCCCTCAACGGCAATCCACAAGTCATCCTTCCCCTTGTGCTTCGCAACCTCATCCAAAGAGAATGTCTTTGACATGATTAGCGTGCGTGTGTTGTGTAGTAATAGTAGTAATGGTAGTAGTGGTGAATGCAGCCAAAAGTATCCTGCTGGTGGTATACCCAAACAGAAATATAACAAGGAAGAAGAAGGGAAAAGTGGAGAGCGGTTCAAAGTACTTTACAGATCGAGATTTCCAGATCTCACCTGCCTTGCTTATATGACCCCCCGCCCAACCTGGTTCCGGAGTAAAGCGACGGCCAGCATGTGATAGTGTGCGCGTGCCCTGGCGGAATAATTAATACACACGCTCACATTGGCCGAGCCACGAACCCCATCCCCTCCTGCCGTGCCCCCATCGGAGGCGTGTGGGGGATCCGGATAGCTGAAGCCCCCAGACTATGTACTCGGAGAGCTCCCACTCGGAAGCTTCCCCCACACTTCACATTTTACATGTGATCAGGGCAGGTTTGGAATCCCTACACTGCTTTCTTCAGATCATACTCTTCCTTAACCAGGCTAACTCTTCCTACTTCCTCTTCCCTGCACTATCATTATAGCACCCTGGAGCTCCGGAACCCACACTGAGCGTGATCCAAAGTTACCTCGGCAACTAAACAACCAACTCCGGCCTTGGCATCTCCTGCATCGCATCCTACAGTGGACGTCATCATTGCTAGCGTCCTGCACTGCCTGGCCGACAACCGAGTTAGAGGTACCGAGTAAGTGGCCTGGTTGCCTAATCTTCGGCAAGGTGGGGCTAAACGTGTTGATCCGTTCCCGAGTCCTGCAACAGATCCGACCTTGTTACCCTGAAGCATGTTCTCTTTGAGGCCTTGATAAACATTATTTTTATAGTATACATCATTAAAAACCGCTCCAGCCAATAAAACGCCCAGACTCCCATCCTAAGCAAACAGGTATGGCCGCCCCACAATAATCACCATGATAATAATAAGTCAAAAGTCCATAAAACACTAGAGCAAGCTCAAATGAAACCTCAACCGAGCATTAAACTCTCTCCACCAAACCCACCTCCCTCCCTTCCATCCGCACTCCCCAACTCCGGGCTCCTAATCCTGCCCCACCCTGCCCCTAGTCCCAAGGCAATCCCACTCGGCCCGCTTGACCCCATGCCCATCCCACTGCCACCCGGAACCTCACCTCCAGGGCTTCCCTGACTCCGCATAACCTGGCCCACAGTTGGGCCTTTCAAGAACTGTATATTACCCTCATGTATACTCCCCTTCACCGTAGCATTATCGTCGTCTTCGTCATTATCGTCCCCAAGATACCCATCAATCTCTCTATCCCACCCACTCCCATCCACTCCTTCAACTCCCTCACGCGCCCGCCTTCCTCCACGGAGCTTTCGAGTTTTGCCAGAAAGTGATCCCCTCTGACTAGGAGTTTTCGGAGAAACTGACATTGACGACGAGTCCTGCAAGCTGCTTTGACTAAGACTATGGGTCTGCATTGGCGTCATTTCCATCTCAATACCAAACGGTCTTGTTTCCTCATTATCCATCAACCCTACACCGCCAAAATCGTGGATATCGCCCCAATTCTGCGCAACATCCTCGCTGTCATGTCCACTATCTCTTGATCCGAAGCGCTCGGTAACAGTGTGTCTGCTAGTGACACTGCCCAACTTACTCCCGAGTTCCATCCTACCAAACTTGCTCTTGAGTCCCACCCCCTCTTCAGGGTCTCCAAACAGCCCATCCTTTAACTCGTTCTTCTCCGGAATTGGCTGGGCTTTATTATTATAGGTCGCACAAAGTATTTTCTTCAACATAATCTCCCTCGCCTCCCTGAAGGCCTGAGCTTCAGCGGCAAGGCAACATACTAGTAACCTCCAGTTCTTACTTTCCGCTAGCTGGACCTTTTCATCGAGTTTGTGTAGAACCTCCTCAATACCCTTGAGAATCACCTGATCCATGCTCTCTGGAGAAGAAGATCGTCGAGCACGCGATTTGGCCTTTGGGGACGCTTGGGGATAAAGATCATCTGGGACCTCTCCTTGTCCTTCATCATCAGAGTTAGATATCAAGGAGTCAAAGCGGGTCAAGGATGGCCTTTGCCTCCCTGGTTTGGCCGGTGGTTGAGGAGTAGCAGCGGTTATTGAGTTGCTTCTATTTCCCAGAAATGTAGATGGCGAAGAGTAGTCTCCAGCTCCAGGACTTGTCACAACACTAGCAATACCAAAGCCTCTCGCACTATTCCTGCTGACATTATCCCTCCGCAAAGGAGTCACACTTGATCCCCCCATTCCACCTGAAGGGGTAGTTGCTGCGGTGCTCGCCATTTCCCTTTTAAGATCTGCTTCAAACCCGTGGACGATGGCCAGGGCCTCCTCCCAGTAGACCACCCCCTCCTTCAACGCCTCGCGTTCAAGCCGGGCTTGTTCCTTCTTCTCCCTTATGACCTCAGCTTCTACTTTCCAATGATCCACGGCAACCTCATGACTCCCGAACTTTGCAGGCAAGGATGAGAAAAACTTAGTTTGCGAGCTGGATATTTTAGATAGGGAATGCCTATAACTTGACGAGCGAGATGAAAGTGTAGACTCCAAGCCCGCTATCCTGGTTTGTAATTTAGAGTGCCGTGACTTGAGCGCAGCCAAATGTGCTTCCACCTTGCGAATCTCGAGCTAGATTTCACACAGCTCTCATCAGAACTACCTTTCGGTGAATCATATTTATTCATGAAATATACCTCGACGTCCTCTCTCTCTTTCCTCAGCTCAACCACCCTCAGAGCTTCATCTCCTTCTTCTACCTCCCTTATCCTCTCCTCCAACTCCTTTCTTTTATTCTCCCATTCCTCAGCCTGGCCTGCATTCTTCAACCTCTCTGCTTCCTCCATAGCATATACCTCCTCCTCCATCGACTTAACCTCCGCTAATGCCTTCATAGCCCTTACGATTCCCTGTCTCGCAGCCCCCAAGCTTATCTTCGGTCCTACCCTTGTCCTATCCGGAGTCACAGAAGATGTGACCCCTCCATCCCATCCGCTCCTCCCAGTCTTGGAAGCCTTCTTAGAAGCCTCCATGGCCTCCAATTCCCTCTTTATAATAGGACCACGGTAGGGGTGCTCCATTAACAATCCGGTAGACTGTGCATCGAGTAGCTCTTGTAGTTCTACCGTTAAGGCCTTCACCTGCTGCTGCAGGTTATACATCGGGCTCCGCTGCATATCGTATATACTTTTCGTCTGGGCATACGCATATAGCGTGACTGGGGGGGGCAAGAAGAAACTCCCTGTTGGCCCATGGTGAGTTCCCGGTGACTGGACGGATACCTGTGCGGGTGTTAATCTTAGTAGAGTAGAAGCTGTATTCGAGATCCTGCTGCCTACAAATGGAGGAGAGTTGAGATACGAGCTTCGTTTCGACGGCGGAGAATTAACGGGGGATGGTGACGAGAGTTCAGCTCTCCCCGAGGATAGATGTTGCGAAGCTAATAGAGGCGAATATGATCGGGAATAGTTGTCGTTGCTGAACTTGTCATGGCTGGCACTGCTGGAGCTGCGTGCTCGATCCCTGGTACTGAATCGCAGCGGAGATGACATCTTGGGGCGATGGTACTGTTCCCTCTGGTGGTGGAGATAAGCTAATATCCTATCTTATAACCGTCTCCTAGTATGTTGTAACTTGAAACTATGATAAGGGTAGGGTACCAGTTGTGGAGGTGATTAGATTGTTCAAGCTTATCGATACCAGCAGGGATGTGGACCTCAAGTCAGCTGGCGAGGCCATATGGTTTGGTAAATATTGCGTGTGACATTGGTGGAAGGGCATGTGCAGCCAGGGTGACAATACGATGGATTTCTACACTAACACAGTTTCGCTTCTTGCGATGATGCAAATTTGCAGTTGTGACAGTTTGAAAACAATGTAGATTACCTCAGGTCCAGCATTACCACTAGAATACGAAGGTATTCTGGATATATATATTGGGTCCAATGTAATGCTCAGACAAACGTATTTCAGCTACCACACCCGGCTACTAGGCCGGCGCACACCATTCCCCACAACACGAAGAGTAAGGGCCAAAAAAGCCTTGAGGAATCTGAACCACCAATATGTAACGCCCGTACTAGGAAACCTGAGAGCTAGAGCAATGCGCCAAAACAAAAAGGAAACCCAAGCCATGATCTGAGAATAGCAAGTAAAGGAGACCAGATGATACAATATGGTCACAGTAAGCGTATGGTACGATAGCAAAACCAAAAAAAACCCCATGGACGAAACACCTAAAGACACCGGCCAACCGGCGTTTTCAATATTCCCATAACTCCATTTTAGGACTCCAGAAATAAAGAGAAAAAAAGAAAAAAATAACGCTAACCGTAAGCCTTTTACAAGAAACCCATGATAGGAAAAGTTCAATAGCAATGGATATTAGCGTAGGAAATAGGTGTATTCACTCGCTGAAAAATTCATAATAGTGTCTTTTTCTTGATTCCAGCCAACATAGGAGGGAACCCCATAGCCTTGACGATTCTATCATCAGGCTTCTTCTTCGGTATCGTAGGGATCGGACTAAATCCACCGTAGCCAATTCCAAGGTTCGAAGGACGGTAGGCAGGAGGAGGCATCAACCGCTGATTCATCGCAGCTGAGTTACCAAAAGAGGCAGCGTGAGCAGCAGCAGCGGATATAGGTTTATGATTCGACGTAGAAACGGGCGGCTTGGGGATAGTAGGCCTAGAGGATGCACTTGACACATTGTAGGTGCTGGATTGTGTATATGCTGGATTCGGTACTGTCGTATTGTTAGGTGTAGGGCGAGGTGCTGCAATTGTAGTGTAGGCACGGGGTGGCGGAGTTTGTGGGGGCGCGGGTGTAGCGGTCAGCTTCTGAAGATCCCATCCAGATTTCTGCAAGAAGGTGGCAATGGTTTGTGCTGCATCAGGACTTAACTCTGGTAAGAGTTTTGATGGTGAGCTTTGATGCCGCTTTCGTGGAGCCGAGGGTTTTTCGCTGGTTGGCGCAACGCGCTTCTTATAGTTGATTGCCTGAGGAGTTGAAGGTGGTGCGGGAGGGACAGCAGGGTCCGACACCACTGGCTCTCCCGGTGGATTGAGTACACCCTGTAATGCCTGAAGGAGTTTTGCATTGATATCACCAGATTCGGGTTCTAAGTCCATTATCATACTTAGGTCAATATTGCTATGGTAGACGTCATCAGATCCCATGGACGGAACAGAGAAATCTTCAGCAAAGAAATTGATCAGCTTGTCATTAACAAGAGATAGATCCAATTCAGCGTCGTGATGATGATCCCCGGGCGTTTCCAAAATCCTCTGAACGTCAGGGTCTAGTTCCATTTCGGCTTCAATAGGGGTTGTGGAGGGACCCATTGCCTCCGGAATAGCCTCTTCATCACTCCCATTCTGCAAATGTATCAGCTCAGTGAGTACCTTTTGGGCCAGATCAGAATCTAATGTTGCAAGTTTCTCCTCGAGCTCCTCCCCCGACAAGTCTATGTACGGAGATATGTCAATTGAGGGTTTAGTAATCCCTTGGACTGGCAACTGCTGCTCTGAGAGTGAAGGGCTAGCTTCTGGGGTAGCATTCAGGATCATAGGATCTGCACTGGCCACGTCTTCGATGTCGATATGCTCACTTGATGTTTCATGAACGATTATAGGCTCCCCCGCAGTGGTGTCTTCTGAGCAAGATTCGAATTTCTTGCATTCTATTATTGACTGAAGGAACGTCATTGCTTTAGGATTATTTGAAAGCAATTTCATGAGTTCTGAATTTTGAAGGAGATTCAGCGCAGTCTCAGGTTCTGACAGGAAATTCCTCAGTGCTCCATTTGAATCAGCGCCGTCCCCGTCATTAATACTAGACGTGGTTGACTCAGCTACGGAACTCGCTCTGTTCCGAAATGCGCCCCCATAGAAATCTGCGGGATTCTCAGAAGAATCTCGATTCGAAAGAGGCTGAAAGGAAGATGAGAAGGTAGCCGATGCCCCTCCAGAATGATTATGGTGTTGTGGATAAGATCCGAAGCAGGGCGAGGTTGGCATCCGGTCATCATGGTAACGTGCCCTTTCTTTAGCCTCTCTTTTTTCTTTCCGCTTCGAAAACTCAACTTCCATCCATTTCCTCTTCTCATCTGTATCTGCTGCTCCATAAAGTTTGGCAGCTCGCTTTGTCACTCGGCATCGGAGGTCGTTATCCTTGTCTAAAAATTGCAGATCATTAGTACATGACTGCATGACACGACCAGGGGTGAGAACTCACTTCGGTCTTGATTACTTTCTCTCCACCGCTTCTTCCTTTCCCGATTCTCTTCTCGTATCCTGGCTTGCTCTGCTTCATGTTAGTTGAAATTCGGTCCACGCGCATACTCCCCAGAGTACTATCTAGTATTCACCATACTACATCTAGGGAGGTGGAGTACTTTTACTTTTATCGTCATCCCCCTCATCCCCTTCATCACCATATTCGTCTTGAGGATTTTGCCTTTGATTTAGCTGATTCACGAGCCACATAAGCTGGTCCCGGGTAGCTTGAGAAAGTGACGATATGTTGAAATTACTTGTATCTAAAAGCCTCCCAATGCTCACAGAAACAACTTCTTGGGGAATCTGATCCACATTGACATTGGCTATTTCTGAATGCACGCTAACAGGCTGGTCATCCAAATTAGGTGCCACTTGAGTCGAGAATGTGGGTTCAGTAGTTTCAATAGCTGAAGATGGTTGGTCCTTATTGATTTCACGGAGAAGTTGTTCAAAGGCCCCATTCCCCCCAAATTCATGAATTGCATTTTGAATCTCCAGCAACTTGGTTTCATCCATCTGATCCAGTGCGCTGAAGTGGAATAACCCATCATCGGTACAGTACTGAAGCTCTTGTTGATAGCCAGTACCCTCCTCGGTGTGACCGTTCATGGCCCAATCGACCTGCGTGGAATCGTCTTGACGTTGCCCGTTGCCAACATTTGTCAGAGAGACATGTGCATCCTCAGGTTGAGGCTCCGGGCATTCTTCCCCTAGCGGCCCTATATTAAATTGGACTGCCCCTGCGCTGCCGAGCTGTTGTGTAGACCCTCCAGCTAAATCGCTAACGGCTTTTATCATTTCTTCATTCCCCACTTCTGTCATTTCTTGGGAATTCTGATGCCTGGCAGTGTGTGGTTGAGAGTTGTCGTTGCTAGCAAGTCCATTCTCTTCTACAAGTGCTTGCTGAAAAGAGCTGATAATTCCAGCCCACCTGTCGCCATGTAAGCCTTCGAGTTCAATATCTTTCAGACCCAGGCCCTTGAGTTCGCTCGGGTCAAGATCCTTGAGGAGCTCTATATCCTTCGGGTCAAAATTTCTTAAAGACACACGATTTATAGGAGCTAAGTGACATCAGCATTACGGTTGCTTCAACATGGGGCTGGCGTGATAGCATGCCCAGTGATATCCTACCATTTTGTGGGCTCGGGCCCGTCTCTGGCAGTTGCCGAAGTGCCTGCGCCAGATCTTCGGCAGATAACCCAACTATAGGATCGTCGTCCATTTCTTCCCTTTGCGCTGCCTGTAGTACCTTCACTTCCATATCCTGTACCCCTTGCTCCTCTTGTACAGCTTGTATGTCTTGAACCTTTGAAGCAGCTTGTACCTCTTGTTGGCTTGTTGGTACAACCTCCTGTTTGACTGGATTTGGTGATGGCTCTTGTGAGACAAGAATTGGAGTGGATTCTTCAGCCAGCTGGCTTTCAGCGCCCTCCAAGGCTGCGATAAGGGTGCTCAAGTCTTCCGCCGCAATAGTCTGATCAATTATGGCCTCATTTATCATAGTCTCTAACTCTGCTGGGTCTATCGGGAGATTTATCGATTCGAGTATCTCTTGTACTGTTCGCTGTGTCGCACTCTCCATAGGAGCAAAGATACCCGGCGGCGGGGCCGATGCCCCAACGAGCAATTGAACGTCATTTCCGTCCACTAAAGTTCAGAACAAATTGAAGCCGATACCCATCCGCAAAAGCGAACGGGTCCGGTGATTTCGATGCCCCAACGTTAGCCTACGTTCATATCACCAGCCGTGTCGGATGTGATGATAGTGGTATAATATAATTGCGACAAAGATTATAGTATATATCGACGGTAGACGGCGGTAGTAGTTGGCAGGGGGGGAACAGCATGAACTGAAGGTGGTACAGTCTGGACTTACTTGCTCTTCACCGTACCACTCCACGATGCGCCCACTCCCAAGTTAGGAATTATCCCAGTCCGTATTCGGTTTGCTATAGCCCTGAACCGTAAAAGAGGGCTGTGAGACTGCTCTTCGTGACTGCGGACGGAGGTTTGGTTTCAACGGGGCAAAAGTGGGCGAAAAAATTGGGAGGGGCTCGAATTTGTGTGCGCAGAGGATTTCTGTGCGGGTGCCAAGAGTTGCACCAGCATGCGCCTTGCTGCTTCAGGCCTGGTGCTGCTGAATAGCTAACCACCGTCAAAAGTACCAAGTCGTTATGTAAGCGAACAGGTCGCTTCTATATGACCTTGCCATCGTGAATAAATGCTATTGCTCCTATTGTCCCTACTGTTTCTATTGTTCCAGAACAGTAGAACAACTCCTGTATTTCCATTCATGCACCATGGTGGGTGTCAAGGGATAACGCCAAAAGCCGTGCGATTTGTCGAGCCGTAAGCAAAAGTCTAGTTGGCTTAATCGTGCCCTAAAGGAAGGCAGCTGCAGGCCCAAGAGCAGGACAGTGCTGGTGTAAGTGTTGGTGTCGTGTTGGTGCTGAGGGCTTTAAGCTGATGTGATGATGAACATAGAGAGCGACTTCAGAGCCGACTTTTTCCAGGCCAGATAAGACTTAGCCACAGCTACCACCGCAATAGGTACTATCAGCTACCGATACATAGCGACAGTATCTAACACCAACCAGACTACCTAACACGGTGGCTGGCCACTTCATGTACTTCAACCTTCAAGTATCAAACCTGGCTATAGCGAACGCCAAGAATCCGACCCTTTTCCTTCTGTATAGCAAGACTTCACTATCGAGGGCACTTTCTGTGCCCATGGTAAGTTTGAAATCTCCGCTGAGCTTCACTATAGCCAGGTTTGCCTGTAACTCGGTTGCACACTCTGGGTTAACTTGGGGTGGGGCATTTAGCGAAACCGATACATACTAGTACTACCGGCTCGATAGTGTGGGCGTAAAGTATTAGTAGTCTGGTTGGCACGACCGCTCCTGTGGAGATAGTTATAGTCTGGTTGGCACAAGCCGCTCTCCTACCAGACTAAGATAGTTACATTAACCGGTTTTTCCAATCTAGACTCCGGTTACCATACAAATTTTGCCAAGCGACCACTACTAACTAGGCTACACACTAAAAAAAAAGGTTTTATACCAGACCCTCCACAGGAGCGGTCGTGCCAACCAGACTACGATAAGGCTCACTTACAGGTGTTCTCGTTCCCATATCAGGGTAACTCTGGGCTCGAAACTAGGGATCATTATTAGTCCATTCACGTGCTGATACATTGCTTGATCAATTAGTCTGACTGAGTTCAATACTTAAGTAGGCACGCAAAATACACTCTGGATATACGACACATCACACATGTCATATCTATAATCGGGAAACTTAACCGTATTGCTCCTCCTCTTCCTCTTTCTCATAATTCCGTCTTGATATCTCTCTTTCCCTTCGTGTCAAAATAACCCTCCAGCTCTAGCCACTCGGCTGCAAATGCCGTCGCCAGAGTAGCCCAGTCATTAACTGTATCCATATCCAAGTGCTCTCCATCATCATCCATCGTATGCCATACTTTCGGAAATGGAACCGGAATTATATGCAAGACCTCCACTCCCCTCTTCAGAAATGGAATATGATCATCCTGAATCCCTCCACCCCATCCAAATTGTGCACTCGTCTTATCCGCCTCCGGTAAAAATTGTTTTGATGAAGGGCGCTTCCCAGTCTTCATGACACCGAGGTCACGGAGGCGGCGTTCCACGTTTGCCATATGCTTATATGCCCAGTGTGTAGTTTTGAAGTAGCTTGCAATCACCGGATCTTTGGAGCCTAGGAGATCAAGCAGGACAAACAGATCAATTGACGCAAGCGACGTTCTACGGCGGGATCCGGCGATATGATATGTTTGTTCCCAAGTGCTCGCTAGATTCCTGTGTATCGGCTGCGTCAGCAATTGAGGAGAATATCCACACACGAGTGTGGGGGAAGCTCACCTAGCTCCGTATAAACTGTCATTATCTGTCCAGGTATCAAACGCCTCCTCACCGTCCAACAACAGAACCATTACACCTCTATTCCAGGCATCGTCCCCACCAGCCCCCTCATCATCATCCAATTCATCATCCTCCGAGTTAGCTTTAGCATCCTTCTTTTTCTCCTCCATATGCTTCCATTTCTTCGTCAACGCTTTATCAATGCTTCTTGCAGCATGCATCAACATTGCACAAGGCGCCGCACTATCTGTTGCGCCGATGAATCCCTCCGGAGATATTTTGCTGTCATAGTGAGCTACGAGGACGAGACGGCCAACTTCTCCGGGTCTTGATCCAGGCGGGTCCCGGGTTGCCATGAAATTGCGCTGATAGGTACTAGCCGTTAGTATCCAGTTAAGACTCCAGACTTGTACTTAGAAACGTACAAATGGTATCTCCTTTCCATGGCTCAGTGGTGTTGAAGCCGTACTGTTGTCATATTCCACCTTCCAATCCGGTAGCTCATTCGACCAGAAATCTGCAAAATGCTGGAGAACTTTTAGCGAATTCTCCGTGCCAGGTACCCTGGGAATGAGTATTGGTGCTAGGATTTTCCCATTTTGGATATCAAAGTCCGCCGACGGGTCAGGGAGTGACTTTAGTGACGCTTCTGAAAGAGTCGTATATGCTCCTGTTAAGGTAGGGAGGAAGGTGATAAACGAGCTGACCAGCGCCTGTGATGATAGCTGCCCGAGCCTCATATTGCAGAGCAATCTTTTGCGACGTAAACTAGCCCGCGGCGCTGATCCCAGTACTGAGGCAGGGCTAAGCTGTAGGTATGTTGTACGGAGCAGTTTGTCAGGTACAAATCTCCGTAGGCTTCTTCAAGGTCGTAGTGCTTGGGTGGACCTGTAACAATCCGGAACAGCATCCGTGTCCTTTGGAGATCCGCGGCGGGAGCGCATAGAAAACTTCACAAAGGAGATGGGAGATTACTCTGCCGAACCAAAGTGTAGCATTAAACCTGCAACCTTATTGAAATTACCCGGCGGGTGCGGATAAGTGTTTGAAAGCCTCGAGTTTCGACTGATGTGGCACATTACAAGCCAATGCAGCAGTTATCCATGAGAGAATGCTCCGGTATAGTTTATTTGAAAATAGACACTGAAACACTAAGAATTGTGAAAATACAAACTATTATATCACATTATGGAGGTGTTCACATGCACCGATATACCCCATCTCGCAAAATTCTATTGCAGCCCACGCGAAAATTTCCATAAATCATCGACGTCGCTTTAAGAAAGTAGAACAAACATCAACTTCTTTCCTCCAAGACCCAAGTCGTAAAATTGCAGTTGCCAGAAACTATACATCCGTCTCTCTGCTCATAGTTTTACTCCCCAGATTCCCCTCCCACCTACAACCCCGAGCCATTCGCTGGGGCCTGTTGTTCCCCCACTAAGAGTGGGTGCTGACCATGATATATTATTGACCTCCCAATCACTTCTCCAGACTTTCACGGGGGTCCTAGCATGGCTCTCCTGTTGTCCCACAATCTGGCCTTGAGGCGCTCCAGGGGGTCCAGATTGACCGCCTCCACTTCCTGGATTATTAAGCGGGACGGTGGTATTTGAGTTCATTATGTCCCATACCAGGACAAGGCAATCATCCCCTCCCGCTGCAATATAACCTCGTCTGGTTGGAGCCCATTCAATACAATTAACATTATTCGAATGGCCACGGAGCTCGATAAGAGCCTGGCCTGGTTGCCGGACGTCAAGAATACGGACAATGTTCGAGTCTTGAGAAAATGTAGCGATGAGATGCTGATCATGTGGAGATGCTATACAATGGTTAACCAGAACCTATTCACCAGGAAGACGGGTACTCTACCAGCTAGTCTCAGCAACGGTGGCGGAGAAAGTGATGAACCTGATGGGCTCTGTCCTGTGAGTTTCCATCCTCGTGGTAAGTATCGCCCTTGTGACCTGGGCGTCAGGCTGAGTACATACCTTCCGCGCCTCCGCTAGGCTTCCCTGCAGTTGGTTCGTATATAATGGTACTGTGCTCCAGACTCCTCAAATCGAACATCCTGACACTGCCATCCGCACCACAGCTTGCAAACACGTCTACGCTGTTGCTCATGAACCTCACATCATATACCTCTTTATCGTGAGCAATCAATTGTGTCTTTGCTGTCAGAGTTGGTATATCCCAGACAGTGCACGTTGTGTCAATACTACTGGTGATTATAAGTGCGGGAGAGATTGTATTCCAGTCTAAACTGGTAAGGGGAGCTGATGAATCATTTGACTTCGAATTGGACAGGAGTGCTAGCGGAGTAAGCTTCTGTGGTTGTGTGTGAATTGAATTTGTCCTTGTGATGCTGTTTGATGCTGGTGGATTTGGGGATGAGGCAGAGTTGGTATTAGGTAGTGACCACAGGCGTAAGTGATCACCTGAGGTTGCCAGGAGGTCTGTGAATGGTTTGCTTGTAGTTGGAGGCTCCCATAATATCCTCGTAATCGGGTAGGTGTGCGTGGCTTCTGCCAGTTTCGTAAATTCGATCGAAGATTGATTCTGATCGCCTGATGGATATCCTGAATGTCGGTTCTGCTGTATAGGAGCAGTACTTAAGATTTGAATCTATATTCAATACAACAGGTTAAGCTGTGTGCTATAAGCTTTTTATGGCGCCTTGTTCTCCGTACTTGAAGGCCCAGGACATTTGTTTCCTCAATATGCACATTGGGCCTAATTACGAAGGGAGAAATCACCTACACAATTATGCGAATCCTCCGAGTAGCTCCCAATTGCTACCCTTCCATATCCACCCAATCCATTTCCGCCCGGTGATACTGGCCATTTACACCAATCAACTGCGAATATACCCCATGGTGCTAAATACCTCCCATTGGTAGAACCAACAGCACCAGCATACGGGTCAAGCTGATTCACGGTAGAGCTGTTGTAAGTAGGAAGACTATTTGGGTGATTGTACTTTCTGTCACCACCAGCGCCAGAAACGGACTGCATTGAGGATAATGGGGTATATTTGGATGTGGAAGGTGTACTGGCTGGGTCTGCGGCCGAATAAGCTATGCTACCGCTGCCAGTGGTGCGATGCGTGGACATACTCCGGCCAGACGAGGTACTAGTGTCTTGTCGACTGGATCCTCCACTTGGACCACCAGAATACGGCAGGTATGGTTGTGAACTGGTACTGGCGGTCGGAGTGGCCTGCGGTTGATATGACGTATACTGAGATGGCTGGCTTGAGATTTGTTGCTGTACTGGGTCTGCCGACCTCTGTGGCGGGTATAATTCCTGCGGGGACTGTAGCACTGGCTGCTGGAGGACTTGCTGCTGTCGCTGGTGTAGAGATATCGTTGATAAGCTGGGATTCAGTGCGGATGATGGCGTAAGTTCTGAGAGGCCCAGCTGTCAGTATCACGCCTAACTGGGGCCGAAGAGCCTATTATTTTCAAATTCGTACTATTAGAAATACCCAATCCAGTGGGATTTAAGTGCGAAGACGTCTGTAAACTGAGGTTAGGTAAGGTGTTGGCATGGGCTGGTATTTGGGGTGAGGGGGGGTGATTGGACGGCGCAGGCGGGGAGTCGTTGTCCTGCCCATGCGAGTGTGTGCGCGAGCGGAGAGGCATCGGAGGGGGTACGGACTTGAGAGAGGTCTGGCTTGAGCTCTTCACACTTGGCCGGTGCAGGTTTGGCGCCCTTGTGAGAAGTGCAATATGAATTATTCCGGCGATCGCCCTACACCTCAGTGCCCGTAATCCGTCTCTGGGTGTCTCTTACAGTTTGGTGGGGGAATCACCCAGAACTGATTCGATAATAATCATGATGTGACTGTTGTACAGTTGCAATATTAATCCCTACACGAACCAGGACGAGGATCCAAGTAGGGCATGACTACAACATATGCCCAAGTAGACCAATACATAAGTTGTACAATACTCAAGTATATATCAAGTGTAGTCTGGTTGTATCAAGTGATGATTCGTATCTCGGAGTGAAGCCTCGGTTCTAGGCTTGGCGGAATTGTTTATGGAAGAGCTGTGCCTAGGACAAACAACATATAACTATACACTGCAAGGGGTTGTGCCAAACCAGACTAAGCTATACATAGCTATACAGTTAGGTATCAGGTCTCTATGGTAATTCTGTCCCTGCGCGTGTTGACCAGCTCGAACCGACCGCTTATGCGTTTAAAATTGCGCACGAGAGCCGGAAGTCAATTCTTATACGTTGACGTGACCCTTCTGACTAAGCATGTGAACACAATGAGCTATCCCGGCCTGTAAGTCACCTCAGAACTAACCAGACTACTCAGAACTTAGATTCAAAGCTCGGAGCCACTACACGGCATAACAAAGCCCCCCCCTATAAAAACAACGAGCCACCCTCGAGCCTGTGTATTTCGTCCAAACCTACTTCTCCCCAGATCCCTTAGCGAGCCCACCGACGCAATTTCACCGTTGATAACCGCGCGACGCCATCACGAGATTGGAAATGGCCACTGCTAATCTTCTCAACCAAAATTTCGATTCAGATGAGGATGATGACGATTTCGAGGCTGGGGATGATGTGGACGGCGAGAATGAACCTGATGAAGAGGAAGGTGGCAATGCCAAAGCCCCGTCAAAGCGGAGCCGCAGGGATGAGGAAGACGAGGAGGAGGACGAGGAGGAGGAGGAGGAGGAGGAGGAGGATGATGATGACGATGAAGAAGAAGATCAGGTGAGACTAAGTCAGACAAGTACCTACAAGTACCTTATCAATTGCCCGATTTATCTAACTTGTATTCTCTTGAAGCCTCGACGCAAACGTCTAAAACGAAAGGGCCTCAACAGGTTCATTGATGTCGAAGCCGAAGTTGACGAAGATGAGGAGGATTTTGAAGATGAGGACGACGAGCTACTCGCTGGAGAGGGTGGGTTCATCGAACGCGAAGATGAGGCTGAGATCACCAGGCATAGAGACGATCACCGGCACCGAGAACTTGACCGTCGCCTTCAAGCCGAAAATGCCCAAGATTTACAAGACATTGCTGCTGGATTTGTTCTTCGACACGGTAGGACCTCCGGGCATAGAGGGTTGGACTCCAGGGCGGTCCCGCGAAAGCTGCTCTTGCCATCAGTTCAGGATCCTTCGATCTGGGGTATCAGATGCAAACCAGGAAAAGAGAGGGAAGTGATTTTCAGCATCATGAGGAGGTGTGAACAAATGTCACAGACACGGAATCCATTGAACATCACGTCAGCATTTGAACGAGGCGGTGGAGGAGCGACAATGGCAGGATATATCTATGTGGAGGCTAGGAAACAAGCGGATGTTATGACTGCGTTACAAGGGATACAGGATGTTTACCCAGGAACAAAGACAATTCTTGTCCCCATCAAGGAAATGCCTGATCTACTTCATGTGGTCAAGAAGGCTGAGATAACTCCAGGTCAATGGGTCAGGTACAAGCGCGGCAAATATACTGGCGATTTGGCCCAGGTTGAGAATGTCAGTGCGAATGGTCTCGAGCTTCGGATTCGCATGGTACCCCGGTTGGACTACGGCAACAACAAAGACAACAATGCAATCGATGCCAATGACCCCAACAAAAGGAAGAGGGCATTTGGAAAGCCTAACGCTACAATTGGGAGACCTCCTCAGCGACTTTTCTCCGAGCTGGAAGCAAAGGCTGGGTTCGTTACACAACAGCCCTCAAAGGGCGGAAAGAAATGCTTCAGCTTCATGGGTGAAGATTATGAGGATGGGTATCTTCTGAAGGAAGTCAAATTATCGGTGGTATCTACCGAGAATGTTAATCCGACACTCGAAGAAGTCACCAAGTTTGCCTCTGGAGGCGAGGACGGAACTGAAGCTTTAGACTTGAATGCTCTTGCAGTATCGCTGAGAACTGGTGCCCAGTCGGCTTATCAACCAGGTGATATTGTGGAGGTCTTCGAGGGGGAGCAGCAGGGTCTCATAGGAAAAGTTAAAGCCGTTACCCGTGAAATTGTCACTATGGATGTCTTGGAGGGCGACCTCAAGGGAACCAGAATCGAAGTTCCATTCAAGGGGCTAAGAAAGAAATTCAAGGAAGGAGACCATGTCAGGGTTACTGGTGGTAGCAGGTATAAAGATGAAGTTGGTATGGTGGTCAGGATTGTTGCGGACAAGGTAACTATTGTGAGCGACACGACAATGCAAGAAATCACGGTCTTTTCGAAGGATCTACGGGATGCTACAGAGAGCGCTGGTGGAGGTCTAGATAGTAAATACGACCTCCATGACTTGGTGCAGCTTGAGTAGGTTATCATAGTCTTCTCGTCTTCCCGGCCTTAGACTAACGTAAGATTAGCCCCACAACTGTTGGATGCGTGACCAAAGTCGATAGAGAGTCACTCCGTGTTCTCGATCAAAATGGACATTCCCGACTAATCATGCCTTCCCAAATCTCTAACAAGATTACCAATCGGCGCCACGGTGCTGCCACAGACCGTAATGGTTCTGAGATCCGAGTCGGAGACACAGTCAAAGAGGTCTCTGGAGAAGCAAAGCAGGGAACCATATTACATATCTTCCGAGCATTTGCGTTTCTGCACAACCGGGACCAGACAGACAATGCTGGTGTTTTTGTGTGCCGCACTAACAATGTAGCAACCATCATTGCCAAAGGTGGGCGGATTACGACTGGGCAGTCCGCAGGGCCAGATCTTACCAAGATGAATCCTGCAATGATAAGAAATCTGGGCAACATGCCGCCACCTCCCGTAATTCCCAAACAAGGTGGCAAAGACAAAACCATCGGGCAAACGGTTACAATCAGGCAGGGTGAATACAAGGGTCTCTTAGGGATTGTCAAAGATGCCACTGAGACGCACGCGAGAGTAGAGTTGCACACCAAGGGCAAGACTATTTCAGTAGACAAGATGAAATTAGGTTTCAGAGAGTACGTGCTCTTCTGCTCTTCCCAAATCCAACACGCTAATATTCATGGTAACTTAGCCCGATCACTGGCGCGATTCAGTCCTATGAACAGTTCATCTCCGTCGGGGGTAGAGGCCGCGGCGGACCGTTTGGAAGCTCTGGAGGATCAAATGGCCATAGTGGATCTGGAACTCCCCGAACTGACTGGTCTGGTAGTCGAACACCTGTGCCAGACTTCCAAGGAAGTAGAACACCTGCATGGGGTGGTGGCAGAAGTGAGTTTTCCCTCTCTATCTTCTACTATTTGGCGAACAAGGAGTAACACATGGCACCAGCACCTGCATGGATGAATGCCGACGGAGGACGAACTCCTGGACATACTAGTGGTTCTAAAACTCCTGCATGGGGAGCGGACGGAAGCAGAAGCACATACGATCGTGGAAATGTAGGTACCCCCAAGAAGTTACCACCGTATAACGGTCACTTACAAATTTGACAGAGGACACCCGCGTGGAATCCAGGCTCTAGAACACCGTATCTCGGATCTGGTGATCGCAGTGCATGGGACGCAGGCTCCAAGACTCCTGGACGCCCTGGCGAATCGAATGGCTATGATTATTCTTCCAGTACTGCCCGTACTCCCGGTGCATTTGTCACATCTCCCGATTTCACCTCCAATACTCCCTATAATTCTGCACCAACCCCCGGAAACCCGATATCTGCACCTACCCCTGGTGGTTTGTCTGCGCCAACGCCATCGGCTATGTCTGCGCCTACCCCAGGCGCGTCTGGCGGATATGGTGGTTACTCGGCCCCTACACCTTCTGCATATAACGCACCTACGCCCGGGGCATCCGGAGGTTATGGCAGTAGAGACCCGAGAGGTGCGAGGGGTGGATATTACGAGGGGGCGCCGACACCAGCTGGAGGGGGCTATAGCAGCGCAAAGACACCAGGAGCATGGGGTGGTGCTGATGACGATGGGGAACCCAGATACTCTACCCCTAGTCCATAGTGGCCTGATGGTTGAACATTTGAGTCATATTTTGCGTTGGGAGATCGAAATTCTCTTATGTTCGTTTTTCATCGCTCGGGAAAAAATGAGTTAATCTTTCATGAGGTCTCCTGAACACAGGGAAGTTCAATGCAGAGCATATATTGCATCTGGTTAGGATCTTTGGTTGGGCAGGGGGAATAGTTATTATTATCACGAATGTACTTGTATATCTGGTAGTA
>Ga0307511_10001446_pt1 | contig 25085 bp, 21 predicted proteins | sample 13_EM_MG_FD_200266 | JGI IMG/M metagenome (GOLD analysis project Ga0307511, IMG submission 200266) | Populus trichocarpa ectomycorrhiza microbial communities from riparian zone in the Pacific Northwest, United States - 13_EM | ecosystem: Host-associated > Plants > Roots > Unclassified | place... | reverse complement strand
AGCCGGGAGTAATGTGCCATTGGCTGCTTCGGGATGGACCCTAGAGGCCGCAAGAGCAAAGCGGATCGTTACTTTCTCCACGAGGTACTGGCTACTCGCATCGTCATAGAGGGCCGCGAAGGGAACGGCGTAGAGTTGGCGATTCGGAACGATGATGACCTCGCTCGCGGTGGAGAGCCGAGACTGCACCGGGCCAATGAGCAATTTGTATAGCGCAGACGCTTGGGTCCTGATCTGATCGAAGGAAGATCGGTTTCGAATGCTGTCGTCGAATGATGCGACACGCTCCGCGACGTCTCCCCGTTCAATGGCGGCCTTTTGCACTGTGATCTGTCCGCCGGAAATGCAGAAGATTTCAATCGCATGAGGAAGCACAACGTACTCGATTACCACAGTGTCTGGCGTCACTTGCCCTTCACGGATGGGCGATACCGACGCCGAAGTCTGATGCCACTCCCGCGTTTGTTCGACGATCGCTAACGCTTCGGCGATCGAGCCGCGTGAAAGCCGCAATTCGATGCTTTCATCGATGATCTGAGCGGCTGTATCCAGAAACCCAAGCTGGAGGTCATCACCGCTGATCGTGTTCCGCTGCGCATCGACTTCGCGTAAGGCACTGTCGTAATCGGACATTGCAGCTATCTCGTCGCGGATGGAACGAAATGCTCGTGCGCGCTGCAGGTACGCATCGGGGAGGGGATCCTTGAGTTGCGCTTGCAGCAAGAAATCAATCGACCGATTGAGTGTGGCAATCGCTTCGCGAGCTTGAGTTTTTCCTACGAGAGACGCCTGCGCCACGTCGCTGAAGACCTCCAATCGTTCTCGGAGCCTCAGGTCGGTCACAGAAGCAGCCGCAGAACGGGCGGCCATCAACGCAGCCGCGCTGGATGTCGCGTCACCAGCGAGGTTGGCGAGCCGCGCACGGTCAGTCAACAACGACGCGAGCTGTGCGGGATCGCTTCGCAATTCATCGATGGCCAAGTCGATGATTGCTGTGGCGGAGGAATAATGACCGAAGCTTTGAAGAGTCTCGGCCGAGCTTCTGAGGACCGTACACAGCCGTTCCCTGTCCTGTGGCTCAGTGAGCGCGAGACAGCTTCGTATGCGGCGGGACCACGCCAGATCCGCAGCCCCGATCATGTCGAATGCATGCGCGGCCACGGAGTCACGGTAGGCGGCGTTTTTCGTTTCTCCCAACGCACGGAATGTCGTCGCGGCAGCGTCTGCAGCGCGCACGCCCAAGCCCCAGTCTCCCGAGGCATTCGCGCTCACGGCTTGCGAACCGAGAATCTGAGCCTCGAGCGCCCGATTGCGGTGAGCATCGATTGACGCAAGCAAACGGCCCATTTTCTTCGATGCTTCATCGCCATGATGCTGATCGAAGGACGCGCTCGCAGCGAAATAGGTCGCCATGGAGGCCATTGGGCTGCTTCCCACCCGAAAGAGATCGACGGCGCGCGTGAACTTCGTTTCTGCTACTGCCGCGTTGCGCTTGCTGTAGTCGATCCTGCCGTCCCGATACAGTCGATGCCCTTCAACGAGCGCCGCCCGCTCCGCCGAATTCGAGCGTTCGATTGCCGCAACCGCATCGGCCAAAAGATGCTCGTCATTGAACGCAGCCAGCGCATCGCCAATGGCGTGGACGCGAGCGAGAATCTTCGCGGCGCGGGCGTGATCATTCGCGGCCTCTGCGTCCGCCCACGACGCCAGCATGGGACCCTCACCCCATGTTCGCGCTTCCTGCGGGAACTCGCGGACGAGTTGATCGACCGGCGCGCTATCGAGCATCTTTGGATCGAATCGGCGTGAGGTCGTTTCGAGGGTGCGCAGGTGGGCGCGGGCTTCGATGCTCCAGGCGCTGCCGCTGTCGATCGCCAGGTACGCTTGCCAGGCCTTGCGGGCCTGATCGCGAACGCCGAGGTGCTCCAGGATCAGGGCGCGGTTGAAGAGAGCTTCGGGAGATTTGGGATCGAGACGTAGTGCGTGGTCGGCGTCGGCGAGGGCCAGCGGCAACTGCGACGGATGCTCATCCTGCGTCGCCACGGCGTAGCGCGCCGCGGCGAGATCGCTCCATGCATGTGGATCGTTGGAGCCATTCGCTGCTTGCTCCAGCGCGACGATCCCGTCGCTTCTGCGATTGATCAGCAGATAGGCGACGCCCGTGGCGTGACGCGATTCCGGTTGCCGTTGATCGCTCGTTTTTTCGAGTACCTCCCCTGCTGCGCCGGTCAACTTAAGATCGGCCGGATCGGGAGTGGCCTCACCCCGAGGAGGAGCCTGCAACTGCGCCCATGGGAAACCGGAGAGACGAGCTTCGACGAAACGATGTTGTCGCGGTGCCGCTTCGATGAGGCGGGCGATCGGCGACGCGCTGCGGGTGGTCATCCAGCGAACGACTGGAAGGGCGATCGCGATCGCGGCAACAGCGGCCGCCACCAACAACCACCAGCCGCTCGAACGTGTTGGCGTTTCGCGCGATTCTTCTTCCCGTTCGAACCGCGCCGTCTCGCTGACGACGGTCCGGCAATCGCTGCAATCGCGCAGGTGCGCGGCCACTGCCGCAATCTCCTCCGGTGCAAGCGTCCCTTCAATAAACGCAGCCATGGTCATCGCCTCTGGATGGCGCGGCCTCACGTCGTTCATTGCGAGCCCTCCGTGTTTGCCGCCGCCGTTTCATCGGCGCCTATGGACGGACGCGGTTTTTGTTTTCCGAAGTCGAATTGAAGAAGAGCCTCATCGCGGCCGATCAGATCGAGGACGTCGCGCCAGGCGATGCCCGAATGTTCCAGCTCAACCCTGATGTCGCGCATGCGCCGCTCGATGCGCCGGTAGGTCAGTTTCTGGTCGAGTCCAAGAGAACGTGCAATCTGCGGAACGGTCATTCCGCCTTCGAAACGAAGCTGGAGAATCAAGCGCTCATCCTCCGGAAGCCGCTCGATGACGGCCGACATGACCGCCGATAACCGCTCCGAGGCGCGTCGCCGCTCGTTGGCAAAGACTGGCTCCTCGACTTCGGCCGGGCGCGTGATGGCGACCGACTCGGCCTTTTCCAGTCCGACATCGCGATGCCGAGGGGCGCGATCAGGCAGACGGCCGGCGATCGTTTGCAGTGACTCGCGCGTGATGCCCTCGTGTTTCGCGCCAAGGAACACGAGCGCTTCATCGATCGTCCGGCCATCGCGAAAAAGGAGTTTCTCCAGATCGACGGCAAGCGACCCGAGGCGCTTTGCCTCGGCCGAGGCGTGCCACTTGCCCCACACGTGGATGCAGTAATCGAGAGCCAGCCGCTGGATGACGATGCTGATGTAGGTTGCGAAACTGGCTCGCGATTCGTAGGCGCGGAGAATGGCGTAATCGTTGTCGACAAGCTTCAACTTGACGATGGCCGCGAACTCCTCGGCATCATCCGGATCGAGCCGATAACGGCGCGAGGCAAAGCCCACCGCCCGTTCGATCACGGCGAGGTTGGACGTCAACAGCTCGCGAGCATCCGGACCGGCCACGCTCTTCTCTCTGATTAAGGAGTGTCGCTGGCGGCACTAACTACACCCCGGAATCGAAAAAGCGCGTCCGTCTAGAGCGGCCATCTCAGAAAGGAGATGACCATGAAACTGATCAAGCTCACGCTCAATATCCTCGCAATCGCATTTGTCGTCCTGCACGCGGGAGCGGCGGAAGGGCAACGCATCGAACCATCCGGTGGTGTGTCGTCCGCTTCCCGCGCTCCCATCCCGATGGAACAACCGATCAACCTGCCCCAGCTCGCCGACCTGCAGATCGTGAAGTCCGTCGGCGTCGTTCCGCATGGCAGCAATCCGGGAACATTTGTCATCGTCGTGACGAACAACGGACCGGGGCAGGCAACCGGCCCGATCGTCATCAATGACACGCTCACGGGACCGGCGACCATCATCCCGCCCGCGCCGGCCGGCTGCGCGGGAATCCCCGGAACGTCTGTGACCTGCACGCTTCCCGGTCCGCTGAACGCTGGCCAGTCGCTGACCCTGACGTTTACGACGGCTCCCAATTCCCCGGCATCCGGGATGGCGCAGAACTGCGCCACGGTCCGGTCGGCCAGCCGGGACAACAACGACGCCAACAATCGCGACTGCACCTGCATGGACTTCAAGCGCTGCTTCGACACGACGATCGACATCAGCACCGGGAGCAACAATGGCAACGCGATTCCGATCGGCGCGCAAGACAGCCATTGGTCTGTCGTTCCGCCGAGCGGCGGCCCGGCGGCTCCGGCGATCGCCATCGTCCGGCAGAGTGGCTCATGGATCCTTCCGCCGGCGGGCACACAATGGATCAGCCAGTCGGCGACTGCGACTGCCGCCGGCACGTACGCCTACAAATTCAACTACAACCTCGGCAACGACTGGCCGAATCGCGAGTGCCGGCTGTCGCTCCAGTACGCCGTTGACAACGATCTGGTTCTCAAGCTTGGCAACACCACAATCGCCAGCTCATCGCCAATTCACTCGACGACGTCGTTCAGCACACTGCACAGCGTTTCTATCGGCATTCCATCCACCGGATCGAACACGATCACCGCAAACGTGAACAACGCCGAAGGGCCGACCGGCCTCCTGATCAAAGGGCAGATCCTTTGTAGCTGCAAGAGAGGTCCCGTGGCGACCGACTGAGTGCGGCTGCGCAAGGAAGGAATCATGGGTCGAGCGCGGTAGTCGGTACGCGCTCGACACCTGCGGCAAGTGCGAATGTCGCTACTTTGACTCCTGCGTCATCCTCACCACCTCGGCCTCCATCTCCGCGCCGAATTCGGATTTGATCTCGCGGATCCAGCAGTTGAGCAACTCCTTGAGAATGTTCCGGATGATGGCGGGATGGTCGCGGGCACCCGAGGCGATGACATTGTTGAGGAGCTGATCGAAGTCGACGCGGGCCTCGTTCACCAGGTTCATGTTCGAAACGTAGGGCGCCGTTTCGGGAGAGAGGTGGACGAGCACGCGGTCCATGAAGTCGTAGATGTGATCGCCGATACGCTGGAAGACGAGGCTGAAAATCGCTTCGTACATCCGGTTGTAGCGCTCGACGACGCCTTCCAGTTCGTACTCCGTTTCAACCGCAGCGCGCTGTTCGTCGACGGTGCTGCTCTCGGCCTCGGCGATCAGGTTGACGCTGAGAAGAGCCCACAGCGTCCGGCAGGTGATGAAGTTCGAGAGATAGCTGCGCGAGCAGGTCTCCTCGATCGTGGCCGGCTCGGCGAGGAGACTGAGCACGTGGTTCTCCTCGTCGGTCAGTTCGAGCGAGTACGTTCGCATGTCCGCTCCGGGCACCTGTTGCAGCAGGCGATCGAGCCGGGCGACCCCGCGCGTAACGAGCGACCAGAACTCGATGCTGCCCACGCCGTCGAGAATCAGCCGCTCCGTGTTGAGCGGCAAGGCGATGATCTCCGTCGGAAACTCGCTGGTGAACTCGATGGAGTAGCTGCCGGTGCGGTAGCGGATTGCATTGAGGACGATGGCGCTGGCCTGGCGCTCCAGAGCGCGCATCAGTTCGTCCGGCTGCAGATAGCCGAGCTCGCAGAGCAGCGCGCCGATGCGCCGGGCCACGACGAGGCGCTCCAGGGCGTGGTTGTATTGCTGCAGCGTCAGCTCGCCGCCGCGCAGCAGCACCTCGCCGAGCCCCATGTCGGGATCGGAGCTCGAGGCGAAGATGATCTTCCCCTCGTTGAAGTAGATGACGTCGTTTCGTCCGATCGCTTCGAGCGAGACGATGCCGGTCTCGTTGCTGCGAAGAAGCGAGCGGAAAAGATCCGGGACCGTCGTCTCCGCAAGAGTTCCCTGAATGCTCAGGCCGTCGGACATGACTTATCTTAGCGCTTCGCGCGTTGTCGGTTTTCGGTTGTCGATTGAATGCTTCACAACCAACAGATAACCGACAACCGACAACACGCTGCGCGCTACGCCGACGCACTCTCCGCCGGTAGCTCCCCTGCCATCGCCACCTGGTTCTTGCCGTTCTTTTTGGCGAAGTAAAGGGCGGCGTCGGCGCGGGCTACGAGATCGGTTGTCGTCGTGCCGTCGTGGGGATAGATCGCAACGCCGATGCTCACCGTCACGCGCAGCGTTCGGCCGATCGAGGCCACGGACAGCTCGCGTTTTGCGACCAGCTCGCGCATCCGATTCGCGGCATCCTGCGCCGACGATGCCGGCGTGTCGGCAAAGATGATGGCGAACTCCTCGCCGCCGTATCGGGCCACAACGTCGCTGTCGCGGGCGTTGGTCATCATCTCTTCGACCAATCCTTTGAGCATGTCGTCGCCGACTGGATGACCGAAGGTGTCGTTGATCCGCTTGAAATTGTCGATATCGAGCATGGCCAGCGCGAACTCGTGGCCGGAGCGCGCGCTGCGACTGACCTCCTTCGCCAGCGCCTCCTGGAAAAAGCGATGGTTGTACGCCGCGGTCAGTCCGTCGATGAACGTCAGGCGGCGGATCTCTTCGTACTGCCGCGCCGACTGCAGCGCCGTCACCGCCTGCAGGGCGAAGATCTCCAGTGTCTGCACCATCTCGATGTTCGGCACGCGCCGGTCGTGCGGATCGCGCACGGCCAGGTAGCCGATCATCTCGTCCGCGCTCGACAACGGCACGATCAGATTGTCGTTCTCGTGCCATTCGTCGGCACGGCGAAGCACATCGTCGTCATCATGCTTGACGAAGAAACCATGCTCGCTCTGCTGCAAGACCGTGTGCGAGATGAAGTACGAATTCGAGACGCGAAACTCATCGACGAAGAACGGCGTGATCTCGCTCGACGCCACCGGCTTCTTCTTCATCTCCTCCCACACGTCATCGAGTCCCGCGTGCGCGCGTCGCGTGAACTCAGAGCGCCGGGCATCAAAGAGCGCGAAGATCACGCTTTCGAACCCGAGGGCCTTGCTGATGGCCTGCGCGATCCGGGTCAGCATTGCGTCAACGTCGAACGAGCCGATCAGACCGTTGGCCACGTCGAGAATCTGCGACTTCGTGGCTGCCTGCGCTTCGAGTTGCGCCGTCTTCTCCCCCATCTCGCGGCGCAGCAATTGATCCTGCAGCGACATTGCGGTCTGAGTCGCGAGCAGCGTCAGAAGATTGATGCTGCCGCTCTTCAGAATCGAGGGATCCTCCGTCTCGTAGATGAGGATTCCGTAGATGACTTCAACTGTCTGGATGCCGATCAGCACCTGTATCGCGTTCCCCTCGGACAGCGGAAATCGTCGCTGGTCGTTGTGAAAAACGAAGGCACGGCTGGGCGCCGATTCTGAAAACCCGGCCGACTCCACCCAGGCCAGAATGGCCTGATCGGCCGGCTGGCAGGCACCGTGCCGATAGACGACCGGCGGAACGTCGGGGTTCGCGCCCCAGGTCACGACCGCGCAGGCTTTGAGTCGCGCCAGCCGTCCCAGAAGAGCAACCATTCGCCGCAACGTTTCCTGATCGCCCTCGGCGGAAAGAATCTGCGACGCGCTTTCGGTGAGGATGGACAGCTCGCGATTGCGCCGGTTCAGCTCGACGTTCTGCTGCGTGGCATCGGCCTCGTTGCGCATGGCATAGGCAACGACAAGCACCGGCAGAAAGGCCAGCGCAAATCCGGCCATGCCGTAGGTGTTGAAGCAGATCACTTCCGCCGCTACGACCGGCGTCATCAACAGAAGCATCCGCCCCTGTGCGACCAGAACACGGCGGATGTCGAGCGAGTCGCTGCTGCCATCGAGCGCATTCCGGATGGCGGCGAAGAGCAGATGCACGACGAGGTAGCCGACGACGAGAAGGATGTAGCCGGAGACTTTGGCCATCATCGGCGCGTTCTTCGCGACCGCTGATGAATAGAGAAGCGCCACGACGTAGTACGAGAGCGCGAGCTGGGCTGCGTCGTAAAGCGAATCGATCCGCAACCTGCGACGACCGGCATCGCGAACGAGATGATAGGCGGCCGTTCCGACGAAGACCGAGATCAGGGCGACAGACGGGTTGTGCAGAAGAAGGATGGCCGCGAAGACGATCGCCGACTCGAACCCTGAAGAGTCGTCGTCAATGCGCACCCAGGCCGCGACAGCGACGAGCGCTGCGTAGAAAAGCAGCGTCTCGATGGTCGCCCACGACTCCACACTCAACGTGCGCACCACGGCCGCTACGGCGGTGGCGATCGCCGCCAGCACATAAATGCGAAACAGGACTGCGCGAGACATGAGTGGAAACGGTTGATTGTATATGGACGATCCTGCATCAGTGATAATCCGCGCATGTCGTGGGAAGCAGTCATCGGCCTCGAGGTGCACGCACACCTCTCCACCGCCACAAAAATCTTCTGCGCCTGTGCCACCTCCTTCGGCGCTCCGCCGAACACGCAGGTCTGTCCGGTCTGCCTCGGCTATCCGGGCGCGTTGCCCGTTCTGAATCGCCGCGCCGTCGAGCTGGCCATCCGCGCTGCGATCACTACGGAGTGCACCGTTCACGAGCGCTCCGTCTTCGCGCGGAAGAACTACTTCTACCCAGACCTGCCGAAGGGCTACCAGATCTCTCAGTTCGATCGTCCGCTGGCAACGGGCGGGCATGTCGGCAATGTCCGCATCCTGCGCATTCACATGGAGGAAGACGCCGGCAAGTCGATTCATACCGGCGACGTTTCGCATGTCGATCTCAATCGCGCCGGCACGCCGCTCGTCGAGATCGTCTCGGAGCCGGACATTCGGTCGGCGGAAGAAGCCGACGCCTATCTCACGCGACTGCGCCAGATCCTCATGTACACCGGCGTCTGCGATGGCAACATGGAAGAAGGCTCGCTGCGCTGCGACGCCAACGTGTCGATCAGGCGGCCTGGCGCTGCGTTGGGCACGCGCACGGAGATCAAGAACGTGAATTCGTTCCGCTACCTGCGCAGCGCCATCGATTTCGAGATCGCGCGACAGACCGAAGTTCTCGAATCCGGCGGCACCATCACGCAGGAGACGAGGCTCTACGATCCGGCTGCCGGCGAAACGCGTCCGATGCGTTCCAAGGAAGAGGCGCACGACTATCGCTACTTCCCCGATCCCGATCTGCTGCCGCTGGTGATCGAACGGAGCTGGATCGACGAGATCGCGCGATCGATCCCCGAACTGCCTCACGCTCGCGCGGCGCGATACCAGCGCGACTTCGCACTCAGCGCTGTTGATGCCGAGGCAATCGTGACGTCGCGACCGCTGGCGGACTACTTTGAAGCCGTCGTCGAAGCGAGCGGCAACGCGCGCGCGGCCGGCAACTGGGTGCGCAACGAAGTGCTTCGCGTTCTCAACGAGCAGAAGATCGACATCGCGCAGTACCGTGTCACGCCGGAGAGACTGGGACGATTGATTCGGATGATCGACAGCGGCGCGATCGGTGGCAAGGCAGCGAAGGAAGTCTTCGACGACATGTCTGTAACCGGCGACGAACCGGAACAGATCGTCGAGCGCAAAGGGCTCTCGCAGATCAGCGACCCTGCGGTCATTCGGGAGGCGGCGAAACGGGTGATCGAGAGGAACACTGTCCAGGTCGAACAGTTCCGCGCGGGCAAGGCCCAGCTCTTCGGATTTCTCGTCGGTCAGTTGATGAAAGAAACCGGCGGTAAGGCAAACGCGGAGCTGGCGAATACGATCCTCCGCGAACTGCTTGGATCGTGAGTTCGGACAGCGGCGGAAATCTGAATTTCATCAGGAAGTTGCGCGAAATCCCTATGCTATGATCCGGCCCGTTTCCAAGCGTCAGCTTTCCAGCGCAATTCGAATGACTTAGGAGGTCCAGCTTGCGTTCTTTCAGCAAAATCGGGCTACTGATTTCGGCAGCAATGTTGACGGTGAGCGGTGCAGCGTTCGGGGCTGGATTCGGGCTTTTCGAACAAGGCGCAAAAGCGACCGCAATGGGTGGCGCGTTCGCCGCCACGGCGGACGATCCGTCCGCCATCTTCTACAACGTGGCCGGCATCGCCCAGCAGCGCCGCACGACGTTCCTGTCGGGCGCCACGACCATCAACTTCAGCAACGAGTTCGAAGGCGACCCGAATGACGCCTTCACCAGCGGGGCGACCGGCCACTACAGGGGTCACACCTTCATCCCGCCCAACGCCTACTTCATCATGCCCTTCGGGAAAAACGTGACCTTCGGCCTTGGCCTCTTCACGCCGTTCGGTCTGCGCACGAACTGGGCGGATCCCTGGATCGGCCGCTTCGTCTCTCGCGATGCGAACATCAAAGTCGTGTCGGTCGAGCCGGCTGTGGCATGGCAGACCGATGACGGCCGTGTGGCCATCGGCGCCGGCGCTGAATACCGCCGTGCTCGCGTCGTTCTGGCCCGCAACAGCACGTTGCCGCCGGGAACGGTCAACGTGAACCCGTTCAGCGCCCGCTTCATCGACGTCGCGAGCGCCTACCTCTCGAGCGACTGGGATCATGCCTGGGGCTGGAACGCCGGCATTCTCTTCAAGCCGTCTCCGACCTGGCGTATCGGCGCGTCGTACCGCGCTCCGATGGACATCGACTTCACCGGCACAGTAGAGGTCACGCAGATCTCCACCGGCAACGCGCAGCTCGATGCGCAGATCAAGCCTCTCCTCCCGCCGAATCAGCCCATCGCCACCACGATCAACTTCCCGTCGATCTCCAACATCGGTATCGCCACCACGGCCATCCCCACCTGGGACCTCGAGTTCGACATCGTCCACACCACCTGGAGCCGCTTCAAGCAACTGAAAGTCGACTTCCTCACTACGCCTTCCGCCGGCTTCACGCGCGTGCAGAACTGGGATGACAGCAACTCCTACCGCTTCGGCGCCAATCACCCGGTCAACGCGAACTGGGACGTCCGCTTCGGCCTTCTCTACGACAAGAGCCCGCAGCCGACCGAGAACGTCAGCCCGCTTCTTCCCGACTCCGATCGCCAGGGCGCATCGTTCGGCATCGGCTGGCACAGCGGCCCCTGGATCTTCGACGCCACCGAATTCGCGCTGCACTTCAAGAAACGCAGCACGCAGGGCATCAGCCAGCCGGACAACAACTTCAACGGGACGTATCGCACCGACGCGAACCTGGTCAGCGTGAACTTCGGCTACCGGTTCTAAGCGACACACAAGGAGAACCCACATGACGCGCATCAGAAGCTTCGCTCGCATCGCCGCGGTCACACTGGCAATCGTGGTCATCGCCGCTCCGGGCTTTGCCGCGGTTGGCTCAGCGAATTTCAAGACGGTCGTCGCCATCGGAGACAGCTACGGCGCCGGCTTCGAGAGCAACTCGCTCAACGAACATCATTCGATCTACAGTTGGCCGGCCATCGTCGCCCACCAGCTCGGGATCCCTCTCTGCACCGTCGGCTCCTCAGCCGCCGACAACTGCTTTGCCCAGCCGATCGTCAGCTATCCCGGCATCGGTCCGGAACTGACGTTGATGGACATCAGTACCTATCCGCCGGTGATCGTGAATGCGCCCGGTACGGGAGCGCCGCTGAACACGACGTTCGCCCGCCCGTTCAATAACGTCAGCATCCCCGGCGCGAACGTCGCCGATACCTTCACAGTCACCGGAACCGATAAGCCAGTCACGCGCGGCGTACAGCAGCTCGCGCAGTTCATCTTGCGCGGACCGGTCACCGAAGTCGACGCGGTCGTGTTGCAGAAGCCGACCTTCATCCTGGTCTGGATCGGCGGCAACGACTTCCTCGGATCGGCCACCAACGGCACGACCACGGGACTGACGACCGTCTCAGCGTTCACGACCGCGTACGGACAACTGCTCGACAAGCTCGTCGCCACTGGCGCGGGAATCGTCGTCGGCACGCTGCCGACCAATCCGGCCGCCGTGCCGTTCTTCAGGACCGTACCGACGGTTCTGATCAATCCGGCCACGCGTACGCCGGTGCTCGGACCAAACGGACAGCCGATCACGCTGGTCGGGCAGATCGACGCCGCACCGGGCGTCGGCCAGCTCCAGGCAGGCAGCCTCGTCACGCTCGGAGCCAGCTCACTTCTGGCGCAGGGTTTCGGCATTCCGGCCGCGCTCAAGCCGCTTCTCGATCCGACCAACAAACAGCCGCTCTTCGGCACGCCTCTTCCGGATGCGGTCATCCTTACGCCGGCCGAACAGGCCACGCTGGTGCAGCGCATCGCCGACTACAACACGGCCCTCACCGCCGCGGCGTCAGCGCGCAACATCCCGGTCGCCGACATCAAGGGCCTCTTCGATCGTTTCGCAACCGGTATCACCGTTGGCCCGTTCCGGCTGACCAGCGACTTCATCACCGGCGGCCTGTTCAGCCTCGATGGCGTGCATCTCAGCGACATCGGCTACACGCTGTTCGCCAACGAGTACATCAAGGCCATCAACACCGGCTACGGCACGCACGTGCCGGTGGCCTCAGTCGCGACGTTCATGCAGAACAACGATCCGTCGACGAAGATGGCTTCGGGTGCGGTCGCGTATCCAGGCATGATGTGGGCGATCAGCGACGAAGCGTCCAAGAGCCTGATGCAGATGTTCGCCGTGATGAACCAGCCTGCTCCGGCGCGTCGTCACGCCAGTCACTAACATTTAGGACATCGACACGAAAGGGCGGCCTCGCGGCCGCCCTTTTTGTTTGTCGAAATGAATGATGTCTACGTTCCTGCCGGCCGTCCGCGCGGCGACGGGCGCGAGATGTCGATCATCGCCATCCGCTCTTTCTCGTCGTACCAGCAGTGGAAGCGCTTGATGCCCGGCACTTCGATGTCGTAGAAACGAAAAAAGCTTGGGACGTGAAGCGACGTCGATTTGTCGGACTGGCGGATCTTCGCCGCCCCTTCCTCTTTCTTGTCGAGCGCGCGGATACCGATGACCTTGCGCTTCTTGTCGTAGTAGAGGTTCGCGTTGCTCTTTCCGCGGAGTCGGAGCATCGACGCCACAGGCGTCGGCAACCGGATCAAGCGCGACTGGACGATGGTCGCCGAGGCAGGAAAGCGCTCGAATTCAGGCTGCGGATCCCATTTCTCAAAAGCCATTCTCCGACTCCTCACCCATCACGAACCCTGCTGGCTAGGTGATAAGATCATAAAATCGAAGCCGATTTTGTCAACAATTAATCGCACTTCTTTCGCGAGGCCTGAAAACCGCGGCCCGGCGCAAAATTATTCTGAGCGATTAACAGTAGCCGGATAGATGCCAAAAGCGTGCGTTATTGGCCTACGCTCTAATGGCCTCAAATGACTGAGGACAAATGCCTTAGCCCTCGTCACCGCCTGGCTCAAAGGCCAGTCAAGTCCGGCGCCCCGAGTCGTTGGCAGCAAAAATCGCTACGGCCACCTTTAAACAGAAAGGTAGGGAATTCGGCCTGAGCTGGCCCTCCTAATCAATAGCCGCTGATCGGTTTCAGCGTCCCATTCGAAAGGATCGCCATGAGCTACCTCGACTGCCCCCGCCTCCATTTCTTCGGCAACTTCACAGCCAACCCCTCCACCATCAACAACATCTCCACGAACTACGACATGAGCAAGCCTCGCGGGCCGGTGGTGTGGAATCCCAACGGGAAACACAACTTCTCGCTCAACAACTGCGCGGTCACCAGCCTGGTCATGGACGGCACCGGCAGCACGGAGAGCGGAACCGTGGCCACGTCGCAGACCGGAGTCCTCGTCGATCTCGACACCGAGCAGCAGATGGTCTCGATGATCTTCGGAATGATCCTGAAGATCACAGTCGGCAAGGCCTCCGTCACCGGCACCTTCCGGCCGGTCAACTTCTTCGACATCGTCTTCGGCCGCGCCGACGGCACCGGCGGTGACGAAGGCGCCTCGGCCGCGTACCAGTCCGTGCTGACCGACCTGCAGTGGAACCAGGCCTCGCAGTCAACGTTCCTCAGCAAACTCTACGCGGCCAGCCCGACGATGCTGTCGATCCGTTTCAACGTCGATGGCTTCCACAACGACAGCCACCTCGGGCGTGTGGCAGGCACGATCGGTCCCTACCTGACCGGCGAGCCGCTGACGTTCACGAACGCGCGCTTCCTCCGGCCGACCGGAAACAACAGCCAGTTCAGTCCATTCAACTTCGCACCGGCGAAGACCGATACGAAGCGCGGCGTAATCACCTTCGACCTCGGCAACGCCGTTCCGACGGACTGGCCGTCACCGCACACCGCCCCCTTCCCCGTCGCCAATCCCCTCGTCAAACTACAGCCCGCACTCATCCCGGCGTCAGGCGCTCCGATTCCGTTCGGCAACTTCGACACCTCCGAGGCGGCGTACGAGAAAAACGCCTTCGTGCAGGAGTTCCCCATCCCGCAGAACACCGCCAATCCGCTGGCCTCGACGCCGACGGGCATCCTCAGCGTGGAAACGGGGGGCAACGTCGTCGTGCTGGCCGAGAACCCGACGGGCGCATATGTCAACGCAGACCAGTACGTTTTCCGTATGAATCCCGGCGACACCGGAACCGTTCCGATGTGGGCCAACATCTTCGAAAATCCGCCGTCCAGCGCCCAGACGATTACTCTCGCCGCCTACAACGACCAGTTGCAACCGCAGGCCGGCATTCCGGTCGGCACTCCCCCCAGCGCGGTCAGCTATCCAGCCAGCATCACCACCGATCGGAGCGGCCAGGCCTCGTTCACCATCACGGCAAGCGATCCGGGCAACCCGCGAAGCTTCATCGATGGCCAGATCTACGGCATCGGCTTTACGTGGACGCAGGACACCAATCCCGATCCGTGGGCCTTCATCAGCGTCCACGTCTTCCAGCAAGTGCCTGTGCCGCACGTGCCGACGTGGTGGCAGGATGTCTTCCCGATCCTCAACCAGTACTCGCGCCTCTACCCGGCCATGCAGAAGATCATCGCCCTCAACGACTACAAAGCGGTGGTCAAGAACCTGACCGCGATCGTGCAGCGCCTGAACCTGCCGGAGACCGATCCTCACTACATGCCGATCACCCGCGAGCTTTCACGCGACAAGAAGGCGATCATCCTGGCCTGGGCAAAGAACAATCATCCGATGGGGAAACCACTGTAGGAGGCTGACACCGCAATGTCAGTTGCCGGCCGGAACAAGCGGCTGCGCGGCAGCGGCTGTGGCCGCGGAAAAACGAGGATCGAGCCACTCAATCGATGCTTCGCCGATCTTCGATTCGCGGAGAAAATCGGCCACTGCCGCAACTCCGTCGGGGTTCGCGGCGTGAATGTAGAGCCGTTCCGTAATGAGCCCGAAGATGACCATGACATGGCGTCCGCTTGCCAGTTCGATTGTTGCGCCCTCAGACGGTTCTGGCTCAGTAAATGGACCGAGCTTCTCAAGTGCAATCGGAATCGCTCGTCGTACCGTAGCGGCGGGAACGCGTGCGATCAACGCGAGATCCGGCGGGTTCCGAATTGCATCTGCGGCGGCGCGGCGCATCAATCGTTCCTCGCGACAATATTAACTGCAATCGCAACCAACTCGTCCGGCTCGATGACTTCTACACCCGGGCGTCCCTCCGACCAGTATGCCTGGCCGGGGGGACAGCCCTCATCCGGTCTCACCATCGTGACGAACTCAATGCCGGTTTGGTCCCCAAGCGTTCCGATGAACGCTTTGACTTTGGGAAACGGGCTTTGCGAGATATTGCGCGGCGGACGGCCAGCCAACTTGCCGGTGGACGCCACCAGTTCGTTGTCCGCTTTCGACTGAAAGGCGGTAGTAATGAACCGTTCTCGCCATTCTCGTCTCACGTCCTGAAGTACGCCCGATCGAGTGCTCGATAGTTCACCGCCTCGGCCACATGCGCGCTCTGAATTCGCTCGCTGGCGACGAGATCGGCGATCGTTCTGGCCACCTTCAGCACGCGATCGTGAGCGCGGACCGAGAGGCCCAGGTGCGTCAGCGCCTGGTCGAGAATCCGACGCGATGCAGAATCGAGCTCGCAGTGACGCCGCATCACGCGCGACGTCATCTCTGCATTCGATTGCATCGATGAACGTGCAAAGCGTTGACGCTGGATTTCTCGCGCCGCCTGAACGCGCTCGCGGATCGAAACCGAGCTCTCGCCCGGAGTGAACGTCGAGATCTCCTCCGCGGCCAGCGCCGGCACCTCGACCTGCAGATCGATTCGATCGAGTAGCGGACCGGAGATCTTGGCCAGATAGCGCGCGATCTGCGCCGGCGTACAGATGCACTGACGCCTCGCGTCGTTGAAATAGCCGCATCCGCACGGATTCAGAGCCGCCGCGAGCGTGAAGCGCGACGGGAAGGTGAGCGTGCGATTCACGCGAGCGATCGTCACGTGCCCATCCTCCATCGGCTGCCGAAGCACTTCGAGAGTGGCTCGGTTGAACTCCGCCAGCTCGTCGAGAAACAGCACTCCGTGATTGGCGAGACTCACTTCGCCAGGCCGCGGCATCGAAGCCCCGCCGACCAGGCCCGCCATCGAGATCGTGTGATGCGGCGCGCGGAACGGACGGCGCGAGATCAGACCGCCGCCCGGCGGCAGCGTGCCGGCAACCGAGTGGATCTTCGTCGTGGTGATCGATTCTTCCAGCGTCAGGCGCGGGAGAATCGACGGCAGTCGGCGAGCGAGCATCGTCTTTCCCGAGCCGGGCGGTCCGATCATCAGGATGTTGTGACCGCCCGCGGCCGCGATCTCCAGCGCGCGTTTGGCCTGCAACTGACCACGAACGTCCGCGTAGTCCGGCGCCTCGCGCGACGGTTCGGCTGCCGGCGTCGAGACCGCGCGAAGGACGACGTTCTCGCCAGTCAGGTGTCGCAGCAGTTCCGGCAAGTGATTCACGCCCGCCACGCGCACCGACTGCACTGCCGCCGCTTCGCTGGCGTTGCCGGCGGGGACGATCAGCTCACGCAGGTCCTTGTCGCGCGCAAACGACGCGGAGATGGCCAGCGTGCCGCGAACCGGCACGATCCCGCCGTCGAGCGACAACTCGCCGACGAAGACGCGGCCGGCTACGGCTTCGACCGGTAGAAACTTGGCCACGACGAGGATGCCGATGGCGATCGGCAGATCGAAGGCCGACCCTTCCTTCTTCACATCGGCCGGCGAGAGGTTTACGGTGAAATGCCGCTGCGGCAGCCAGTAGCCGCAATGGCGAAGAGCGGATCGGACGCGCGGATACGCTTCGCGCGCGGCGGCGTCCGGAAGTCCGACCAGAGTGAAGCCGGGCTGCTCCGCTTTGCGAGCATCGACTTCGACGACGATTCGTACTGCATCAATCCCGAGGGTCGCGGCGCTCCATACCTTGGAAAGCATGGTGGGTTGCGACCACGCGGAAGTCCCGCACCGAGGCTACCTCGGCATGAGGACGATGGCAAGCGGTGTGATACAAGGCCCCGCCCGGAGGGCTAATGCGAATCGTCATCCCACATCAAACGGACAAAGCAACTGCGCGCGGCAAGATCGAGGCGCGCCTCGAGGAACTTCTCGGGCAGCACGGACACTACCTCACCGACATCAATCAGCATTGGGAAGGCGATCGGCTCGTTTTCTCGGGGACTGCGAAAGGCTTCAAGGCGAACGGCTCGGTCGAGATCACCGATTCCGAGGTCATCCTCGACGGCAAGCTCCCGTTGATCGCCAAGCCGTTCGAATCGCGCATCAAGAGCACCCTCGAGCGCGAAGCGGCGACGATGTTTGTGGCGTAGTGCCGACCTAGTCGACGTGGAAGATTTTCTTCAACGCGTCGACGTTCGGATCGACGAACAGCCGGCCATCGACTTCGAGTGCCGGGTCGGTTCCGAGGTGAAATATCTTCGACTTCAGCTCCTCGGGGCGCGCCAGTTCGTGCGCGACGTGGTGCTGTGTCAGGAACCCTTCGATCAGGCTCGTTTTCTGTCTTTTGCTTCCGGGGAAAAACCTAACAGTCATCCTCCCCTCCCTTGCCACCCAGGTTCATTGGATCTTTTGTTTGGACGGATTTGCGAACGGTAGACCTGTTTCGCGGTCGAGTCAAATAACGCAGAGAGGCAAAGGTATACTCCTCGCGCTCGAACAACTTGCGAAGGAGGACCTGATGAACCTCTCCCGCCGCGCATTCGCCCGCGTCGCCGGCGCCGGCGCTGCCGCAGCCCTGTTGCCGCCTCTCATGCCGGTGAAGCCGCTGTTCGCAGCGGTGCCTTCAACGAATGACCTCGTCCGCCTCAGTGCGAATGAGAACCCGTACGGCCCCTCCGCAAATGCGATCGAGGCCATCGCGAAATCGCACTCCGTTTCGCGCGATCAGGTGCTCCTCGGCGCTGGATCTAGCGAGATTCTGAAACTGGCCGCGGTGTCGTTCACCGGAGCCTCGCGCAAGCTCGTGATGGCCACCCCGACGTTCGAAGCGATCGGAACGTATGCACGGGCTGGGGGCGCGGAGGTCATTGGAGTTCCACTCGATGCGACGTTCGGACACGACATCGCGAAGATGGGCCGCGTCGCCGGATCAGGGCTGATCTACATCTGCAATCCGAACAATCCAACCGGCAGCATCACTCCGCGTGCGGCGATCCGCGGACTGCTGACCAGCGCTCCGGCCACGACTGCGATTCTCGTCGACGAGGCCTACCACCACTACGCCGCGAGCAGCGACTACGAGAGCGTGATCCCGGCAATTGCGTCGCGGCCGAATCTCATCGTGGCGCGGACGTTCTCGAAGATTTTCGGAATGGCCGGTTTGCGCTGCGGCTATGCGATCAGCTCGAAGGAAACGATCCACACGCTGGCCACGCAGCAGGCATGGGATTCGATCAACGTCATTGCCATCGCAGCAGCGCAGGCCAGCCTCATCGATCCGAATCATGTGGCCGAGGGACAGAAACGCAACGCTGCGACCAAGGCCAACGTCGTCGCTTCATTGAAGAAGCTCGGCTACGAGATCGTTCCCTCGGAGACGAACTTCATCATGATCGACGTGCGACGCGAAGTGCGGCCGCTCATCGGCGCGATGCGCACCCGCGGCGTCCAGGTCGGCCGGCTCTTTCCGGCCATGCCTCACCACATGCGCGTCACGATCGGACGTCCGGAGCAGATGGATGCGTTCGTGAAAGCGTTCTCCGAAGTCATCGCCTAAAGCCAACAACAATAGGAGGCATGCAACATGCGTCGTTCATTCATCGCCCTTGCCCTCGTAGTCGCTCCGTCGATCGTTGCCGCGCAGAAGCCAATCGGAACCCAACCCCAACCGACACCGCAGCCTGGACGGCCGCTGCTTCGCTGCTGCACGCCGGTCGTCGTCGATGCGAAGGGGAAAGAGCTCGGCGAAGTGATCGTCTACGATGACCGCTTCGGTAGCATTCAGCTCAACGCGTTCGTCCGCTATCGCCTCGCCGGCGGCGATTTCGTCGCGATCTCCGTCGGTCCCGAGTACATCCTCGGCATGCAGAACACCGGCGGCAGCACGATGCTCTTCACGACGCCGGACTGCAGCGGCACCACCGCGTACGCCATGATCTACAACCCGCCGCTGATGAAGCGCTACGCGATGGTGCTACCGGTCGGCTCACCCGGCCAGTTCGGCGCGACGCAGGCCTGGTTGTGGGTAACCGATCCGTTGCCGTCGCGCGTGAATCCGCCTCCCGGCACGGTGTTCCACTCGCAGTGGGGCGATACCGGCTCCTGCTCGCCCTATCCCGCGCCGGGCTATACCTTCGCACCGAATCCGTTCGGTCTGTTCATCGTGCACAAGGTTGAGGATCTGTACGCGAAGTTTTCGCGGCCGTTCTACGTCGAGTAGAAGATCGGCTACAACACCACCGTATAGCCCAACGTCGTCAGATCGGGCATCCGATCGACGTAGATGTGTCCGTCCGTGTGGTCGACTTCGTGCTGGAAGATGCGGGCGGTGAAGTCGGTCACTTCGAGTTCCGCTTCATTTCCTTCATGATCGAGACCGTGCAGGCGAAGACGTTTGTAGCGGGGAACTTCGCCGCCGAGGAATGGGACACTGAGGCAGCCCTCCCAGTCGGTGATCGTTTCATCGCCGATCGGCTCGTAGACGGCGTTGAAGAAAACGCCTGCGCCCAGCTTGGCAATGCCGCGGCGCTTGGCCACTTTTTCCTGCACTTCGAAGACGAAGATTCGCAGCGGAAGGTGAACCTGAGGCCCGGCCAGACCGACGCCTTCGTATTCGTGCATCGTCTCGATCATGTCGTCGATCAGCGCGCGGAACTTGCCCGCTTTGATGTCGGCGACTTCGACGTCGGAAGCTTTCATGCGCAGAACCGGATGCCCGAGCCGGGCAACTTTGAGGATGGCCATGAGGTGAAGTTTATCCTGCCGCTTCGACGAGCAAGGCCAGGCTGCGCATCCGCAGCGCAATGACGAACGCGATAGCCGTCAAGGCCGCACTTCCGAAAAACGCGCCACGGGCCCGGGCCACGTCGTAGAGAACCCCGCACAGGATCGGCCCGAGGAAACGCGCCAGCGAGCCGACGCCGGAAGCCAGTCCGAGCATGCTCCCGTGCTCGTTCGCAGGCGACGCCTTCGTGACGAGCGACGTCAGCGACGGATACGACAGGCCCTGGCCGATAGCGATGAAGAAGGCCACGACGTACAGCAGCGGAACACGCCAGACGAGAGGCACGAGCGCTAATCCGATCGTGAACGATGCAGCCCCGACTGCCACGAGCGTCCTCTCGCCGAAGCGTTTGGCCAGCCGGCCGATCAGGCCGCCCTGGATGGTCGCCACGATCGCGCCCATGAAGAGAAAGAACCAGGCCATGTCAAGCTGCGTGAAGTGGAATCGATCGCGTGCGTGCAGTGTGACGCTGGTTTCCATCCCGGCCACGGCCAACAGCGTGATGAAGAGCGTGACCATGATCGACAGCAGCAATCCGTGCGCGGCCATCTCGTTCCAGACGCGCTTGTCGAACTGCGGCGGGATGCCGCTGCGCGGCTTCAAATCGGGCGCCTTCGACTCACCGAGGACGAGGAACGCAATCAGGAGCGCAACGAACGAAAGCGATCCGGCAGCCAGACCGGGAAGGAGATTGCCCGGCATTCCGTGCTTCGTGCCGAAATGCGAGAGGAGGCCGCTGAGCGGCGGGCCGAGGATGAAGCCCATTCCGAACGCAGCGCCGATGATCCCCATCCCCTTGGCCCGGTTCTCCGGCGTGGTCGTGTCAGCGATGTAGGCCTGGGCCGTACCGATGTTTGCGCCGCCGGCGCCGGCGATGATGCGCGAGAGGAAGAGCAGCGTCAGCCCTCGCGAGAAGGCGAAGAGAAAGTAGCCGGCGCAACTGGCGGTGAGGCTGATCAGAATCACCGGACGCCGCCCGATGCGGTCGGACATCCGTCCCCACACCGGCGCGAAGAAGAACTGCATGATCGAATAGATGCCGACCACCATCCCCACCGTCGTGCCGCTCGCTCCGTATTCGTGGGCGTAGAACGAGAGAAACGGGATCACCATCCCGAAGCCGATGAGGTCGATGAAGACAGTGAGGAAGAGGACGGCCAGAGACGTTTTCTTCATTGCCGGCGCCGAAGTGTACTCTGTCGCGCCAATGTCTCCGACCGCCCGCAGACTCGTTCTCTTCGACATCGACGGCACGCTCACCACCGACAACGGCGCGGCACGCGAAGCGTTCGCCGACGGCCTGACTGCGGTCTACGGTTTTCGCGGCGACGTGCGCCGGTACGACTTCGCCGGCCGTACCGATCCGCAGATTGCATTGATGATTCTGCGGGACGACGGCTGGAGCGATTCCGACGTCGAATCCCGCCTCCCCTCTCTCTGGGATCACTACCTGGCCGGGCTGGCCCGCAATGTACCGGGTCGCGTGCGTGCACTGCCGGGCGTGCGTGCGCTGCTCGATGCCGTGCGCACCGCCGAGCACCTGACTATCGGGCTTCTGACCGGCAACATCGAGCCGGGAGCGCGGATCAAACTTGGCGCGGCCGGAATGAACGAGCGCTTTGCATTCGGCGCGTTCGGAAGCGATTCGCCGCGGCGCGAAGAGCTGCCGCCGATCGCCGTCGAGCGCGCCGCTCGCGTCTGCGGCCATGCCTTCTCCGGCACCGACGTCGTCATCATCGGCGATTCGATCTACGACGTTCGCTGCGGCGTTCCGCACGGCGCGACGACGATCGCCATCGCTTCGGGAAAAACGCCGGCGGAGAAATTGCGAGCGGAGAATCCAACGCACTTTTTCGATTCGGCGGAGGAGTTGGATGGGATTGTCAGCGCCATCGTGGGCTAACCATTCCGCCCGTTATACTTCGCGCCGATGAACCACTACATCGTCCCGCTCATCTTCGTCGCCATCGTCTACCTGGCGATGATCGTGATGAACGAGCGCTATCGGCTCTTCTCCGTCGATCACTTCTCATCGTCCACTACGAAAACTCTGGCTTATCTCTGGCTGGGATTGCTGATGTTCGTACTGGCGATTCTGATCACTGCGTCCTCACTGCGAACGCCGACGATGAAAGAGCTGGCGCGCATGCCGTTCTATTCGCTGTTCGGGCTGCACGCGATCCTGGCTGTCTTTCTGATCGGATGGTGGCTCCTCACGCAACGTCCGCCGATCGGCGAGTTTCTGAACATTCCCCGGCAGGGCAACGGCCCGGCCGTCCTGACCGGATTCGCAGTCGGAGTCGGCGGATGGGTTGTCACACTCTCCGTCGCGTTGCTCATCGGACTGCTTCTCACCGCATCCGGACTGATCCCGAAGAACCCGCAAGTCTCGCCGATGGTGTCGTGGCTGGCCGCGCTGCCGCTGTGGAAGAAGGGGATCATCGTTCTTTCGGCGATGACCGTCGAGGAAGCGTTCTTCCGCGGCTGGCTTCAGAAGCGGATCGGCGTGATCGCCTCGACCATCCTCTTCGCCCTGGCCCACTCGGGCCTCGGGCAACCGTTGCTCCTGATCGGCGTCTCGATCATTTCGCTGATCATCGGCTTCACGTTTTACCGGACGAAGAACCTCATCCCCGGCATCATCGCTCACGGCATCTTCGACGCCGTGCAGCTCTTCGTCATCATCCCCATCGTCTTCAAGACGTTGGGAATGGGCGCGCAGTAACGTTCGTGGCGGGACAGCGGGCCAGAAAAACGCGGCGAGCCCGGAGCGATGATTTGCAGAGTTTCGCTGGCGCTCGATACGCATGCGGCGTAATCGTCTGAAGGGCCGGACGGGCGATGCTTTGCGTCAAAACCGCCCGGCCCTGCAGATCGATCGCGGACTGGAGAACGAACGTTGATACCGCCCGGTATGCGGCGCGTTTGGGGTCGCCGGGGAGCTGACAGGCCGTCACCACTACGAGCATGAGGAAGAGCGCCGCTGTTCGTCTCACACACGCTGAGACGATGTCGTGGCATGAAGGTTAGCAGTGGCGCGGCAGCGTGACTCGGATGTAACACCGCATTCCGCGCAACGATACAATCCGGCCCCAATGCCCGAGCCCACTCCCGAGCGCCAGCGTCTCGTGCTCATCGACGACAGCGCCAACGACCTGCAGGTCACGCGGCGCTTCCTGGAGCGGAAAGGCTTCGACGTTTCGGCCGCAACCTCGGGAGAGGAAGGGCTGGCGCTGGCGGAGTCGATCACCCCGGCCGCGTTCATCGTCGACTACCGGATGCCGGGCATGGACGGCTTCGAAGTGACGCGTCGCATCAAGGCCGACCCGGTACTGCAAACGATTCCCGTTCTGATGCTGACCGGCGCCGACACGGCCCAGACGGTCGTGGACGGACTCGAAGCCGGCGCCGACGACTTCGTCACCAAAGGATCGGACACCGAGGTGCTCCTGGCCCGCCTGCGCGCGCTGCTGCGCGTGAAGCGATACCAGGACCAGTTGCGCAAGCTCAATCAACAAATCACGCGCGACCTGCAGATCGCCCGTCGCGTGCAGGAAGCGCTCGTCCCGAACGGCTCCTTTCGCGGACCGCGCATCGAGATCCGTTCCGCGTACATCCCGAGCGCAACACTCTCCGGCGATTTCTACGACTACTTCCTGGTCGACGATTTGATGTATCTGTTCGTTGCTGACGTCTCCGGCCACGGCCTTCCGGCGTCGATCCTCGTAGCCTTGCTCAAGAGCTACATCCACACCGAGGCCGATGCAAATACGCCGCTCTCATCGTTCATGGCCAGCTTGAACGACTTCCTCTTCAGCGTTTCCCTGCCCTCGCAATTCGCGACCGCGCAGATTTTCCGAATCGACAACGCCGGCAACCTCGTCTACTCGAATGCCGCCCATCCTCCGTTTCTCCTCTTCCAGCGCAGCATCGGAAAGACACTCCTTCACGAAGCCCCCAGCCATCTCCTCGGCGCAATGCCGTCGATGGTGTTCGAGGAGCAGCGGCTTCAGGTTTCTGCAGGCGACACACTTTTCGTCTACACAGACGGCTTAACCGATCGTCGCGATGCCGCAGGCGAGTTCTATTCAATCGATCGCGTCGTTTCATTGATGGACAGCATGCGCGACTCGGATCTTACGACACTCTACGATCGCATCTACGAGGATGTAACGAGGTTCGTTGCGACCGAGGAGTTTCGCGATGACATCGCGTTTGTGGTGACGCGGTTTCATTGAGGGGATCTTCTTATCCGATGCCACCTCCTGCCGGCCTTCAGCTGTGTGGCCTATTCAGATGATGTAGCTCTTCTGGAAGCACGCCATTCCACAGAGCGATATACTTCATCTCCTGCGGCTCCGCGCCGATCAGCTTGAATCCGCTAGGGCGTCTCGACGCCACTTGACCCTCGATCTACACACGGAGGCCACAGATGAAGGTATTTATCAGTTGGAGTGGCGAGCGGAGCCAGCTTCTCGCGCAGGCCCTTCACGGTTGGCTGCCTCTTGTTCTTCACTACGTAAAGCCGTGGCTGTCCGAGGCCGATGTCTCCGCCGGCGACCGCTGGGCTCAGGCGGTTGCCAAGGAACTGGAGACTTCTAACTTCGGGATTATCTGCGTAACGCCAGAGAACATTGAGTCGCCGTGGGTGCTGTTTGAAGCTGGCGCTCTTGCCAAATCAATGCAGGGCACCAAAGTCATTCCTCTCTTGTTCAACCTCGAATTCAGTGACATCAGTGGTCCGCTCGCACAGTTTCAAGCAAAGAAGTTCGAGAGAAGCGGTTTGGCCGAGGTCATTCATTCGATCAACCAGTCCGCGGACCAGCCAGTGCTCGAGGA
>Ga0307511_10001445_pt1 | contig 25090 bp, 25 predicted proteins | sample 13_EM_MG_FD_200266 | JGI IMG/M metagenome (GOLD analysis project Ga0307511, IMG submission 200266) | Populus trichocarpa ectomycorrhiza microbial communities from riparian zone in the Pacific Northwest, United States - 13_EM | ecosystem: Host-associated > Plants > Roots > Unclassified | place... | reverse complement strand
TCACCCACACACACACACCCGCCTTCCCCAAGAGTAACCCAACCCCCAAAGCAAATCAAGTACTCACAACTCTCATCCTTCTCAAACACCCCCTTCACATGCACCAAATCCAACGGCATCCCCAGCTCCGAATCAACCTCCACATTCAACGGCTGTTCCCTCGCCAACCTACTCGCAAATCCCGTCCCTGTGTAATCTGACACTGCCGGGTTCGGAACGTCCAACAACTTGGGTGGGTTCGGCGGCGGCGGAAGCGTGTTCTGGTAGCGTATTCGCACAATGTAATCTTGGGGGTAATTGCGGCCGCTGGAAGGGGCAGCGGCGGTAGTAGCCCCGGGAGGAGGGGGCCCGGAGGTGGGGCGGGACATATTTTGTAGTTGGGGGGGTACCTAAGCTGTGACTGTGACTGAGAATTGGCCTGGGCTGGTGAGATTGACAACGCTGGGAAAGCCTCCTGGCAATTGAGCTGGGTATCTGCAATTAGGCAGGACACTTGGGATATTGTTTGCCGCTTCGTGATGGACTGTATTTTGCTTTGTTAGCAGCCGTAGGCGGGGGGGGTCGTGTGTATCGGGAGGCGGGGACGCGAGGTGTTCGGCCTTTCTTGTAAGAAGCTCTGGAACTTTTGGGCGTGTAAACGAGATCCCCCTGTCAGTTGTGTGCTTAGTCATGTGCTTCTTGAAGGTAACCCTCATTGACACGGGGTCACGTGGTCTGGGGAGTCACGAGACTGCTAGGTTGGTTGATATCGATGAATCAATTGCTGAATATATGTGCGTAATGGTAGCTCCAGAAAAACTCAAGATTGGTATCTACATATATAGATCTAAATCTAACCACCCTGCTAGAGCTCATCCTCTTCCATACAAGCTATCGATCACAAATCCTCACAGCTTACTTACCCTCCCATCCAACCCCACTCTCGCCAAATGCCCCCTCCCAATCTCCCCTACATTCCTACACCCTGCCAACCCCATACAGAGCACAAACTCTTCATATAAAATCCTCAATGCCAACTCCACGCCCGCCTGCCCATCATACGCCAACCCCCAAATCGGGATCCTCCCAATCCACACCCCATCAGCACCTAATGCCAATGCTTTGAAGATATCACTACCCCGTCTGATACCCCCATCAACGTGGATGGGGATTCGGCCCTTGGCTGCGGCAACACATTCGGGGAGGGCATCGAGGGTGGAGGTGGCGGAATCGAGTTGACGGCCGCCGTGGTTGGAGATGAGGAGACCGTCCACGCCATGAGAGATGGCGAGGTGGGTGTCTTCTTCAGTTAGGACTGGGGAGGGGTATGAAGGTGAGCTTGAGTTGCCAAAGCGAGGTTAGTAGGGAGAATGAATAAACGAACCTCCCTTGAGCCAGATTTGCATTTTGGTAATCGACCGAAGCCATTTAATATCCTCCCAATTCAGTGAAGTATCTAGTCCCCGTCAATATGTGGAATCAATTCACTCACCACTATCCAACTCCCAAGCATCCTCGACATGTAGGAACTCACCATTCCCATCCACTGCCCCATCCTCCCCCGCAACCCCAAAATTCGGCAGCCCCTGTTCACTAAGGGTTTCCGCCCTTCCAGGCTCTCCCCCAGGGCCATTTCCCTGGACATCCTTTGCTATCGCCACAATATTATTAACTGGTACCTTTGTTACTCCTCCCTCTCCTCGGTTGGGAGTTGATCTCCCATCTCCCAGATTGGGAACAGCAAAGTTTCCCAAGGTCAAGTGCGGTGGGAGGGCAAAGGTATTGCGAACCTCTGCGAAGCGGCGCCCGAGATACGGAGAGTCTACCGTAAGGAAAATGGCTTTGTATCCGGCTTCTGTTTGGGAGAGATGGTTAGATGCTACCTAGCTAAAATGATATGAAAAACGCGACAAGCTACGGGAATGAAAGCACGAGCAATGCGGGATGAAAGTGATGAACCAGAGGGGCAGAAGCAAAATGAAGGTTCTCCTGGGGTAGAGCTTAATTCATCTGCAAGGCGTCCGTCCCAAGAACCGCACAAACCCCGCAGATTGTCTTTAAACCCTTCTTGGTTTAGGTATATTGCCGAGGCAAGTTTCAATGTCGTAATAGGCATATGAAATAGGTAGACATACTTTCCGCCCTCCTTACCATCCCCTTACTCGTCCTCCTATCCTTCATCACATACAGCTGGAGGACGTGATCGATGTCCCCGATCTCCTTGGCGACAGTAACGACTTCTTCCAGAGGCGTTGTCGAGAAGCTACTCAGCCCCATTGCGATACCCTGTACATGTGTAACCCACCGTTAGCTGTCCGTCTCTCGGTTCTGTATAAAATGCGAACGGTGGTTAGAGCTTTTCGTAGTGTGGAACCGATGGAGTTTAGTATCTGCAATGTTCCATTCTTCAATGTCGACGTCTTCCAGAGTTTGGATAATGTGAACCCTCAACTACAAAGGATTCCCATGTGGGGGTTCTCTAAATCTATGGTCTCTGCCCAGGAGAAAAAAAAAATTTTACAAACCCTCTTTGCCGCTGCCCTTGCCGTAGCCAGTTCGCCGTCTGGATGAGCCATCCTTTGCATTGCCGTGGGTGCTATACATAGCGGAAAGGCAATCTACGAAATACACCATTAGCCAGTGAGCCTCATTGAAGCTGTCACTCCCAAGAACACTCCCCCCCAGGAGTCAATCTCTCACTGGAGGAGGCCGTGGGAGCTACAGAAGCCAAGCATTAGATCCAGACGAACCTTCTTTCCCAAAAATGTCGTGCTAGGGTCAATGTATGTGACATCTCGGAGCACCCTTGGACGGAGCTTGTATCTATCAAAAGCATTGATATTGTCTCGTAAACTACAACATTGAATCTCAAAAGTCAGTATCAACCAATCAACCATGCAGTCCAAACCTAATTCTGACCCCCCCAGAGCCATGCATCGAACAAGTTCCCACCAGCATGTAATGAATCGGAACGTGATATGCCCCCATGATATGCACCCCGGCATCATGACCTCCCCAGAGTTTATACGTCCCAACAAGAAACAAATTAGGATTATATCAACAGCACACATGACATGTATCATCACACAACATGTAAGACACTTGGCTAAAACAAAATAACTAATGCAAAGAAAAAGCATGACCTACGTCACCATCGCATCCGCCCCAGAATTAAAGTATCCCCGAGTCATCCTATCCATCCTATCTGTAGCCGCCCTTTCCAAGTCGCCAATAGAGAGGATCGAGTGGTACTTGTCGACAGCCATCTTGTCTTGAACACAATTGGTTGTAGTAGATAGAATGTGTCAGAGCTGTTAATGCTGATGTGTTGTATAAAACACATTAGCGGGCCTTGGTTGATATATGTTATATGTATAATGTCTAAGGACACATGTCGTTACTATACTAATCGGGTTCGCTTCCCCGCATTTCGTTACCGAACCACCGAACCCCGATGCAATAGACAAGCCGAGGGTATTTTGGCAACTGGCATGGAGATGACTGAAAACTCGTTGAGAGCTTGAGGTCGGTAGAGTTCGGTATCGATATTCCTGCCTTATTCAGTAGTAGTAGTCCGGCCCGAGCACGGCCCGAGCACCCGAGCATGACTTCCACCGCACCATTGAGGATTACCATTTTGGACACAATCTTGGCACCGCGCAAACCACGCTTCCTAATGTAGAAATCCAGTCTCGTGCCGACACTAATACGGCTAGCCGCAAACAGCAACAGAGACAGCACAAAGAACTCAATGATCAGCCATGTCTAGTCTCACGAGCCTTAGCCATGTCACAGAACAGCTTCTATCATTTGATAATAAAAAAGCCAAAAGTAAAATCGAATACGGCACTTTTAACTCATGAACATATTAGCCAATTCCGTGTAGTATCAGCTGGCACTGGTGCATATTTAAACCATATACTGTACATAGAAGCAACACTAACTTTCGACCGATACCCCATCCGCATATGATGTTGCTGACATGTGCTAGTAGGGGCAGTGCAGTCACACTTACCTGAGTCTCCATGCTTCGGCCAGCTTTATTAGACCCCCTGCCTCTACAGCAGGTCATTGTGTAAAGAAAGACAGGGGGTCTAATTACCAGCAAAGCCGGTAGTTCTAGACTTCCATGCCGATCGCAATATGTCCAAGTTTCTCCTCGGTATTTCTTGACTTCGTCCAACACCGGAACCAATCCGCAACTCCCAGTGGGGCCCAGACTGAGTCACGGTAGTTGTACATGATAGGACACGAGAAACGAGAATAGATAGGATCGAACCTGCACCAATGATCATGCAGAGTGAAACGGGGCTTTCACGTTGATTTGTGATAAGTGAGCAGGCAGTATCTCCCGTTTCCCAGGCTGCTTGGATCATCTCATAGATCAGCGGCTTCATGATGCGTAACTTGTAAGTACCGATAATCCTAGTCGGGAGATGCTCCCTGTTACCGTGATCCTGTTTAAGCTTCCTTGTCGGCGGCGGAGATAGGAAGAGTATCCTTATTATATACATAAGAAGTATCTATATACCTACATTTCAACACGTCAGGCTTTTGTGAAGTACTCCAGTAGCCTGGCATCTAGGCATCCGCTCGACCAGGACGGTTTCGAGTAAGTAGTTGTTTCTTGTGGAGTACTACTATGGCCTTTAAGCTTACTTGCATAGCACGTATATAAACATGCAAGCTGTTGCGTGTATGTAAGGGAGGATGCAATAGCAGGATCCTTGCTTCTCACCAGTGGTTGGCATGACCAACCGCATGTAGTTCTAGATGGCCCACACCGTGGAGATTGCCGGCCTAGAGGAGGAGAGGGCCTTAATATTACGTACCATGGCAATACTACTGCCATGGCCAGTCTCGCCACATTACTTAGTATATTACGTATATCAAGTACCTGGTCACATCTAGAGCCAGAGCTGATCACATTGAAGACCCGAGTCGATGTATTGCAATGTAACGCTTAAGTTTAATTCCCTTAAATAACCCAGACATTAGAATATAAGCCTAATGCACTCTTTCCCTCGCATGTAAGTTAATTAATATAAACATCAAGCTCTTTCGCTTGCATGCCCAGTAATATATCTTATCGATAAGAACTATGCAAGTACTCTACCTATGAGTACCGATATCGTGGACCAATTTAAAACCAGCCGATAGTCTGATATAGAACATCTATTCGATTGCAGGATTATTCCGCAGGCGTACACCTTCAGATAGTACCGCGATGAACCATAACATGAATCTTGTGGCTCCTCCAAAGGATTCCATTCAATCCAGACTTGAACCGTGCCCCCACCCAGTGTAGTGTAACACTAGTAATGTATGTCCCAGAAACCGCACAAACCACTCCTCGAAGCACACTGCCCAGGGTCCGATTCGTTGGACGTCACCCGCGACATCAAGAAGCAAATATGAGACAAACATTCTGGCTGAAACAGCACAAATCACTCCCAACCCAACAAGCCTTGCACGGATGAGTGTCCTCAACCTATTTCCCTGCGCCTGACTTATGACCCTTGCACATTTAGGCGTCAGCAATCTCCTAGCCAAGGCTGGGTACTAGTTGAAGCGGCTGATTTTGATATTACTAGGTGACCAAACATAAGTCCGGTGGGCTCGGTGGTGCACAATGCTATACGGTTTTTTTGTGAGGAATATTCACGTATGTTGCTCTCAAGAGCCACAACGTTCCTATGCCCTGATCGGCCACTTTTCAATGTTGGTATGGGGTGCCCGTGGGGAAGGTTGGACGCTGCGGGGCTGCCGCCTTCCCACTGCATATATCCTTGCACCCAGGCCCTAGCGCGTGACCTCCGGAGCTTGGTGGGGCAATGCCAAGCCAACACCGATCAGAGGGGTCAGATGGATCGGTATTTGCTGATCTCGCAATTGTCTAGGAAAGCAGCTGAGAGATCAATTGTTGGATGTGTTTTTCTGATTTCTTGTGGCCAGTGATAGATGCTGTTTTCCTGCTTTCGTCCGGGCACGATAACGTGGCTTCCGCATCGAATTTGGTGGCCAATTAGGTGTTGCCTAGGACGTTTGGGAAAACCTGATAACGCAAAAGAACCAGGCACAAATATCGCAGTAAGTGTGTTGCCTAGTAGGATAACCTTAGACATTATGGCCACCCTAGGCACACGTTAGTCGTGGTAAATGTAGTGAGGCGCATTACTTTGTCAGAGCCCCACAAAATGCGCACTGGCGTCAACAAAGCTCAGTTAGTGGGGGTTCCCAGGGATAAAAGGGCATCTCTCTCCCTTAGTAAGGTTTCTTTTTCTCCAGAGCAGTCGATTCTGATCAAGAAACCAAGAACCCACACACACACAACCCAACACAAACCACTTTTCCCAAACCTAACTACCCCCCCAAAAACCAATCAACAAAATGTCTGGCTGTGGATGCGCTTCCTCTGGTAGCTGCGGATGCGGTTCCTCCTGCACTTGCGATGGATGCCCCGTAAGTTTACCACCTCCCAACTCGACTAGTACTAGATAATAACAGCCCGTTTAGCACAAGTAAATTCTCTTCGATAACTCCAACGGCCTAGCCAGCAAGGTCGGCTACCACAAGCGACTGTCAATCCTAGCACGCTAGGCAACAAAGTTGGTTTGGATATCAAGAAATTGGGTGGGATTTTAGCGATGGATGTTCAGTGGATCGGCTTGTATTGAAGGGATGGTGTTGAATGGGTTACATGGAGCTCGAGATCCTGTTCTCTTTCATCACCTATTAATTCCTTCTGGTTTCTTTGTTTTGGTAGATTTTATGGGGGATTTACTAGCCATCAATTTAACATGTTGAAACCCAATTTCGAGTGTCACGTAGAGAAAGTGTTCAGGCTTCGGGCTTAGTTTATTAGTTTCGTCCAGAATATTCCGTAATATTCCATAATAATATTTTTGGAGGTTTCCAGACCCTAGAGCATTAGTTGCCAATAAGGTCAGTAGCCAATAAGGTCAGTAGGTTCGTTCAGTCACAAGTATTTCCCTTTCCTCCTCTTCCCAAGAACGCCAAATATCCCTCATAGACCTCATAGCTTGAGACCTCATAGCCTGTGCCGAATTTTGAGGCATAGGGCCGGACTAGCACCAATTCCAATCCATAACGTATACCTTCTGATATCGGAGTGGATTGGAGTGGACGAGCTCCCTGATACAACTTCAGTAATTATGCACGAGTCCTCGTGGGATAAACGGTAATAAGCCATAGTCGTTACACTTGAGTGCTGGTCCGTTCAAATCACAAGTTCAACTGTGGTCTGCCTAGGTAGTTGCACACCCTCTTCCATCTCGGCCGTGGTCAATGCAGTGGGGCCACATTGCTCTCTCAAAACCCTGCAAAATGCGCTCAGACTTGTACTGACTAGTAGCCCCTGGTGTCAACAAAGCCCGATCACACCAGTTTATCGATTGGATGTGCCATTGAAGTGTATGAGGTGGGGGCTTCCAGAGGAGATAAAAGGGCTGCTCTCTCCCCTTCGTGGGCTCTCTTTTTCCCCACAGCAGTCGATTCCGATCAAGCAAACAAGAACCCACACACACACGCAACCCAACACAAACCACTTTCCCCAAAACCAACCACCCCCAAAACCAATCAACAAAATGTCTGGCTGTTCATGCGCTGCCGGTGCCTGCACATGCAATAGCGGCTGTGATTGCACCTGTACGGGATGCTCCGTGAGTTTTACCAGTTCCCAGCTCGGCAGTGTTAGATAATAACAGCCCATTTAGCACACTTAAATTCTCTTCTTCGATAACTCCAAGGGGGAGCCTAGCAAAGTCGGCTACCAGAAGCGACTGTCAATCCTAGCATGCTAGGCAACAGGGTACCAAGAAATTAGGTGGATTTTTAGTGATGGATATCGTGTCGGTGGGTCGGCTTGTATTGAAGGAATGGTGTTGGAGTGACAACACGGAGCTCGAGATCCTGTTCTCTTTCATCACCAGTTAACTCCTTCTTGTTTTTTTTTTCGTTGGTGGATTTATGAGGAATTTGCTAGCTAGCTTTCAATTTGACATGTTGAAAATCAGTTTCGAGTGCCGTGCAGAGAAAGTGATCAGGAGTTCCTCCAGAATATGCCATAATATTTCATGATATTTTTTGAGGTTTCCAGACCTACAGCATTAGTTGCCAATAATAACAGCGGTTTGTTCGGTCACAAACGTATTCTCTTCCCCCGGAACATCACATATCCCTCAGAGACCTTGTAGCGTGAGATATCATAGCCTGCACCAAGTATTGAGAGCAGGGGTCGGAATAGCCAATCATCATGTCGTATACCTTTCGATATCAGTGTGCGCCTCTCTGATTGGTGTCACAGCTTAATATCTCCACAGAATCCTTCTGTATATCTCTGATGAAGTTTTGATAGCTAGGCCACATAGTTGTCAGCATTCCATTGGATCACCCTTATGGCTGCGTAAGAGAGGATGCTGTGTAGCCCCCCCAAGAAGTTATAGTGAGGGTTTTCCCAGTTAGAGCTCCTGTGGTGCTTGACCTATGATTGCACAATGTTGCGTGAGCTATCTGAAGCGGTAATCAGCTACCAGTGCAAGGGAAAAGTCAGGTGCGTGCATATGAAGCAATTCTTTAAGATACAAGAGATGCACGTAGGATGTGTTATTTTCCGGGGTAACGGGGTTGTCGGAAAATACTACTCTTTCACTGTAGTGTAGCTGTGTTGACGTTTGTTCATATGTCGGACTCATGTGACCAAGCTGCGAGGACTTGAGCCGGGTATCACAATCGCTAACACATTGCCATCTGCCATCGTAGCCTCAACCCCACTGACATTCCCAAGCTTCTTCTATATATCCCCCGGACTACACATGAGGAGCCTTTCCGGTGTTTCGTTTCCTATTCTCGATATCAGTAATCCGTTTGGCGTTTATCCTATGCTGAATTGATATGCGCCAGCAGGCCTCGATATAGCCCAGCCTGTATAGCAACCCCGGCCCTTCAGAATCGCCTATAATTTCCATCGCTGTCCTTGCTCCTCTCTCCAGTCACCTCAGTACCTAGCCAAGTTCTGAATTTTTCTGGACACTCTTCCTGTCGAATTTCGTACCTTGTTCATTATGTTCGTAGCCGGTATCCTGATCGGTAAATTGCAGTGTTGGCTTCCGTTTAGCAGATTTCCTATCAAGATACCTGTGCCTAAATGAATATATAGCAGCCTCTGTCCCTCTCTTCCATCGCCCATCAGAGTTTCGAAGGCTAGTACAGCTAAACCGTGTGCAAGTATCACAATCCCGGTTCTGTGTGCTGTTAGTGTCCGCAATCGTAAGTCGCCCAACAACGAACTGATAGGATTAAGCTTTTGGAGCGGGGGTGTGGGCTCAGTTATGTATTTCCAAGCGTATGCGGGAGAGAAGCTCGATCACAGAAGCAAGTGATCATGAGGGAGCATTATCCGGCTATGTGTGTCTCCCAAAACGGCGCTTCAAATCCACAAGTAGCTAGCGTCATGAGTCCCTTGTTGGCACGCAATTCACGCAACATAGGGCTGTCAACCGGCATCAACAAAAAGATGCTCATAGAGTTCAGAAAAGTTGCTGCAGGATGAAATTTTATCCCCCCTTTTACTTAAGTAGTTCCAGAATGCCAAAAGCTCACAAAACCGAGAAAAGTTAGATACAGTCAGGCAAGCAATTGAAGATGTAGAAGCAAACGCAAATGTACATTGGGGGCTGTTATCCGCTTTTCTCATAATAGAATACCCAGCTCAAAAACTCCAGTGAATCTATCAAACGTAGAACGCCAAGGTATCAAAAGAAGGTGACCCTAACCTAACCCACAGTTTTCGTTGTCTCCAGCTTGGTTGGGCCCGCCCCATCTACTCCGTGCCCAGCGGCATCATTAGGCAACTCCTTTAATGTTTTCTTGTCAGTCCTATCTTTAATAGCCAATGATGACTTATGGAACGTTCTAGCCCTCCGTAACGACGTCTTGCTCTACCGACCGTCGTTGCTAGGTCCATAAGACTCGTGTACCGACTGCTCCAGTTGAATGGAGGTAGAGTACGCAAAGTCATGCTTGTCCAAACGCTTCTGAATTACCCCATGACTGGGAGTCTCGCATTGCCTAGGCAGGCACTTCGGATTGTGATCGGCCATGAATGGACTGGAATTATAGCCAAAAAACCCTTCAGTCACCAGTTTATCAAGAAGGGTACTTTCATTAAGACTGCACCCATCGGGTTCGTGTACGGGAAATCTATTTTTGCTGCTGAACTGTGCCGAAAAGTCATCGTATTCGTTTGCTTTTGCATCCCTTTGGGCTGTCCCATGTGCTGGGGGACTCTGCACGGTCTCTTTCTCTGTACTCTGATCAGATTGCTTTTGCCTAGACATATTCTGCATGAAGTTTGAAGCAAAGCCCAGCATTGTTGGAGAAGAGCCAAATGCCTGATATTCTATATCCCTAGGAGACGGCAACTGTGACTCCGAAGCCATGGCGTCCCTCCATCCCAAATTCTCCTCTGCATAATCGCCGAACTTGTGTAGGGTAGGTGCTGGTGACTGGGAAGTTTGCCCACAAACAAATGGAAAATCTTCGTGCTTTTTTTTTCGAACCGATGAAGGCATTGAAGCATTTGTCTGATATATCCTGCAAGACGATTTTCCTTCTTTGGCGCTTTTTGACCTCACGGGTGGGGATGGGGTTGGTATTGACCTGGGTATGATAGTGACCCTCTTTGTTGTCTGTGGTGGGCTATTTCCGTGATCCATGATACCGATAAATGCCTTTCTGGTGTCTAGTTCATGAACAGTTCCAGCTCGAGTCCTTTGAGGAGAAGTAGGGCACTCCAGAATAAGCTCATTCATACTGTCATCACTCCCTTGACCCTCAGTGGAGTCTTGCCTTAAACTCATTAGACCTCCTGCCTCCTCGCTGAATTTAGGTGGGGACGCCTTGGCTGCAAGATCAGTGACTTTAATTGCAACCGTGAGCTTCCTCTCATGAGTCCGCTTCTTGCGCCTGGGGGAAGCCCTAATGGCAACAGCACTAGGGGAACACCTCCGTTGTGGTAGCTCCTGGCTAGTATCTAGGAGTGGAAGGGCATTAAGGTTGCTAGACAAGCTTCCATATCGTTTGGTTCTGACAACCTGTCCGGTGAAGTTTTCCGGCATGAGAGACTCGACGCTGGTCCCCATAGGCAGGTTACCAGTCCTCGCACCCCCAGCCAGGGCTTCCTCCCCCGCAATACTTTCGGGTGCCTGATCTCCACCCTCAATGTCGAAACCTTGGGTTCTGGAATTCAAGATCCTGCTCAATGGTTGAGAAACAACATCTGGCAAGAATCTCCTCAACTTCTCTGCGCTCCAGTACCCGGAGCTCTGAACTCCCTCTGGAAGATAAATAGCCCTTCCAGCAAATTCTGCAGGCGCGGGCTTTGTATATTGGGCTGCAACCCGGCGTAAACGGTTGAGATGTGGTTGGGCCAGCTCCAAAGCATGTACATTATCACCATGAAGCTTAGTGTATATGTTGGTTATACGTTGGTGACAAGTCTATGAAGCCATTGCGTCAGTGATCAGATTGAAAGTATGATAAAACCGCATTGAAACAAACCGAGATAGAAGTATCCAACACAATAGCATCGATACTCGCCTCATACTCCTCCGCCAACAAAATCCACTTCCGTCGTTTCTCTGCTGTCTCATTTGTCAGGTCACTGATGACATTCATCCCTGATCCAAAGGCTGCTCTAGCAGCAAACACACTAGAAGCACCATTACCCTGAACTTAGCATCTCAATTGAATAGCGAAAACACGGACCGAGGGAAGCTACCACTTATCCCACTCCTCCTGCCACAGACCTGGCTCTTCCACAGAACCCCCGCTCACTAGAACATAGCCTCCAAAAGCCTTCACCACACTCCGTGCCAATGTTGTCTTCCCGCTAGCACTTAAGCCAACCAACATAATCAAGTGCAGTTGTTGTTCTCTCCCCCTTCTCTCTCCTGCCCCTGCCACCCCAAGCATGGAACCAACTGGAGAAAGGGCTCTCGAAATACTCGAAGCCAACCCCCTAGACATATTACTTGCCATAGCAGATGCCAGAGCTAAACGTTCTTTATATGACCTATCCGTCTTGTCGATATCGATATGGAAAGGTGGCATACTGTTCACTGGTGACTCGGGCTTCGATGCTACAGATAGGGGTGATGTAACCACGGGCGTTGACATTCTCTGCATTGGAACAAATGGAGTAGGCGGGGGCCTCGATGTTGCTGTGGGCATGCTTATCTCGGTCGAAATGAAATGCCTCAAGAAGAAATGCTGTGAAACAGCGAGAGCAGTGCAGAATGATCGAGAAGTGAAAAAATTTCTAATGAACAGATAGTCGAGTAGTAGTAACACGACTCCTTACTTATGAGACACGCATCAGGGCCTGAGCAAGCTGAGCAAGCTGAGCAAGCTGAGCCAGTTGTGAGGAGGAGCGGGAAGAAAAGAAGCAAACATCTGAAGGTACTAAGTAAGTATTTATTGATGTTTGAGCCCGATGAGTGAGATCATATCAGAGCGACTTCCCATTTTGGCAGTGCCGATCCGGGTATGAGACATTCGCCCGATGTACAACCAGACTACCGACGTATGGTTGCACCGACATACGAGGAAAACCGGAAGACTAAAGTGATGACGGCAGAGATTGCAAGTTCGTAGTCTCGTACCCAAGTTCAGCGACTTGTCAGTGAACAGGAATCTTGACATCAAGACAAGTCTTGACTCAGGCAAGTGAATTCAACTATGCGCCGTGCAGGAAAGGGAGAAAGCAGTTAATGATTTTATAAGCGCCGTGTAACGCTCGTATGACGCGGTGTTCCCTGATTGTGATAAATGTATGTTTTTTTTTCGCCTGCGTCCCAGCTCTTCCTCCTCCTGACAAGTATATTACTGTAAATTAAGGGGTAATAAAAGGAAAATAAGTAACCCTAAGTAAAGAATTAACCCTAAGTAAAGAAATATAAAACAATCTATGATGAAAACAAGCAGAGGGGCTAAAAAGCGAGGCAACTAAAACAAATACACAGAAAGACATAAAGACCTGTCTCCCCCTACCACCACCTAATCTCCCCCCAATTGTTCGACACTGTCGTAAACCAGCCACGAACCGTTGTCAGAGTCAGTAATGGTGTTGGCTCGAGATTTACAAGGGACACAATCTCATCTGCCCCCTTCAAGGCCCGTGGCTCGTCCCTTCAATCCTCCAGAGCACTCACAAAGCCATCTTCGGTATTGGTATCATCTGGGGGCAACTTATCTCTCAGCCACTACCACATCACATTTCATTAGCCTGTGTACTCCATGATCTAAAAATAGTGGCAAACACCTACCAACAAGACTGACTCCGTCCCTTTCTCCAACACTTGCCATCTAGGGACCCTGAAGCAGTTCCCTTCCACTCTCAGTTCCCTCAGAGTTGTAACCAAGCCCAGCTTTGGCGGTAGTGCCGCGATCGAGTTTCCTGCAAGATCCAAAACTTTCATCCCATCGACGGTCTCCACGGGGATTTCCTCAATCACATTGTCCCTCGCATAAAGCCTAGTCAGTTGTGGAAAGGTTGGACGAAGGCCAGCGATGTCCTTTATTTTATTTGTGGCTAAATCAAGCTGTTCAAGTCTAGGCGCATCCAAGTTGTCCAACAAAGGCTTCATCGATGTGATAGAGTTGTTGGCAATTGAGAGTGTAGTCAGCCATCTCAGGCTGATTTTCTTGGGCAAATAGCTATCCCCTGACATTTTGTTATGCGATAGATTTACCGTCGTCAAACTAGCGGTAAACATTTCAATGGATTGCGGGATAGCCAGTAGAAGGTTGTGGTGAGCTTCAATGGACAGCGGAGCAGGTGTTACACATTCGAGAAGGTCTCGGGGAATAGAGCCCATCTCCCGTTTGGACAGATCTAAAACACCCCCGGGCCGGAGCTCGATCACTTCCGCTTCCGCCTCTTCCCCTTCGTCATCTTCAGCGCTCGGAGCGTCAACAGTACTATCAGTAAGAATGACAGCTGGTGGGGCAAGCCGACCCTTCAAAGTTCTCTTAAAGTCAACTAGGGACATTCCAAGCAGATTCCTTTCACGGAATGGATTGCCGTCCAATTTCAGAACTTCAAGCGATTCCATTGTACCAAGGGTTGGATCGAACGAACTGAAATTGTTGGCAGTTAGATCTAGAACCCTCAACTTCGGTAGGGAAGTTAGCCCTTTTGGTAGCTCCTCCATTCGGTTGTGTTCGACGATGAATGTTAGCAACTCGGTCCAGCTATCCATCACTGGGAAGCTGGAGAGCTCATTGTTCGAGGCCAACAAATTCTTGAGTGCTGGCATAGAGACACTACCCTCACTTAGAATAGAGATGCGGTTACTTCTGATATCCAAAAGCTGAAGAGATTTCAGCTCCTCCACCTCAGAATCAATTAGAGCCCCTCTGATTCCGTTATGCGAGAGGTTCAGCTCGAACAATGAGCACTCTTTCAAACGCCGGAACGGAACCTCTGTGAGTCTATTGTTGCTCAGATCCAAGTTTCGCAAACGGCTGAGATATTCGATGGAATCTGGAAGGGATGTAATTTTATTTTCCTGTAGCTCTAGAACCTCAAGTTTGGTAAGATTTTCAATCAGTGGCGTTAGGTCACCTTCAATAGCATTTTTGCCTATCTTTAGATCCACCAAAGTTGTAATCTCACAAATGAGTTCTAGAGCTTTGTTCTCCAGCTTGTTGTTGATCTATCCATGATTTTGTTAGCTAAGTGGGCTTCATGCGGGAATAGGTTTGCCATAGGTTTGCCAGACTCACGAGATTCAGAGTCGTCAAGTTCGTCAATGTTGATAGATTCTCTGGCAACGCATGTATTATGTTATTGTGTATCTATAAAGCCGTCAGTAATTTGTTACTTCTTCAGCAGGAACATTAATCTTACATCGATTGCCGTTAGCCCCCCAAACACTTGCGCCAACTCCTCCCCAACTTCCTGAATATCATTATCCGCGGCAATAAGCCGAACCAAATCGACGTTTTCGTACCATTTTGGTCCGTCATCTCCGCCAACCATGTCATCACCTTTCATATCGTACATTTCATATACTTGTTTTGGGATTTCCTTTAAGTCCATCATTGCAATGTTCAGCCTTCCTTCACTTCGGGCTGTCTTGATTTTCCGTTGAAGCTCAGTCGTTCCACCAGCCCCGATGTTGAAAGGATCGGCTGTATCGAAACTATCATGATCACCACTGGGCGTTGTACCGACACTTCCCTGCTGCAGTGATGCTGCCTTTGCCGCTCGTGCTTTCGCAATTGCATCCCTCAAGGACTGTGATTGATTTCCCTTTGGCTTTTTTGGCGAATCTGCATCCGTAGAAGCTGTTGTGGATGATGAAGAAGGTCTGATGGATGCCTTTGGTGTAGCCTTGGGTGTAGCCTTGGGTGTAGCCTTGGGTGTTTGGGGCCCTGAGACCTGCCGACCAGTCGGCTTGGAGCTCAGCCGCGTTGAAATCGGTGTGGTGGGTGTGGTAGGTGTCTGAGGCGGAGCAGGTGACTTCAAGCTGGCAGAGCTTGGAGCCTTGCGCAATGATGAGGGAGAAGTGTTATTCTTGTTCAACGGCAGACTGAGGGTGCTATTCGATACCCTCCTGTTAAGTTGTGGTGCGGAGGCTTTCTTAGTAACGGTTGTAGGTGTCTTCAGGTCGTTCGTGGAAGGTTTCTTTGATACCGAAATAGCAGATGATGCCAATTGGGGAGTTGATGGCTTCTTTGTCAACGAAGAACTTGAGACCTTCTTACTTAAACTACTAAGGGTAGGCAGCTGTGATGCAGAGGCTCTTCTATTGACTGTTTGGGCATCAAGCTGTGAGTTGGACCCTTTCTTCTGGATAATTGAAGAAGGCACATAGACTGATGAAGCCCTGCGCTGTTCTTTCACAAACTTCAGTGGGTCTTGGGAGGAGCGTGAACTTAATGAAGGAGTTAAGGACGATGAGTCTGCTTCTACACCATCATTAAAAGCCATTCAAAACTGTATGAAGTAAAAGAACTTGCCTGGGGCACCCTCCTCTGGAGTTGAAGCCAATGGGTCATATTTTGCAGCCGAGACTCTTCGTAATTCAGCTGCTCGTGTGGTCCCTATTGTATTCCCCGGCCTTGTGGCCGATCCATTCGTACTGTTTACAGGTCTCAGTGAAGCGGTCCTCTTCACGATTGTAGCGGCCTTTGGGGTTGCTGAGGGTGGATGTGCTGCCCCCCGTGGCGCAACTTCGCCGGAGGTGTTTTGTTTTGAGGCTTGAGCACCGCTGGGCTTTCGAAGAACGGGCAATCTGGACGAGACAGATCGCTTCGCCGTGGGCGAACTGGTCGAAACATCTGAGGCATGATCTGACATTTCCAATGAAGTGGTCCTGTGCCTGATGATGATGTTGGGTTTCCTGGCATACACCGCAGGTAAGCGGATGATTCTTGTTTGTGTATTCGATTGAACGATAGACGAATACCAGTTTTCGTGTGTTCTGGAGAAAGATTCAGGAGAGTGATATGGGGTTTTCACACCCCGAATCTCAGTAAGGGGTTTGACCAAAAGTTCGGGCTGCGAACGGGCACTAAGACAGACGCAAAGACCTCTTCGCATCCCATCATTGTGCCGAGCAGGGGTCCGCAGGTACCTCAGGGGCGCGCTTGCTTCCGCCCAATTGACTTATGTACCAAAGCTCTGGAGACGAACTAGCGCAGTTGGTATGGCTACCCTGGGAGACGCGTAGGATTGGGCGGCCGTTGGTTTTAAATTTTGTTGATGACCACGATTCAGGGTAACTTGGCGCTGCTCATGTGCGGTTTGGCGCGTCTCGTGACTGCTTTGGCACCCCTATTAGGTAATCAGATATACCAGTAGTCTGGTGCCCACCAGACTAACCAGTCAGAGCTAAAGCGCTTTCCGAACCACCACCAGGCAATGCACAAGCATTGTCCAATGAATGATTCAAACCCAACGTTAGAATCCAAATAACGGAACGACGAACGCGAAATCATTCAAACGGAACACGGAATCATACGAACGACAGCTAGAAGAACCTACCTCCCTTTTTTCCGACCGAAAAACACCTCTTCCACAAAAACCCCCAAACGGGACCCAAAAACCCCCAAACGGGACCCAAAAACCCCCAAACGGGACCCAAAAACCCCCAAACGGGACCCAAAAACCCCCAAACGGGACCCAGAATCTGGACAGAGAGCGAGGGGAGATTTAGCCTCGTGGCAACAACTGATTGGTCAGTCGACGGAAACGACCTATCACAGCCGCCATGGAGGAACACAGAGGAGGGTGGGAATGGACGGTGAGAATCATCAGGAAGTGGAGCGAGGTGATTACGGGACAGCACTTCTTCTTCCTGGGTGCCGAAGGCACACTGGCAAAGGTGGTGCACGGCGTCATGAACGGGGAAAACCATCGTGAGAAATGGGAGGTGGCAGCGAGCTTAATCGCCGCTGGTCAGAATACAGAGGCCGAGGTCGTCGTCAAGAACCTAATGCAGACCTTGGAATGGGGAGCAAAGGACTTGGGCTCCATGTCAATCACGCCCAAGGATACCCTTCAAGCTCAGTTGGTGACACTTCAGGAATTTTACGAAATGAGCCAGGCAGCGTCACCCAGCCAGGCAGGAAAATTTGGCTTTTTGTACTGTGATTGGGAACCAGAGGGCCCTAGGGTAGAAGAGATTCCCACGGAACCCGCGCGACCCCCCTCCCCCCGTAGGCCAACCCCAGGACCAGCCCCCAAGTCCCCACGAAGACCTACCCCCGAGCCCCTCACAGATTTACCACTACCCGAAGATTGTGAAATGACAAGCGCACCAGGCGGGTCTGTCAGGAACGAGGAAACGTCAGACGAGGAGGAAGATTTTGAGGAGGAACGGGATGGGCAGTTGAGAAATGAGAATCTCGGAAATGAAGTCGAGTTGTCGGATATCGAGGAAACGGATACGGAACAACGGAAGGACAAGAACACCAACAACATCTTTCCGATCAGCGGAAGCTACGTGACGAACGGTTACCTCGTGAAGCGGGCCATCGAGACGGTGCATGCTTTCTACGAAGAACTTTTACTGGAAGGGGTCACTGGCATCATGGATAGGAGCCCTAGGACTAACCGCAGATTGATGAAGGCACTTCGCAAGATGGCGGACGGGGCCGCCGAGGCGTACAACATCGGAATCGCGGCGAGGCAAGAACACGAGGACGACCTCGAACGGTTTCCCGTTAACGATAAAACGGCGATACGTAGAGCCGTGGAAAAAACGGAGAAAATGGTGCAGGCACTGCACGCCAAGGCGGGGCTTGCCACAAGCAAGTCCAAAGCGAGAGTGGAGCAGGAAGTGAGGAAGAACAAAAAGGTGGAAGAGGAGGCGGCAGCCAAAAAAAGAGCCAAGACGTGGGCACAAAGGCTCGAGAAGCAACCGTCACCAGTGTCAACGAGACCCCCGTCACCTACGGTGGAGGATGTCGAGGACGAGACCAAGGAGAAACCCGCCCTCAAACCTAAGACGAGGACATTGGCGTTCATCAGGAAGGCAATGAACCCAACCCCAGAGAAATTTAAGGAAGGGAAGAAACCCGGAATGGACTGGATCGAAAAGGCCATCAAGAGGCTCTACGAAAACAGAGAAGTCAGAGTAGTGGATCTCGGCCAGGAACGCGACGGCGAGCGTCAGGTAACATTGGAAGTACCGGAGTTCATCGACATCAACAAGTTCGAGGAGGACATTCCGGGAGTGTTTCGAAGAATGTTCAACGACATTCTAGAGGTCTTCTGGGTGAAGCTGACATGGAAACTGGTTGTTCACAGGGTCCCTTTTGAAGGAAGGGAGACCCCGGCGGCCCTAAGAGACAAAATCACGGAAGAAAATGGCGAGCTTGAAATGCCGCCAAGGATCATACAGAGATTCGTCAACAAAGGGTTGAAGCAGAAGGAGACGCCGATCGTCGTGGAACTGGCCAGCAAGGAGCAAGCCATCAGGATCGCAAGGGAGGGACTCATTGTTAACGGGAAGACACACACGGCGGAGCCGTATAAACCAGGGACGGGTCAAAAAGCGAGCAAGGACGCCCCTAAGGGAAAGAGTGAGTGCTTCAACTGCGGAGTGTCGGGACATTTCTCCAGGGAATGCAAGGCACCCAGGAAGGAGACTAGGACATGCAACAAGTGTCAAAAAGTGGGACATCTGGCCGCGAGTTGCCCCCAGAAGGTTCAGAAACGGGGGCCACCGAAAACAGCAGGGTTCCCCTGCCACAAATGCAACAAGATAGGGCACTTCAGGGCGGATTGTCCGGAAAAGACCCAAAAGAAAGGGAACTCGTCCAGACGGGAATCGAAACCATCGAACAAGGACAAGGATACCAAAGGGAAAGGAAAGCAGGCCGAGCGCCCCGTCGAGTCAGACTGGGACGACCACAGGAAGCAACATGAACGTAAGAACCCTAGTGGGGGACGAAGTCGGTCGGACAAGTGGACCGCCGACGACGACGGCAAAGGGTGTTTATGGTAAGGCCCACCAAGGCCTTACCGGAAGTGGTGGTGTTTAACGCAGTGAGAAGCTGGCTAAACACACCACAAGGGAAGCAGGGGGAGAAGATTGGTCGAATCTGGGTAATGTCTGAGGCACCGGAGGCCCCAGACGGAGGAGAGCTCATTAATCAAGGTTTTTGGACACAGTCAGGAAAGGCGGCCATCTGGACTGGGTCGGAATCATAAATAAGGAATGGGTGATCGTCGCAGCGTACAGACACAAAAGGTCGCTGAACACACCGGAACGGACGGCGGAATGGTGGGCAGACCTAGTTGCGAAAGCTAAGATCGAGGCCTTCGAAGGCGACCAAGCCATTTTCATAGCCGGCGACCTCAATGCCGAACACGACATATGGATGGGCAAGGCGGCGGATCAGAAAACGCCGGGGTCACGTAGCAACCCCCGTCATGGCGAAGAGATAGCCATGGTCGCGCTAACGGCAGAACTCTACGCGATTGTGGACAGGGACAAGCCGTACACAAGGATGGGAAACGGACATCCGACGGCGATTGATGTACTGTGGTCCACTCACAGAGTGAAAGGACAGTACAAGAAATGGTGGGGTCTGTCGGACCACTGCTACATAGCGGTAGGGGGACCGGAAGGCGAATCGACGGGGAAGTGCACAAACCGGCTAAGGCCAGAGGTGACTCTTGGACCCGCGGTCAACGTCAAGAGAGTGGTCGCCGAATTTCTAGAAGAAGAAAAGAATCCGGAGAACACCCTAGGGGACCCATGGAAGCGCATCAAGGAACTATGTGCGAAACATAGATGGATGAAACCATGCGGGAAAGGCAAAAGCGAGACGTGGTGGACGACGGAGCTAACCACGCTCAAGGCGATCGCTCACAAAGCAGCAAAGAGACATGCTGAGCGACCGGGGTGTTACAGGAGGAAGGAACAGAGGATTCAGACACGACGGGACTTTCGCAAGGCACTCCGACACGCTAGAGCAGTTGCGATCGAAGCCGAAACTATGGCCCTGATCGAGGCGGCGAACTCGGAGATCGAGGCTTTGTACAGAGAAAGAGACAGGGTGTCTACAACCCTGGAAACAGATAAGCGCCCCACCCCGCGGGTGGAAGGGGAGACTCAGAGAGAGACAGCGGAAAGACTCAATGGTCACAACTTCCCAAGCCAGCGGCAACAGGGGGTGGAGGCTGAGGAATTGGAAGGCCTGGAAAAGCAGGCACAACCCCGACCCCTATGGAAGGAGGTGAAGAGGGCTATCTCCGGCAAAGCTGCGGCCGGACCAGATTTAATGACATCCAGGCTGGTACACAGGATCCTGAGAACCGAGGAGGCGGAGGACATCCTGGCAAGTGAAATGGAGGAAGCATGGCAGAGAGGAACACCCGGCGAGGGCTGGAGGGAAGTCAGAATCAAATACATCCCGAAACCGGGGAAGAAGGAATGGGAAAGAGCCGGCACCTGGAGACCAGTGGGAGTGATGAACACCGTTGGGAAGATTTACAGCTCCGGGGTGGCAAAGGACATTCAGAAACGGGCGGTATGGCACGCCCCGGCTTACGGGGCGAGGGAAGGGGTCGGATGCATTGACATAATGTTAAAAAGCGCCAACCTGATTAATCACGTGGCGGTCGACAAAGCGATCCCCGTGGTCGACAAACCGACCCTCGTTGGAATTTATTTTGACGCAAAATCCGCGTACCCTGGCACAAGCACCGCACACCTCGTCGAGGCACTGCGAAGGCACCCGGAGATCGGGCACTGGAGGAAAGACATTGTCAACAGAGCAGAGCCCAGGAAGGTCAAAGTAGAATGGGATGGGATGGACGACGAGGAAATTTGGACCGTCGTATCTGGGCTGGATCAAGGAGATCCGGCATCCCCCGTCTTATGGCAAATGGTCATGGAGGGAATCCTGCTACAACTGATACAGTCGCTGGACCTCTCCAGGCCGGAACAGACGGAGACGATAGCGGACTCATATGCGGATGATGGGTTTATAGGCCGGGTGGGAAAAATGGACATCAAGGCGACGCAGCAAACCATACGGGACCTCGCCTCAGCATGTGAGCACGTTGAAAGAGTAGGGGGGTTCACGTTCCCCAAAGAAAAAATGGAGGTAATCGTGAAAGGAAGACACACGGTCAGGCAGGTGACGGACATGGTATGGCCTCACAACATCCCACTGCCAAAAACGGAATGCATCGAGAGGCTCGGGGTCGAGCTCTCACTGAGACAAGGGAACGGCAGATTCGACAAGCTGGAAAAGAGATACAATTTCGCGCAATCAAAGCTCACATTGTTAAGAAGGATGTGGATTAACCACCGGTGGTCCCTAGACGCCATGCTGACCATGGCAACCACCGTCCTCCTACCGACAGTTACGTATGGTTGCGAGCTATGGTCGAACGCGGGGATGATCAACGCAGCGGAAAAAATGTGGTACGGCATGGTAAAGAGGCTGCTGGGATGGCACGGATCGATCCAGCAGGAAGCCTTAATGTACGCTATGGGCATCCCATCGGTACGAGCATACCGAGAGCATCTCCGAAGAAGAGCATGCATCCGGATGTTCAGGTCAAGGGACCACCCGGCTCACGCTAGCCCTACCACAAAAACAACGGACGAGATGAAGGGTGAGTGGTTGGATCCGAAGATGGAACCAGAAGCACTCGTCCCGGCAGGAAGGTCCACGTGGAAGGTACACCTGCACGCCACCACCCAGGCGGCCAAGGAGGCGGGGGTGGGAACTGAGAGTGGAAGATCATGGGAGGACTGGGCGGCTCATATCACGGAAAGCGCGGACTTAGAGGAGGATAGAAGAACGATCTTTACGGACGGGTCAGTGCTAGACGATGGAAGAGCAGGCGCGGGATGGTCCACTTACGAAGGAGAATCGGCGGGATTATTTGTTGGTAAAGGAATGACAAGCGGGGATGCGGAGGTACTAGCCTGCATCAAGGCCTTGGAAGGAAGGAGCGGCAAATGGCTAGTCCTCACAGACTCTATGACAGCCATCGACTGGCTCACGGGCCAGCAGGACAGCCTACCCACCACGATAGTCGAAGCCAGAAGGGATGCCAGAGATATCCAGGTCGGATGGGTTAAAGGGCACACCGGGATCCCGGGGAACGACAGGGCGGACGAGGAAGCAAAGAGAGCCGCCTCGAGCGGAGACCCAGACAGCCCCGTCCAAGTCTTCACCCTTTCGTGGGCCAAAAAAGAGGACACGGACCGCTGGGAGGAAGCGAAACACCACTCCTATTGGGGTAACGGAAGGGTTAGAAAGTGGCGGAAGTCGGCGGCAAGATCGTTGCTGAGGGTAAGACAAGCCACAGGAAAGTGCCCTCTGTGCGACCATGGCAGTGACAAGCAGGAAAACATAACGAGGCACGTGATGACAGAGTGCCTGGAACTCGAAGACGACAGACGCGAATCCTCCCTCTACAACCCAGCGAGAGTAGGGGAACCTAGGGGACACCCTGGGTGGGAGTCATGGCTGTCGGAAGAAGAACACGGACACACAGAGCTATTTCTGGACAGAGTGGCAGCGAGGTGGAAGGAGTGCGGGGCATACCCACTGGAAAGGAGCGTGGAGGCGTATGGAGATGAAGCGGCACAAGCGGGATAGGAAAAGGTTCCCTATGTCTACGTTCACTCATATGTTTCATTTCTTTCCTAGTGTTTTGCTTTTGTTTTTGTTTTAAGTTGTTGCGATGTTTTTATGAAAAAGGGAAAAAGTGACGGGATGCCGAAAGGACCGCGGGGGAGCATAACTCCCGGTTACGGTATCGTTAAAAAAATAAAACAGATCAAACCGAAATGTCAGATATTCTGACCCCACTACCCATAGATTTGTTCCTCCATCAAAGATGTCCAGCGCCCAACCAGGCGACACCGGCAGCTGTACAGCTAGACATTGGGAGAATCGAAGCCTTAGGTCTGGAACCGACTAGGCGCTGCGTAACCGCGATGCAAGCTTGAAGAAGCGTGCTGCCGGCCGAACTTGAAAGTATCCGCAACTTTAGTCTCATCGATCCGGCTCCGGTACCGCACCCGGGTTGCACAGCCCCTCATACCGGTAGACGGTCAGCACATACTGGCTCATAAATAGGAGGGTGTCCTGTATAACACAGTTGGAAACAGGGAGTATTGGGTGTGATTAAGAGGCTTGAGGTGAATAATAAGGATCCATGGTGGTGATGTTTTTAAGTAGACAACAAAGTCAGGCCTCCAGCCAGCGCCAAGCCCTATAGATTATCCCCTGATGCTCAGTCTCGCCGGGCCCGGGAACCAACTGTATCTTGGAAGCATTCAATTCCCTGCCATTGCTTTAAACTGCTGTGACATGACATCGGCTGCAGGATGCAGGTACTAGGTACGATTGGCAACTGCCTCCAACAGCAACTGCCGAGTACTAAGTATCGGCTTCTATATATTCAACATCCACCACAAGAACCACTATCACTTGCTAAAAAGCATCAATGGCATCGTCCTCTGGACTCAACGGCAAAGGCCCTATACAACTTACAGCACCTTAGCCAGAACATTGGCATGCTTGCCTTGGTACAGAAGATAGACATGTTCTAGCCGAGCCTACCGAATCCAAGGAGCCATACCTATTGGCGGAAAGGAAGTAGTCTGGTTTACTGGAGTGGTTGGAATGACTACAATGACTGTTCATGTTATGTATAAAATGCTCAATCCCATTGAAGGATATCGCAAGCTCGCTAGTTTACCTCGGTACATACCTACCCCAAGCCTAGTCTGGTTACCCCAAGCCCACCTGTACACCTGTAAGACTCTTGGCACCAGAACGTTCGAACTGGCGTCACAGGAGAAACCAACTACAACCTAACTTTCAAGCCCAGCAGCCGAAAACAGGGCCATGAAACGCTCTGAAGCCTTATGACGTTAAACTAGCATGTAGGGAACCGCCTCTTCTTCGCTAAGTGCTTAAGATCTACATACAGTCTAGGGAAATCCGGCCAAACCTGTACTGAGAAATGAGAGAGTTACCACTGGGTTTTGGTATATAGTTGAACGAACTATCTTTCTCTTCTCTTAAATTCATTGTTGTAATAACAACGAAAAGTTGAACAACTCTCCATACCTATTTCCAAAGGGTAAGTCAGCCCCTACCCCCAATTTCTTACATATACATTAAAACTCACTTTCACCCTCTCTTCTCATCAGCTTCTTAGAATCTAGCTGACGGAGGGGGTCCCCAACTAATGACATTCATCAGCCAGCCAGCCACTCAAAATCAATCCCCCCAAACTACAACTACAACCAGAAACATAAATATAATCATAATGACCTCCCAACGCCCCGGCGCCCAATCCCCCCACCCCGACACACAAAAGCCATCTCAAGGTCGAGAAGCCCCGAGCTCAGGCCACATGCAGAACTCCGACAAGGAGCAATCCGGGGAGAAGAGCGGGGCGATGATGAGCGGGGGACTGGCGAGGTTGGAGAGTAACCCGAAAGATGGAGGGCCCTTGGAGAAATTTGTGGCGGACAAGACGGGGACGGTGTTGGGGACGGGTAGGGAGGAAGCGGGGAGTGTAGGCGAGGGT
>Ga0307511_10001444_pt1 | contig 25094 bp, 12 predicted proteins | sample 13_EM_MG_FD_200266 | JGI IMG/M metagenome (GOLD analysis project Ga0307511, IMG submission 200266) | Populus trichocarpa ectomycorrhiza microbial communities from riparian zone in the Pacific Northwest, United States - 13_EM | ecosystem: Host-associated > Plants > Roots > Unclassified | place... | reverse complement strand
TAACTCCGTAAAGTGTGTGTGTGTGTGTCAAATCTCAAGTTTCAGCAAACAAAATATTAAAGGAAATGATCGAAGAAAAAAAAATACAATCCAACAAAATAAAAATAAAATATTATGATCCGAGCTCTCTCTCGTCGGCATATAATTTTTGCAATTTGATTGTGATATTGGGATAACCTTGATGAAAGTAAGTTAAATAAAACTATAAACTTTAATTATCAAACAACTTAATGTTGCTAGGTGAGATAACTTATATCATTTTTAAAATAAGTAAAAAATTCAATAGAAAGCAAATAACAAATATTAATTGATCCCAATCTCCAATTAATTAGATGCTGGATGATGAAACAAATTTTTTTTTTTGAATATATAAAAAGAAAAAAAACAAGCTAAACAACAATCCTTTAAATCATAGACATGAATTTAATTGAAAAGCTCAATTATTAACCAATTTAATGTTGAAAGATAAGATTGAAACAAAAAATAAAAAATATTTCAAAGTAAAAAAATAACAATTAAAATAACGATGATCAAATATGATAGGAGAAAAATTGAAAAATGATGAAATCATAAAAAAATATATTGAATAAAAAAAATAGCAATCAAAATGGCAAAGACCAAACTTGTAAGGTTTAAAAAATTAGAGGAGGATGAAAAAAAACATTTTAGTTTTATAATTCTTTTCAAGTAACATAAATAACAATCAAAATAACATAGACCAAATATAGACGAAAAACAATTTGAAAGATTGTTATGAAAAAATGAAGGGCTGGACACCAAAATTGAGGGGGAAAGAAAAGAAGGGAAAATAGTAAAGGCCGTCGTCACTAAACTGGAGGTTTATCAGCCACATGTGCACACCTAAGAATGGAGGCGTCGCTAAGACAAATCGAACGCTATCTTGAAAGCCATCGTTTGAGCACCAGGCGATGTTGCGCAAGCTACTCAATGACACTTGTGACTTCTACATGCCAGCGCGCGTGTTGCACATGCCAACTATTTTTTATTTTAAATAATATTTAATATTTATTAAAACACAAAATTAGTCATTAACCTCCTTGATTATAATAAAAAAAAAACCAAGTTGAGAATGCAAAAAAAAACCCTGGACTTCAGCCTAATAATTGTTTTTTGTTATTTTAAAGGTAATTTAACAATTTAACAGTGCTTAAAAAAACAAAGAATTCCTCTATAAGTTTAATACTTTTTAGCTTTTAAGAATAATTTTACTGTACTAAAATATACAAGAAAAATGATATATCCAAATCAATTCAATAATTACTAGTAATTAATGTGAAAAAGATAATACCGTCCCTGATAACAAATTAGTTAATTTTATCAGACAATGGTAAAATAGTCATCCAATGCACAATGCAATGAATCCAAGGCTAGAGTCATTTGCTGCTTCCTTTTTATTTTATTTTAAATGTAGCATCCGTGCTCGCAAGCAACGCTTAACAAGCCTGCACAAAAGACTGGGCCAGGCTTTCGTTCCTCTGGTGTCATGGACCTAACCTAAGTGCTGCAAAAGAATAAGAAAACGTAAGAAACGATGCTTTTCTCTTTGGAGAATTATATACTTCTCCATTCAACAATTCTTAAAAAACGTTTCTGTTAATTCCAGACACACGAGCAACAAAAGCCGCAACATAGATTTTGAAGGGAATCAAAGAAGCGGCGGTACCTGAAACCCTACAATGGACACCACCGAATCACCGAACCCAAACAGAGCATTAACGAACACCCGCTTCTCCGATTTAAAGCCTTCAATATCCGAGCCAGTTCTCGAAGCCTTAACCAATTCTGGGTTCGACTACTGCACACCGGTTCAAGCCGCTACTATCCCTTTACTATGCAGCTACAAAGACGTAGCAGTCGACGCCGCCACTGGATCCGGAAAAACTCTAGCTTTTGTTGTACCTCTCGTCGAAATTCTTCGCCGATCCTCTTCTCCCAAACCTCACCAGGTGATTGCTTTCTTCTCTATTTTTTATGCGTTCTGTTCGACTGCTGAAAACTGGGAGCGAGCGAAGGAAAGTTAGTGTCTTTTGTTGTTTGAATTGAAAATTGGCGGGTCCAGTTTAGGTTCAGTGTTCAAGTTTGCTTAATTTAATAGACTGGTTTAGTTTTGGTCTGTTTTAGTTGTGTGACTATTTGTAATTTGGTTGAATCAGCATTTGAATTGTTGAAAAATAAGCTGTTCACCTTTTCTTTGATTTTCTCAGCCCTGCTTAGTTGCTGAGATAATTTGAAAAATGAGAAGAGAATTTTAATGCTTTTAGCTGTTTTGATATTGAAGGTGGACAATTTTAACTACAGTGACTTTTGGGAGTTTGTATCATAGTTGCTTCCTTGCATTTGTTTTTAATTTTGGTTCTGTAGCTTAATAATTAAGCTGATAATCTCAGTGCTTTACGTGGTTAACAGGTGATGGGAATAATTATTTCGCCTACAAGGGAGTTATCGTCGCAAATATATAATGTTGCACAACCTTTTATTGCAACCTTATCAAATTTTAAGTCCATGCTACTTGTTGGAGGCATGGATGTAAAAGCTGATGTGAAGATGATAGAGGAGGAAGGGGCTAATTTGTTGATAGGAACACCTGGGAGGCTGTTTGATATAATGGATCGTGTGGATGTCTTGGACTTTAGAAACCTCGAGGTAGTGATTTTTAACCACTTGATGAGGTTGAGGCTTCTTATACCCTCGTGCTTGTTATGTTTCATATGTTATCATTCTCTAGGAATGCAAAGCATTTACCTTGATTATTTCTTTATAAAGAAAACATGACCACTGAATTAGGGACATCTGATAAAATGTTGCATGCCTTTTTAAGAAGTTTATTGAGATAACCATGTTCTGAATTACTAATTATGGAGATTGTGAACAAGGATGATTTGTGGTGCACAATAAAAGCAATCATGAAGATTACTGGTAAATTTGTCCATTGGTTGAACAGGTTTTGATTTTAGATGAGGCTGATAGGCTATTGGATATGGGATTCCAGAAGCAGCTAAACTCCATTATATCTCGCTTACCCAAGCTTCGTAGAACTGGCCTTTTCTCAGCTACTCAAACCGAGGCTGTTGAAGAGCTATCCAAAGCTGGACTGAGGAATCCTGTGAAAGTTGAAGTTCGAGCTGAAACAAAATCATTAAATAACTCAGTGTCTGGTCAACAATTAGCACCTTCCAAAACACCATCAGGCCTTCTACTTGAGGTATATTGTATGTTACGTTATGCTAATTCTACATGGCATTAATTTGTTATTCAACCTGGGTTATCCCTTACATGTTAATGGAGAATAGTTCTTGGTCAATATTTGTCTTTAGTGCAGTCAATATGTTAACTTATCTTTTCTTTCTGCAGTATCTGGAATGTGAAGCAGATAAGAAACCGTCTCAGCTTGTTGATCTCCTTGTTAAGAACAAATCTAAAAAAATTATAATGTAAGTTGTGTTCTATATTGTAAAAGGATGGCAAAGCAATCTACATTATTAAGGTCTGATGAGATATCATTTGTTACGAAAAATGATTTCCATAATCTGCAGATACTTCATGACATGTGCTTGTGTCGATTACTGGGGGGTTGTTCTTCCACGTCTCACTGTATTGAACGGCTTCTCTCTGATATCTCTTCATGGGAAGATGAAGCAGGTAAAAATTCAAAGATGAGCAGAGGTTGTTGGTGAAGAAATCTCCAGCAGATCGCCGTGTGTTCCGACATTTTCATATTTTTTTCTTTTTCTTTTTTTTATGCCTGACAGACAGCAAGAGAGAAAGCATTGACTTCATTTACATCTCTCACAAGTGGCATTCTTCTGTGCACTGATGTTGCTGCACGTGGACTTGACATTCCCGGTGTGGACTGTATAGTGCAGGTAGTGCAGTAACTATCCACACTCTGCAGCGTTGTAACTTCATGAAGAGAATGTTACTTTTAATTTTTGAATTTCTAATGTTAATTGATAGGTGAAATATTTTTTTCATTTAATCTTGCAGTACGATCCCCCTCAAGACCCAAATGTCTTTGTTCATAGAGTTGGTCGAACTGCTCGGTTGGGTAGGCAAGGAAGTTCCATTGTTTTTCTGTTGCCAAAGGTGTAGCTTATCACTTCTGCATTGAAGCAATTATTATTAGCTCTTAAATATGTTATTCTGAATTCTTTTTGTTCATGTTATTTTCTATCTATTGCTTCCACTTACAACAAAAGTGATCAATGTAGTCACTTCTTGCAGGAGGAAGCTTATGTGGAATTCCTGCGCATAAGAAGGGTTCCTCTTCTGGAAAGGAAATGTGCAGATGATGCACCAGATGTTGTTCCGCAGGTGACCTCAATTTCTTCCAAGCAGTAACTTAGAAGATGATGATAGAGCAAAAAATCCTGATTAGGTTCACAATGCTATTAGCATAACTAACCTTGATGCATGAAGCACTATGGTCAATCCTGAATGACCATTTTCTCTTATGGTGCATGTATCATTGTCAAGCTTATTTGGATTTGATTGCCAGCACTACACACTGAAATAATTTGTGATTAATTATGGTACTCAATTCTGCTAGTTGTGTCACATGTTGAGATATGATTTTTTGCCCACATGTTTCACAAGTTAATATCTTCACTGCTATTATTGTTATATTCTAACCACTGGCTTGCTTTCTAGATACTGTATAGCATCATATTTCATAATTTTCTTTTCTGCTATGCCCTTCTATTTTTGGTCATTGATCCAATATTTCTGGTCGTTACCTGTTTCAGATACGATCTGCTGCTAAAAAGGACCGTGATGTCATGGAGAAAGGACTGAGAGCATTTGTTTCGTACATTCGTGCATATAAAGAACACCACTGCTCTTACATTTTCAGGTTAATAATCATGCTTCATCCTGTTCCTAACCTACTGCCCCCCAACCCACAAAAAAACATAACCCCTAACTGGATAAGACCATCTTTAGGTTTCCCATCCTAGAACCTTTACTTCTGTTGGACTGTAACTGGGTTCTCCTTATATTTGTATTTTACAGGTGGAAAGAACTTGAAGTTGGGAAGTTGGGCATGGGATATGGCTTATTACAGCTCCCATCAATGCCAGAGGTAAAGCACCACTCACTTTCAACCAAGGATTTCACTCCAGTTGACGACCTCAATTTAGAGGAGATCAAGTACAAGTAAGAGTTCTTCACTATGCCTTGCTTACCACGTTAATTGTGAAGAAGGGACTGTTTGTTATGTAGCAGCAATTACAATACCAGTGTATGAGTACTCATGACTAGACATATTAGGCCTGAAATTGTTGAATGTTCTCGTCCTTAGTCTGATTTATTATTTGATTCATATTATTCTGTCATAGTTATGCAGCTTCAAAAATTGGTTTGTCCCCTCACTTGAGCTTTTCCTGTATTTACACGAATCTTTAAGGCTCGAATTCCTTATCCCATGCATATCCCATGCATATCTTGTCCAGTGTCCACATGGACATGGTGTCATAAAACTTCATCTTCTTGTTTTCTTATAGCGACTGAGTGCTAATAGCCAGTAATTGTGATTAGGGATAAATCTCGTCAGAAACAAAGACGGAAAAATTTGCAAGCCAAGAAAGAAGCACGGCAGCAAGAATCAAAACCCCAAAAGGTAAGCAAGACCCCCAGTGCTGCAGCTACTGCCATGAGAAAGAAAACTGCTAAACAGAGACGAGCTGCCCAGACAGTTGAGGATGAAGAAGAGTTGGCTCGGGAATATCGTTTATTGAAAAAACTGAAGAAGGGGACAATTGATGAAAGTGAATTTGAAAAGTTGACAGGAACCGATGAACTACTTTGAAGTGCATGATTTGCAGATAGCTATCCTGTGAATTTACATGAATGGATTATCTCCTGCGACCTGAATATGGGCTTTAAAGTTGAGGAGCCAACTTAAAACTCTTCTTACCCACTGGCAAAGACATCTGAAGCTTGCCCCGAAGACTAAAATTCAGCAAATGTTGCAAAGTTTTGATGCAGAGAAACTTCACATCCGATAGAGAGACCTCCAATTCCCTCCTAGTTTTTGGGTTTGCATGAGTGATTCAAGTGGTTGCTTCTGTTGCCATTTTTTTTGTTCTCTCCTTACCTGTATGTTGGTGTTAGTGGTTGTCAGTGTACGCTTTTGATGTTGATATTAGTACGAATTCAAATTGGAAATACATCAGTGGTAAAAGGCTTTGATACGAGAGATGCACTTGCTTGAACCGTATGCAACCGAAAATATTATTAAAAACATCTGAGCAGATCCCAACTCGTGGTTCCTAACCATGTGATGACATAAACTTTCAGGTCACAAGAGCAGGCGTGCATAAAAAAGAAGCATGGTAGACTTAATTTGGAGCAATCTCCTTTAATTGTATGCTAGTCTTTGTACTATCTGAAGCCGAAGTCTTCAACCCTTCCCGCGGAAAAACCCAGAAGCCACAGATATTGACTACTAACTATAAAACACAAGGACTAGCGACACTGAAAACACCAATCAAGAACTTGAATACAAGCATGCATTCAATGATAATCCAATCGAATACAACCCATCAATTTCTTGTACAGCGTTATTATATTGCATATCCTTTCTCCATCACCATCTCTGATATTTCTATGATACAATCCAATGGAACATGTTAATTCACCTATTACGAGAGAGAAATGCGAATACATGGTAAGACCTGGAGAAAATCACCAAATCTTTATTTTCTGCAAGGACCCCTGTAAAATAATAATTATAATAAAATGCATCATTTCTTCTGCAGGATCCTTGCCTCTGATATATACAGTATCAGCATTGATTATATCAAATATTTTTAGCAGTAACCATTTACCTATAAAGTATAAACTATCCTTTAAAGAAGTATGGAGCATGGACATCCTCAAGTCTGTTTCCTTATTTTGCCGTATTTGTTATGTAACAATGAACGTGAAGCACATGTCCACACGTGCTTTCAAGTCTTTCAAAATAGTCCCACCAAACATCCGCACCAACGGCAAAAAACGGCAAAACAAAGTAATACTACACAAGACTTTCTATCAGAGAATCAAGTTAGTCTGATTACACTTGATTCTCTGATCAAGTTAATGGAAGAACTTCCTGCCAAAATCTTATATTACAATCACCATTGTCAATCCTTGGATTCAATACATGTAAAAACTGCCAAATCCCGAATCTCTTCTTGCAATCTCCTCCTCCTAAGTCCTAACCATGTCTGGATCAAATGAACACCAGTCCTCTACCGTGGACCCTCCTCCTCCCAAGTAAATAACTTCAAGTGCTTTCACTACCCTTTTAACGGATGTTACGTTCCTGTTGAGTTTGGAGACAATAAAGACACATCAAGTTGGAAAGGAAGGGAAGAATTCAGTGCTACTAATTAGGCTGGGGGATTTCATGACTGAAAATTAGGGGAAGATTTTCTGATAGTTTGTTGGGAGAAATCATGGTTGAAAATGAAATGTGTGCTCCCCCATTTTCAGCTATAGATACTGGCCATCAGTAAGAGCAAGATAGAGCCGGCAGAAGTAGCTTGAAGCAGCAAGCAAGGCAGAGAGATAGAAAGAAATGTGAGGCAACTATATAAAATGAGAGTTGAGTTGATGTGTTCCTCCTCCTCATTTCTCCCCTCGTTTACTGTAGATTGTAGTTTTCTCTCTATTTAATGAAATTGGCTGCTCTGTGAACATAGATAGTTGCCAAACATTGTGTTCTGACATCAATCTTAGTCCTAACAATAGCTTCTACTTTTTTTTCTTCTTCAGAGTAAGTCAAAATTTCTCTCCTTTTCGAAGTAACAACTTGGAAAACGAAATATTGCTCGACCAGAAAAGGGTACTCGTAAAAGAACATGCCTATGCGTTCCCAGAGCATAACCTCTCTCATAATTCTTTTTTTTTTTTTTGATTTACGTGGGTGTCCGGGCCAGCTTGCGCGCACCACGACTAATTCTACAACCCACTAAACACCCTGCAAACCCAGTAGGCATGTAAAGCACCGCGGGGATGACAGACATGCACATGAAGACTCGAACCCAGGAGCAGCAGGAGAAGACAAGCCCCTCCTACCACCAGGCCAAGACCCTCATTGCAACCTCTCTCATAATTCTTTATTTTATTTGTGCTAACATCTCAAACCGCAATCCAGAATCTTAAAAGCCCATCACTACTTGCGATACATGAAGTTTCCTGGTAGTAACAATAAACAAAGCACTTGCTTGTAAGTAGAAATAGATTTTCACTCCTTTTAGATTCCCTCCGAAACCATACCAATGACCATAACACACCATAATGATGATGAAAAAAATACTCCAAAACATAAACTAAAACTATGTAAAGAGATTACTTCCTACTGTCTTGTCTCTCAAAACAAACAGGCAGATGAGTAAGTGCTTATATCTCTCCTTCCGTCCTTCGTGCCTACATAAACCGCCAAACCCTAGTCACTCTGCAATTTCCTTTCTCTAATACTAAAAAATATGAAATCCAACGACCCCCCCGCAAGATCAAGAATCCTCCACCATTGATCACACTCCTCCATTCCAATCTCATACCCAATCAAAACCTTTGAAGAGCTTGAAACTCGTTCTTAGTTTGAATCTTTTCACTGCCCATTTAACAAATCTTATGTTCCTTTAAAACCCAAGTCTTAGCCAAATAGGCCTAGGCTTCTTGTTCGCCATGATATGCAAGGAGGTTATGTGAATGACAAGTGGGTTCAAGGAGGGACTAATCCTGATGCTTATGCTACTTGGCATTGGTATTTGATTGATGTTTTCGTCTACTTCTCTCATAGTTTGGTTACCTTGCCTCCTCCTTGCTGGACTAATACTGCTCACAGACGTGGTGTCAAGGTACTTTAAATTTCTTATTTATGTCTTTGCAGTTCTTGAGCTGGAATGTTTATATATATATATATAAGTTAATTTAGTATTAGAACTAGTTTAGTTGTTGAATTTAGCGAATTGTTATTGATTTTTGGATAATTATACGTCAGGAGATTCTTTTTAATTTTTTTTGGAATTGCCCAGGAGGCTGGTTTGCGTTGGCGGGGCAGGCGACAGAGCTAGCTAGTTGCAGAGGTGAAGGCCTCCGGGTATAAATTATGGCCATTTTGGAGTTTACGAGTGAAAAGATTTTTTCTTTTTGGATTATTTTGAATGGGCAGGAAGCTGATTTGGTAGTGAAGTTGTGAGTTCTGGTTCTTTTGTAGTTTACCAAAGTCTTTTCCTTTTCAGTTTGTATTGATGTTTGAAAATGAAGAAAGATTTGGTGCAATAATGTCACATATGGTAGGCTTTTGCATTGGTTATCAATAGTTCAAATCTTCTAAATAACATATTTAGTTGATTTTAAAAAATGGCTGGTTCAATGGTAGTGTACGTTATTGGTATAACCTTTGCCGGGAAAATTTAGACTTTTTTGCTTTGAGTGCCAAGTTCAGAGCTTGTTCGTAGAAGATTTTTACATTTAACTCACAGAGATCAGAATTTGGTGTATCTGAGATTCAATTTTTACTTTCATGGAAAAAGAATTCGGTTGAAATTGAAAAAGAAACCACTTGTTTTCTGTGGCAGTCCAGGCATTATGGTAGTGGTTTCCTTGGGTGTATTTTTTTTTTTTGTAACCTATATTATTCCCACTTGATGCATTGTTACAAGTGACTGGCTGGAGATATTGATGCATTCGATGTTATTCCCTGTGCCTGTTGATGGAAGGTGTTTGGGACTTTCATAACAGAATGGGATGAAGGAAAACTTGTCCGCAATAAATTGCTTGCAACAATGAAGTCTGCTCGGATGAATGCTGAGCGATTGGCAGAGCTTGCTGTTGATTTGGGCTTTGATGGATGGCTGGTATGTAGTTTGTTAAATTTTCCTATGTTAAAGAATTTGCAACATGTCATTTCAATCACTTTCTGGATGTGCGTGAAAATACTACTTAATTAGTGCAGTCCTCAATATAAAGCCTCTTTCTTTGACAATTACTGCCAGAGAAATTTGCAATTTTCTTTCAATCTTTGATACTGTCGTGTATGATACAAAGAAATATGTTAAATATTTGAAGCGACAAAGAATGCTTTTCCGGAGGAAGAGCGGAAAGGAGTTTGGATGTGTTTTTCTTTCTATTTTGTTTGCTGTGGGTATTCAGTTGCGGTGGCAATTGCTCATTGCAGATTAATATGGAGGTTAATTTGCACAAGCAACAAATTCTTAATCTTGAAGAATTCGTGAGCCATCTAACCCATACAATGCATTCCTTGATGCCTGAATCTTTGGTCATACGGTGAGTATTAAAAGTGCCACATTCTACCTGTCTATCCTGAATTTTCTTTTGTATTGCTTGTTACAAATTATGCAGCTATGACAGTGTCATAACCACTGAATATATTTGGTGGTAAGATCAACTGACTGAAAATAATAAACGTTTCTTTGACATATGTGATGGCATATTTGTAAACTACACATGGAAGGTACCAGATTATCTTGTTCTCTTCCATATAGAGTTAATTTTGTTGTTCCATTTCTTCATGTGTGCAAATTTAATCATTTTCTGAGCAGAGTAACTATCCAGATCTTTCAGCTGCTGTGGCTGGAAATAGAAAGTTTGATGTCTACATGGGAATGGATGTATTTGGAAGGAAAACTTTTGGTGGTGGACAATGGAACGTTGGTATCATTCCAATCATTTAGACATGTTAATCTTAATTACAAGCTCTATTGTATGATGTGGTTTCGGTTTCATCATTTTGATGAGATTAAGTCCGTGTCGAAGATATTCCACAAAGTTATTATGTTCATTGCACATGCATTTTCTTTTTCTTTTTCTTTTTTGTCCAAATGCAATGAATATGCCATTAGTTAACAAGCATGGTATCCACCCATATATTTTGCTTGTGAATATTCTGGTTCAGTTTCTGGAACTAACATCTAGTTTAAAAGGTGAAAGTCAGTGATGATCTCACTATTTTTTTAAAGCAAAGAAAAATGTTAAAATCTGATTTACTTCATTTAAAGGATCATGACTATCTTCTATTCTTTTAGTGGGGTGGAAGCTCTGTTATTGATTCATTTAGTGGGTTTGTTTGTCTGGGGTTATAGGGAGTGGAACTCTAGAATCTTTTAGAACTTTTTTTTTAACCAACTGTTGTAGGGAGAACATTTTTCTTGACCACTTTATTATGTTCTATTTCTGGGACTTTTAGAGGATTTCCTTACTTAAAACTTAACAGGGCCAGAATGCTCTTTATTTTGATCTTTTAGTTCGCTTTCTTTGTTTATTTTTTTGGGTGTTCGAGGGGGGTGTCTTCCTCTCTAGCAGCTCTTCATTTTTTTTAAATGCTCTTTGGTGTTGATTTTACAATTTTCTATCTCAAATCTTGTCAGCTTTATTGCTGCATTGTTGTGGTAAATCGTAATGTCTCAAGTATCCACTTAAAGAAAAAGAAAGGGCATTATGCATTGTACATGCACTTGTTAATGTGCAGAACTTAGGGAATTTACTTTGCTTAAAAACAAGACTTTTGGGGCAAATACTGGAGATTCAGCCTTTAAGACATGGACAGTTTTTTGTACATACAAAAACTAATTAGACAAGTTCAGTTCTCAAGGAGTTTGTTCTTCTTGTTGCACATGATGTCCTGGTCCTAATTCTGGCTAGTAGGCAAATAGTCGGTTCTTGATAGTGTAGCTACTAGCAGGTGAAAATGGTGAAAACTCGAAACTAAGCTTGCATGAGACCTTGAACAAAGTTTTCCAGCAGAACCTGGTTCCTTAAAAGTGCCAGGAGTTTGTTAAGCATCCAAATGATCCCTCTTCACACAGGCTCTCCTCATCATGCACCAGGAAATTACCTGGATAAATCCTTAAAGGTGGCCTCGTGAGGATGGAATGATTCTGGGCCTGTAGGGAGGATCAATGTCATAACACAATTGTAGATCGTATTCACCTAGGTCGGGGGAACTACAAGATCAATCAGTTAGGTCACACCTCCTTCCAATTGAAACAATTGGATATCTGTCCTTGTATCAAAAATGATATTGTGGACTTGTAGCTTTCTTGATGCTTCCTGCTAGGAATGGTACCAGTTCTGGTCACATATGACTCTTATATTTAGGCTGAGTTGAGCCATATATGCTGTACATTTGATAGGAGTTGGCTCTCGTTTGTTTCAGGAAATCATATCATAGCTCTCATGGGTGAATTAATATGATCTATGGCAATACATATAGTGGATGGTGATTTGGAGGAGTTTTCCTTGTTGAATCTTCCTTTCTTTTCATCCATAATGGTCATATCCTTTTGTGCCAAAAACAAAGGAGTGGTGAAGGAATGTTCAAATCATAAAATATAAACTCCCTTTTCTTACTAGGCATGTTGTGAGATCATTTGTACATAAAGGATGGCATTTAGTTGTTAACTTTGTCATTTCTGTACTCTTAAGTTGTGGATATAGTTTATTAATATTTGTTAAATTTACATGTTTAAACTTACATGGGGTACTATGGCTACTTCTTAATGAAGTATGGTAACTGTGATATCAGACAAATGTCGCAGTTGACGTACTAAAGAAGGCTAATGTGTCAGCTGCCATATTTGCTCCTGGATGTTTATATGAGACAAAGCAACCGCCTGATTTTCAGACTGCTCGAAATTGATAATCCTGTTGTCTCTTTTTGCAAAATTTCATGAATTAACAATGTTTTGTCTCTGATATGGCTGTATGCTATACTGCTTCAACTTCTGGTGCTTCCTTAGCCTTCTAGGTCTCCTGCAAAACTTGTCTAGATTATGAGCAGTGTTTCCTAATACCTGACACAAATCAGCATCAATTTTTCATTAGAGAAGTTTAGATGCTCTGTAATTTTTATATTGTTTTCTGGATAAGGAAAGAATATGATGCACTTTGTGCAATGCTTTCTGATGCTGGCTGTTTTGAATATTGCAACTTAAGATTCTCTTATTGCCTTTCTCCTCTCTAGTTGCATGAATGAACTCAATAAGGTAAAAAAATATCATTTTGTATCCCTACCTTTTGATATGGTTACTCTTTTCAGAGAAATTTTATATTAATTTATATGTGCATGCAGCTAAAATAACGCTTTTTTCTTAGAATTCATGATCTTGTTCCCCTGATTTGTGTAAATTTGTTCTTTTCCATTGAAACTGATATCATCTGTTGTTTGCTATGAACTAAAAGTTTTTCCAGATTGCTTAGATTCATTAAATGGCACTCTTTATTCCTTGTTACTTTTCTTCTTGAAAGTCAATTTTTATGTGGGCGTCAATTTTGCATATTCAAGGTTAAACGTGGTCTACTCTTTAAATCTCAACACAATTTTCTTTTTCATGAGTTCGATTGTGATGTAATTTGGTGTTTGGAGTCGGTGGGAACTTGTTGCTGAATCACGGGGAAGAGTGAACAATTATCCTAAGTTACTACCATTTCACATAAATTTTGATCAGGATGCAACTGCATCCTACTCTTTACACTGATTTTCCTGAAAGCTGGAATGGATAATTCTTGAAATGATTTAGTTGCATTTCTATAGATCATTGGTGATACATAGCCTTGTTGCATTCAGCTTTCAGACTGCAGCAGAAACCATTCAATAAAATAGCTTAAGTCCAGATAAGAATTGTATGTTGTGTTTCATCTCTGCAAGTGAGAGCTAGTGATAGGATTCCTTCTCTCTTGATGCAGTTTCTACGTTGTCCTTGAGTAACCATGTGATTCCGCTACTTGTTGGGACTGATCATTGTCTGAATGTCGTTCATGATCTTCACAAGTGTAAACATCAAGCATCCTTCCAAGCACTGACAAACGTGATATTGTTCAGGGTCAAGGCTATCGTGTTTCTGTCAAGGGCAACCAACTAACAGATGCTCCTTGGAACAACATGTCTTGCCAAGGCTTTCAGGTGTGCACCAAAAGAGCTGCTATTAATTTCTTTTAGTATGGGTTGATGGTTTGACATGTTTTGTTTTTCAATATATTTCTTGGAACTGCCAGTTTTTCCCCCCTTTCACCATTTGATTTAATTTTTTATGAAATGGATGGTGTTTTGGAGACACTTCCAACTGTCTCCAAAGTGCATTATGGGGAAACTTTGGATATTCCATGACAGATGTGGTCACACTTGTTCTCTGCTCTCATGTATTTTACTAACAATATCAAATGCTCAACATTCAATGAAGATTGTTTATTCTCACAAAACATTTTGACCCTGACGTTATTATTAAGACTAAATTATCTGAAATTACACTGAATTTTGATCAAACTAAACTTAGCCGCTGAGCTTTATTTATTTTTATTTTTTTATTCGAGTAAAATGAACTATTTTTTTTGTTAAAAACAGGCCTTTTCATCCAGGTTTTCATCCCTACGTTAATTTTTTGTTTTCAAATCACATGTTTTCATGAACCATGTTATGTTTCAAAACCATGATCTGCAATCAAAATTAACAGAAAGACCTAGTTTTTATCAAAAAAATAGTTTGAGGTACTCAAATAAACAAAACTTAAAAGTAGAAGAGTTAAGTTCAGTTTGACCCGAAGTTCAAGCTAATTTTAGCCTATTATTAACTCACAATTTATTATCCTTTCTGAGTTCAACCTGCATGGAAGGGAATTTAGTGCAGTTTCAGTGAATTCACATGAGTAGTATTTTTATCATATTCTCTTTTAACACAAGAAATAACCTACGATGCTAATCAGGGGGTATGAAATATTTGCACTCTCTTTCTCTCTCGTTGATAGAATAGAGAAATTTATGTAGAGGCAGAAGAATGCAGGTAGATAGGACAAGAATCCTCCTAGAGGAGGAAAACGAAGCAATTAGAAACTAGACAAGAGGGCTTTTCATCTCTCTCCATGTCCGCTAAGGAAACTCACATGAAAAGCCTTTAGTAAAGAACCAAAGGAAGCTAAAAGCACTACTGTATCCCAAAGCAATAAGAAGGGTAATTTTTGTTCTGGAATTGCGTTCCCGAAAAATACACTATACCATAGCAAACAAAGCAGTCCGCAACGCTTGCCCCCCTTTTGAACTACCAAAGCCTGCTAACCCAGTGAAAAACATCCCCCCCATGGCACAAGTGCACATTTTCCAAACAAATACTAGATTCTAGCTTTTATTTGGGAACAGTGAGTTCAATCTTGTCACTCATATAGCTTCCCCTTGAAGCTAATTATCAAAGATATGTCCTGTTTATCTTCATAAGGTTTTGCTCTTGCCCTATCCCCGTTTGGCCTTGCTGTCCTTATAAGCTAAGCAGTTTTTCATGCAACTTTTAAGAGTAGAAGTGTTTGGTAAAGAAGCTTAAATTGATTACAAGAGAAGCTGGTCTTCCCCCTACTTTTTTCTTACAACCAGCTAATAGGGGTGCTTTACTCATAAGCACAACAGGGCCAACCAGACCCTATGAGTGTGATGGAGGTGGAGAGGTATAATTGGTCAATACATTTGGCAAAATTTAGTTTTCTGTGTTCCATCTGAAATATTCCAGTACCTGCAATTAACTGAGCAGCCATCACTGGCATCGTTGTATGCTGTCTTGTTTTCTTATCTATCATAATTGGCAGACTTGTCTTGAGTTTATTGACGAGGCGATTCCAGATGCTATTCAATTCATTATTGAGTAAGCTTTCGTGCTTTTGATATCTTTTATTTACTCGACATTAATAGTGTTGATTTAGCATATATACTTACCTTCATGGACACTAGTCAAATACCACCCCCCCGCTCACCAAAAAAACAATAATCATGAACTGCTTTATAAACATCTCATTTTGCAATTTCCTTCCTGATCTTGTTATTCAAAGATAACCAATCTGCGGCGTGCCTTAATATTGAAGAAAAAATGGTTCTTCTTTTATTGCTCTGTGGGCCTAGCATCAATAAACCATATCTGTGGATGGTAGCATCCCGAGCCTTGACAAATGGATGCTTCTAGTTTATGCTAGCTCTTTCAGTCTTCCACAGACTTAATCATGATAACGACATCAGAGCATGCTTGTATCTTTCCTCGTTTCGAGATTGGTGGCTTTTTGCTAGCTTACGTAGCCCCACAACATGACATTGGTACTGCATTCCTTAATTGCACTCATTTTGATTTCGGCTTGTTGATTGTCACTTTTCTTACCTGATATTTGCAGATGATAGCAACGCTCCTTTCTCAGTAAGGCTCTCTTTCAAGGGGAGCTTCTTTTGGACAACCTACCTCTCCACCTTGCATACTCTGTAAGCTTTCTTATTTGGTTCAAGTTTGATGACACAGAAAGTATTCCATACAATGCTTACTTATTCCGTAACAAAATGGCAAGCCCCTGTTTCATGTCCATCCTGTAAATGAACTCAACTGCCTTCAATTTGAAATGATAATTGATACGAACCTTGTGATTGTGATTATTTGATCACGCAACTCACAATTAAGATTGTGATCTGATCCCAGAAAACCAAAATAGGTTTGATAGGAATGTGATACAATGAAAACTTGTTTCAAGATACTAGCACTATTGGAATGAAGTCGAATGACACCACTAAGTCAGTTAATCTTCGATAAGTTAGATTCAATTCGTTCAAGAACAAAAAAAATACAAAAATCTCTCTTACACGTTAAAACTGAAAAGTTCAGAAGTGTTATTCATCAAACGTCCGAAATTTAGGCTTACATGTGTTTAAATAGTTCTAAGAAATTAACCCTAATGGATTTACTATTGTGAGCTGAATTGGTCCACTTACAAAAACTAACCCAAAATCTTTACTAGCAAGCTTAAACCTTGATCCAAATAAGCCTTTGGATCATAACTGAAAACAAAGTATTAATTAAGCCCAAACAAGCCTTGGACTGTAGCTAAAAAAATAAAAATAAAGCTCTTAAGTCCTAAATCTTTATCTCCCATGAGAAGAGAAGAAGAAAGAAAACATTGTAAGTCTGATACAAGACTTATTTATAGTTTATAATGCTGCCAAATAATCCTAGGAACTAAAGGAGAAGTTACCGTCTCTTTGGTTTTCAAGTTATAATAGAATTTTGATTTCAGCCTCGTACATATCCTTTTGGAAGAAAAATGATGCTCTCTTTAATGCTCATCTTTGTCACTTCTTGGTATCCTTCCAATACTAGAAAATACAATTAAGTTGCTGAATTATTCTTTTTGCACAACAAGGAAACTTTGTTGCCACGTGTGTTTTCTAAATCAGCTTGGATTCATTTGTTTTTTTTGTTGTGTTTTCTCCTCATATGACAAGGAAATAAAATAAAAATAATAAATTCTAATATTTAAAGAAAATAATTAATGTTCTCATATATAAGGAAATCCAAAACTAGTTAGGAATCCACAAAACACATAAAAACATTACATAACAAGGCTGATCGAAACTGATACAAAATTGACAACCTTGTTGTCGAAACTTAATGGCCCAAATAAAGATGGATTGGGTCTTTCTTGCATAAGGATTAAATGCACTAAGGTCTCTTCTTGATGCTCTAAAGGATTTCTAAGTTTAACCTTGACCGAAACTTACACAACCAGTCCATTCAATACCTTCGCTTTGGACCTTGTGATGGGTCCGTTTGGAACGTGTAATAAGTTCTTGGTATTCGTGGGTTGATCTAGATCAATCATGCTAGATGTAAAATAATAATTTGAAATAAAAATACTGTGAATGTACAGTTATTAAGAATAATATAAGCATAGATTAGAAATATATTGAACAAGGTGGTGTGTATATGTTCCCGTTTCTCTAGATAAACAGAGTTCCCTGTTGTTTGAAGACTGAAATTTGGGACACATTATGCAAACAGAAATTAAAACTGATAAAATAATTACATGTTTTTCATCCACTTCCATCTGGTTCAGCTGTGGCCACCTCAAGTAATGCACATGAAATCAAAGGGGGGACTCGCAGCTGTAATGAATGAGAGAATAAGAGCACTTGTTGCACCATCAGAAATGCACGGATTGTTTCACAAATTCAGTGGAGTGATTATGCCACATCAAGCTAGCAAAATGGCTTCAGAATGGATCATACATGGGGTACTGTCGCCATGGATGGGCACGTATTAACAGAAATCCATTCTGCGTGCTACTGGACAAAGTCTACACATACTGAATTGCAATCAGAATTCGGCTTAGATAACCAAGATACAGCTCTAGATCCCAGTCCTGCAGAGTACTTTGCAGTGCTTGGTAACTTCACATTTAAAAAACTTTCAGAGAACTTATTTTTTCCTCCATCAACTGCATCGCTAACCGAGAGTCAATATGTTAAGTATAACTCGATTTCTCAGGGATTTAAAGCTGCCAGTTTGAAAACCACTTGGAAACTGAAAGATGGAAATGATTTTGTGTTCCTAAAGTACAATATCTATGTAGAGAAACTAGCAAAACAAGTTGATGAAAATGCAACTGGAAAACTAGATAGTATCTTGGGACGGCACGTGTTCAAGGGTTTTATATGTCTGGCCTTTCCATTCCCTGTCATGTCGGCAGTCTCAAATTCATTATCAAAGTCTGTGCTGCTGATGGAACCTGCCAGGAGCTGGAGGATTCTCCATATATGCTACTAGATGTTGGAGGTCAGTAAATTTTGTTGCCTCGATTTGCTTTTCCATTTGTATCAGTAATTCGGTATTATTCCTCGAGGAATCGCAAATAGCACTGCTTATGTCTGGCTGGTGTTGTATAGTGTCAATAAACATGATTAAAATGATTTACGATAAACTTTTTCCTTGCAACACTATGTGCTTTGAAAGATGTAGTGATCGTAAATTGTTTTTAAATTTCTAAACTGGTCTGATGTGCCTTTCCTTTTTCTTGTGCTCTGTAGTAGATCAAGTAGATCAAAATAAATAAATAAATAAAAGGACTACCACATAAAATTACATGAATATGAAAATCCCTATTTCACCCACTGACATGCAACTACTAATTAATAAAGCCCAATTTTCCCTAACTGAATAACCGACTTTCTCTTTCTGGGAGTTAAAGATGGAGGTCTAGCTAGGGATAGGAAGATTATTTGATGTCTTAGGTGACAGCCCATTAATTTCACTAGCTGGCATGCTAGCCAGCTTCCTTCCTATATTGTGTAGAACAGATAAACAAGCAGCCAAATAATGCACTGTAGAGAACAGAAAAGGAAGAGGTATGCCATGTCAAACTTTCGAGCAGCATCTTTGATAACGAAAGAAATAGCCTACATTACTCCCGAAAAAAAATAGTGGAACTAGTTGAGTGACCCAGATTACAATTAAATGGTAGGAGAGTGCAAGTTGGCATGTGAAGGAATACACATGCTTGAGTAAAAACTGGACGGCTCTTGTTGTTCGGTCATGAAGGCATTCTTGAAAGTCCAGTGACTGAAAATGACTGCTCGCACTCGAATTACAGCTAGAAACTTTGACACGATGAGGTTTAGTACATGTAACTTCCATGGTGGAGACTAGAAGGAGTCGAGTTGATGTTGAAAATAAGCAATGAGAGAGAAAATTGATCACAAGTTACATGACAAGACAAGGGCAGCTGTGTTTTACCAATCAACCTCGAATTTTGGTGGTTTATGGAGACAACAAAGGATAGTGGAAGGATCCTCTACTTTTCTTTTGAGGGCTCGAGGATAATACATCCAAAAGCAAAGTGTTTGGTTTTCAAAAACCATTCCCTCCTTTTCCCTCCTTTAATCATCTTAACTAGTTTGTTCTACATGACTCTTATTTCTTCTACTCCTATCTGAGTCATTGGATTGGATTTTCTTGGAGCACTTTGCTTCAATACAAGAAAGCCAAGTCATTGATGGGAGTGGTAACTTGACTATTAATTGACTCCGTATTTAACTGCGAGTGGTAACTTTACTATTAATTGACTCCATATTTAACTAGAAATATAGGGTGTGGGTTTTTTTCTGCGGTACTAAATATAATTTAAAATGGATTGCTGTAGTAAAATTATTTTCTTGTTCTTGGGTGAAAAAATGAAAGTCTTGAGGGTGGGGTAATTAAGTCTTTTCTAGTGACCCAATGGTCATTAAAAGATTGTTGAGGGTATGTTATTATTTTTTTAAAAAACAATTACAGTAAAAATACGGTTTTACCATTAAGATCAACAAAAATTAGAGTTGTATTTAAGGGTATTTTTATCTTTTCATAAGTTTTTAAATAGCAAAAATATTTTTTTATTACGCGTTGGTGAATGGGTGATGTCCACGTCATTTGGGCGACGTGTGTGACTCCACTTAGTGACCTAACCTGTCTTTAAAAGCACTATCATGTCCTCTTTCTCATGGTATGACACGTGACAACGTTTGATGATTGAATTGTCCCTAGTGGTCATTTCTCCCCCCCTCTTTTCTCTCTCATGCTACAAAATGTGCATTGTTGTTCTCTTCATTTTTTACATTTCAATTTCAATTTTAGTCATCATTCTTTTATTTCTTATTTTGTTCTTATTTCTTTTGTAAAAGTTTAATTTATTTTCAATTTAGTCTTTCAATTACAATTTGTTATTTTATTCTCATTTTCTTTCACGGTCTTATTGTTTTGCATTAGTTTTTATTTTTTAAAAGATTGGTTTTGTAAGTTTCTTCAATTTCTTTTCTATAAGTTTATCACAGTTTCATGATCTAAGTCGCGAGTTTTGCAGGTTTTTTTTAATAGAAGTTTTTTTAAATTTTTTTTTGTATTTGATTTTTAAAGATATTATTCTAATTCATCTATATTTTTTTTGTTCTATACAGATGAAATTTATTTTTTAAAATAAAAATATTTATTTTTAAATAATATTTATGTCATGTTCGGCCCGCGCAATATTTTTTTTAGGGTGTGAGTTTATTTAATCAATTTCATTTATGTTTCTATTTCTATTATCTTTTATTTATTTAAATAAAAAAATTCAGTAAACATAACCGGGTAAATATCTCATTTTATGTGATTGAATATCTTGATCTATATTTATCTTTTAATTTTATCAATATCTCTTTTATTATTATTAATGATTTTTTTTCATTTATTATTGATTTAAATAAATAACTAGTAGTTTTGATATTATGTTTAGAAATAGGGTGCAAAGTCGTCCAATTTCCTCCTCTATGTCCTGTACTAACCAATAACACCGTCGATAAAGCTTGTTATGTCATTTAGCTGGAAAGTACAGGTACAACTGTGTTTTGGTTACAGAATTTCAACTATTTTTATTACCAAAATCTGTAACAAATCTTCAGGCTCTTCTATTCAACCTCTCCACTTCCTTAAAAAAATTAAAAAAAGTACCAACACATGTACTGCGTAAGATTTACAATCTCCTTCACTAAATTTCGTATTCATTGCACCGCAGAAGTTGGGGTAGGAGAGTAAGCTATCTGACCCCACAGTCACAACAGACTACTAAAAGGTTTTAGGGTTATGATTTACACGTGTTTTACAATAATCTCCTTTCTTAGAGGCTAATTAATACGAGGATTACGTTCGTGCAAAGATTCTTTCTATTCTTCTTCCTTTCATGCTCCAGTTGACAGCAGTACTCACCTTTTCTGCATTATCTGAAGTAAACTAACTAACTAATCAGAATAAAACGATCCAGAATGAAGCAATCATTTCAGTCCTGATAATGATATTTCTCATTCGTACAGATTTTTCATCTTATAAGCACAAAAGCTTTTCTTTCATTAATCTTTCCCTTTAAAAATTAAATACTGACTCCTAGCTAGTCAAATAATCAAGGGCTGCGGCAAATAAATATGTTCTAAAGCTTTATCGGGCAAGAAAAGGTTCGACAGTGTTGTAGCCATGTTCTCCCCGCTCTGATGAAAATTTCTAGAGACTCTCAAACTGATGACCAGGCTCAATAATATACATTGAAATTTGATGCACAAGTAATTGCCGATATATTCTCTTGTTGTTTTGCTTAACAATTATGTCCTCTTCCTTGTGAGCTTGAGGAAAAGGGGGAAAGAAAATTAATTAAACGTATATATAGTCATAACTGACAACCAGAGAACTTCCATCGTATATTGTATTAGGTGCGATTTGATATTAAAAATATTAGGAAGCCCTTGTGTTTTGACCATATCTTCATTTAATATTTTCTGTTTATTTTTCCCAAATATTGAGACATGCGATTCACCAATATAATTCTTTTCTATTTCTATCTACTATTTTGGAGACTTATAATTCTTCTTCTGCTTTATTGGATGGAATTTCAATGAATTAAAATAACTAGATTTGGCTTTCCAATGCAAAGTGAAGCATTTTAGTCTCAGTTTTCTTTTACCTTGTTTTATGCTATATATTCTATTTTTCGAACATGATCTTAATGAGTATATATATATAATAGAATGCAAGGAATATAAAACTAACTAAATGGATTTATTTATTTTTCTACATGATAATCCACTCTTGTTTTTTATTCTTTTTCTTGTTTTATTATTTGAATTTAATAAAGAATTTTTTTTAGCTTGTATATAAAAGTACCCTTTGCATCAACCACTAGTATTTCAAGGGACCATTCTATCGTTTCATGTTCCCTTCCTCTATCTTAAGGACCCTACATGATTTTTAGCTTCTTTCGTAGCGTATCGTTACCAATTCAAGAGTAAAAACTGTTTACGGCAACATTTTCAAGTTTAGTGAAAGCAGGTAATGGATGGCTAGAAAAGACATCGATAGATCACAGGATCGAGTTTATATTTTAAACAATACCGCTGTTATGTACACGATAAGCCAAAACATGTGGGCGCATTGTGATCTCAGTGGAAATTCTTGGAAAAAAGTCGTAGAACTTCTCCTTAATTAATTTACAGCCACCGGTCCACTGGCACGAATGACCTTTAAAACTAGAAGTTGCTTCAAAAGGGCTACGAAGAGTGGAGGATTTGATAGGGCATAGAAGCTAAGTGTGAAGTTTGACCTGAAAAATGCATACGCATTAAACAAAGCTATTGAGGAATCTTTTCGAGTCAGTTGCTGCCTTTTGTCTTTTGTTCACCATTTAAAATATCAGTTTGATTCGACATGTAATTGTGTGGAGAGATGGACCGGCAAAGACATATTAAAAGCCCAAAACAACAAAAATGAAAACTACTCCCTCTTGTATACTTCCCATGAACTTAGCACTAATCCTTGCACTGCTCTCCACGTGAACTTGGTAGAAGAATCTGTGATCCGATTAGACGAGTGGCTGATAGTCCAATTTTGTTCTTTTTTGCACTTCTTGATCGTATTAGATTTGGTGAATACAGCAAGCAATAAACAATAGGAATATTTTAGAACCATGAGAAATTCAAACGGAAGCATATTGTGCTAGCTTAATTTTCTTCTGAACCAAACACAGTATTAGAAATTGAGAATTAATTAAGGGTTAAATGCACAGTTCATGTTTCGTGTACTTAATTCTACAGGTTCTTTAGCTACAAAAAACTTCATGGCTCGTGTTATGCATAGAGCAGCCATTGCTAAATGTAACTTATAGTAAAAATCTTGGGCTTGCTATAGGTTTCAGTACTATTCAAAGCCACAGCAACCAACTCATGCAAAAACACAGAAGCCTAAAACTATTTGTAAACTCTCTCCTGAGTTTCCACTTCAATGGGGTCATAACTTGTCGACAATCGTCCTTGTTTTTGACAGAACATTGTTATACAAAATACTAAATTGATGATGACCTTTATAGATACACAGGCTTTTGGTTGTGTTTAGTCATCTTAAAAATGGAAGAGAGGTCCATTGAGATTTCTTTCACTGGCCTATCATTATCTTCGATACTTTATTTATTAACAAAGCCTTGCATAAAATTACTGTAAACTGTAAGTTATATAGTTACAAGAATTTATGTCTGGGTTGTGTTTGAGAGGCCACCGACCGCTAACTTGTTTAGTAGGTTACTTAACCCAAAATAAAATTCAAGTTTACTTCACTTATCACATGCAAGAGTTGACCGCATCGAGTCACCATTGTTTCAAGACAAACTATACTAGCTACTCTGTTGCAGTAATATTTATTTATAAAGCTTTTTCTTTAACTAACATAAAGTAAGGACAAGTGGACAACCCTTCCCCTCTCAAATTATATTACTTTGTGAACATAAAGTGAGATGCAAGGGCTGGATTAAAGCTAGCATGATCAATTCTATTCAATTAAGAAATCATGTCTTCAAAAATAGTCTCTCTCTTGAGAGAGTCATATTGGATTACATTGCTAGAAGACCCGAAATTCAGGTACTGAGGGAGGCTATTTTGCAGAAGAAATGACTTGTCTTCTGGGTCCATCTGTGGGGTTGGCATCACAGGTTCATGCTGCATCTGGATGCATAATATCTCTGCTTGAGCCACTGCAAGCTGCATTTGTAGCTGAGAAACCTGGTTTTGCAGGTAGGATATGGCCCCAACACACCCGTAAACTGGGTCTCTCACTCTCGCATTCGCTTCATACACCAAACTGCTCACTGCATCCGCTCTCTGATGAACTGGTAGCTCCTGCTTGGCCAAAAAGAGAGAAGTTAATGTCTAATTAAGATAATCAAATACATGCATCATCTCAAAACCATTAATTAGTATGCGTGTGTGTAAGAGAGATCAGAGCTTAGTTTCTTTCTGTCCAATTGGTAGGGTACACGACCAAGCTGTCGTTATTACCATCTTTCAGTTACCCTACCAAAAGAAAACCTTTCTCATTCCAGCATACAAACGATGATATGTATACGTACTGTCTTCATTCATATATATATATAAACATATATGTACCCGCGTGTTCAAACTAATTAAAAAAGGGAGAAAAGGAGCTAGACCTGCAACATTTTGCTAACATTGCTAGCGCCAAAGACTTTGTGGACAATGGCAAACTTGTGGGGGTCATCAGAAGGGAAGTAAGGAGCGAAGATGCAGTCCTTGGCGCATCGGCGTCTAAGCAACTTGCAGGAAGCGCATGGTGAGTTTCCACCCATCTTGTTTGTAAAAAAGAAATGTTCTGAATTGTGAAGAGGGAAAAGAGGAAGCAAGCCTAGGAGCAGATGACTAGAAGTCTTGACAGAGTGAGGTCGGATGGAGCGTATATATAGTGGCTTAGAACGTGTACTATATAGATCGAAGTC
>Ga0307511_10001443_pt1 | contig 25104 bp, 24 predicted proteins | sample 13_EM_MG_FD_200266 | JGI IMG/M metagenome (GOLD analysis project Ga0307511, IMG submission 200266) | Populus trichocarpa ectomycorrhiza microbial communities from riparian zone in the Pacific Northwest, United States - 13_EM | ecosystem: Host-associated > Plants > Roots > Unclassified | place... | reverse complement strand
GACTCCAGATAGCATCAAAAGCCCAGCGGCAACGCAAAGACTGCCTACTCATACTGTGGAGGCCACACTACCGCCCCCAAGCCCGCCTATAGCAGAACCGACATATGAGAGGGGTCGCTCCGTGACCCCCTCTCAACCTCTAAGCCAGTCGCCTATTTCGTAAGTCCGGATCTGCCATAAAGAAACGAACGACTAAATTTGATTGGGTATACAACTAACAAAACCATAGTCCCATGCAAACCCACCTGACGCCCCCCAAAAGGAAAAGAGGGTTGAAGGGTATATTTTCACGAAAACCGAGTCCAACCCCAGGCTTACCAGCCGCTCACTATCCACAGCCATGTGAAAATCGACCTACTACACCAACACCCATCAATCCAAATAGCCTAGTAGGAAAGGGGTTGAAGCCTATATCTTCGCGGGAGCCGAGTCCAGGCCCCGGCTTGCCACCCGCTAGGGCAATAAAGAAAAATTTGAAAGCGAGGTCGATGGACGGGGATACAAGCAGTGAAGATGATTATATCAATTCCTCACATACATTCATTGATCTACCGACTATCCAGTGCTTTTGTACAGCCCTTGCGACATATACAACCATTCATCGACTGAAAACCCCCCCGGGATGCGTTGGTCGCCTGATCAGTACAGAGAAGCACGAACACCGTGTCTGGGCGCTGTTGCAACAATGCCCCAAGCCAGCGAGCCTTGTTTCGCTCGCTGACCTGATCACCACCTATACAAATATCCTAGATAAGCCCAGCTTTCAAAGCCGCCTTGTCCTCGGTTTGAAACTTATATCCTCAGTCCTGCAACTCAATGCTACACAATGGCTCAATGAAAGATGGGAGGCCAAGGATATCCTTTTCCTTGTTGATGGTGAATATCACCGGGCCAATATCCTTTCCCGTCCGTTTGTTCATCGGAATTTCAGCGGCAGCAGCACCGAATCTCAACAACAACCAGCAAACTTGGCAAAATCAGTCATAGGTTGTAATGATAGCCTATATTCCTTGGGAATTGTTTTGATTGAAATATGGTATTGGCAAACATTTAGTTCGCTCTATAATTCATCAGCAAGTGGGCAATCAGAGTGGTTCTTCTCTTACCAGCTCTCTGAGAAATTATTTGAGGATGCGGAGCATGAGGCATATGCTCAGGCTGTGCGAGGATGTATTCGGGGATTCGAGAAACGAGGGTTTGATTTGGGGGACGATTCATTCAGGAGCAAGGTATATCAGGACATTTTGGGGGTGCTAGAGGATTATTTAAGAAAGTCTTCCGCCTGTGACAGTATACAAAAGATTATCGGAGAGGAATGAGTGGTATGGCTTATATACTTTAGAATTCCGTAGAGAGATTCGTGGGGTGGAGGCACAATGAACGTTTCACCTGTTACGATTAGTCTTGGACCAGACTAAGACTGTGGTGCTACCTAACAGGGTTTTGGGGCAGTGGGGGCTCAAAAGAGCTAGTGAGATACAAGTGCAGAAAATAACCATCCAAATATATATAGACATAGCCCCAAATGCGAAACCGAAAACAATAGAATAGAGTCGAATCTCCATCTATTTTCTTGTTCCTCGGCAAAGTATAAACGCTTTTCCATAAGGTTTATGCCTTAAACTATAATGCAGAATGCATGGTATGAGTTGATAGTTGTGGGTGGAGGGCAGGTGTAGTATGGGAGTGAGTATGTTACTTACCCGTCCAAACGAAGCTTTTAATAGCATTGCAAAGACTATGGATCCAGCCCAAGTACTTAAGTGGACTGGGATCAGTATACTCAATTCCCCTCATGATCAGATACCAGAGTCAGATCCGGGGTATACAAGCTAGTGCTATAGCCCGTCAAGAAACCAGTGACTCGAAGAAAAATACGAAATACATTATGAGAGCACATGAGCCAGAAAATATGTAGTCCTATTCACACAGTCAACAGTAATGTTTAGATGGGCGTAAATAGACCAAGGAAACTAAGCAGTATCAGTTAGTTATTAGATAGTGAGCGATTACGAATTTAGACCTTTCATCTTCAATATTGCTTTCGATCTAACAGCTGCACCCATAATCTTATACTCCCAGATTCCCCCAGTTCTTTTATGCTCTCCCAGTCTCAGGGTTTTCTTTCCTTGCCTTGTAGTATTGTCTCTGGAGGGGAGCCCTAAGGTCCGATTCGCTCTGAGGCTCAAGATTTTACAGGGCTCTTTCCGTCCCAAATCTGTTTCACCTGCCTGAACCAAATCAACCTTCCCACAGATCTGCACTTCTGGCTCGGCCCGGTTACCCGTACTTGAAGATACATATGTAGATCTTGGCGAATCATGGGTTCTGGCCTGTGAGACACCCCACTATGCATAAATGCTATTGTTCAAATTGTTCCTAGGTATTGTTCAAGAACAATAAAATAATCCCTGTAATTCTATTCATGTACATAAGTGGCTCACCGGACGTCGCGTCCCCCAAAATACCACATTCCCCCCTCAGACTTCCGTTAATCTAGAATACCACCAAACACGCAAAGATTTCTCATCACTTTCAACTCCAGCTCCTCCGGCTACGACGGGAACGAAAGGTTAACGCTCCTATAAACCTCCCCCGGGGCGTTCGGATCCGTGGCGATGATTTATACATACGTATACAAGCTACCGTTCCCCGGCGAAGCTATCGGAAACGCAAACTCGCTTCCGATCGGGCCACCTCGAGTATTCCCAGTCTTCGTTATTTAAGAAGTAAGCGCGAAAAGATCCCTAGGATCAACAGTAAGGGATTCCACTCTTAACCTGAACGCAAATACACTATTTCTAGAATTATCTTGCCAAGGCTTTGACCAGATCGCTGCCTGCTCCGCCCTTCAGAAGCCACCTCCCACTCCTTCACGAGCCGGATTCTTTACCACGGCGTATTCAGTTCCGAAAACTCGTGCCTATGGTGTAATTCTCTGCGATTCCACGAATTCCTGTCCTTCCGTCATCATTGCTGCACTGCCAACGCCTGTTGGTATGCCACACACGACGTCCCTTCCCCCGAAAAAGAAGCATTATTAAAGACCCCCAAAGAGCATCTCGAGGATGCTGTAATACAAATGGCATTTGGCTGGGGACAGCTTCTCAGGGGGTCGCCAATTGGACGGTATTACCACACCAGTGAAGGCACCGGATTACCGCCAGTGGGGGTGGTGTATAAGAACTGTTTGGTAATGATATTAGGGGATAGTGGTGTCAGCGGTAGTTGGCGGAGCCTTTGAAGTATAGGTTGTCTGGGGAGTGGGGGAGTGGGGAGTCGGGAGTTAAGGGTTTTTATTTTATTGTTTTCATTGGGAGGGCAGCAAGAGGCCCTAGTGGAAAGGACCAGGAGAGCACCCGGATGCCCAGATGTGATTCCGACTCGGAGGTGTGGAGTTACATATAAGAACTCAGGCTAGTTCTACGACCACCCAATGGCAGAGAGACGGAACGGGAGTGCCTGATGTAGATGGATCTGGGTGAGTCAAGGGTTTGCCAGGTATCATTTTTTTCTTCTTAGCATAGTTGGTTGAATTTGTGGGATAGAATCAAAAGTAATCTATGAAAGGGGCTAGACGCCCTACGTTGGATGAATTCCTTTTGAAACCACGATTTCCACTGTCAGATGGCACGCAAGTCGGTATGCGGTTATAACCATAGTCCCGAGCATAGGTTGGGAGGATTCCTGTTAGAAATAAGGGTCCTTCACTATGAAGTCAAGCTGTACAATCTTCGCCCTGGCAATAACGTCTTGGCGATGTCCCTCGAAGCCCACATAACGCCATTCACCTTGCTCTAGGAGGTTTTTACCAGAAAGGTAAGTTCAATGCGAAACCTATAAAGGGGGCAAATGGTGACAGGGTGCGAATGAGATGGCTGGCTTTGCTCCCATACTTTTCTTGCGTTCAGCGCCTAGGCGACCTTGGCGACTTGGAGACAGACTACCCTTTGAATGAGAATCTCGGCCCTAAGCCTTAGTGGCCTAGCAAAACCTGTCCTTGGTACCCCGATCGACAAGCAGGCCTAGTGGCTGTTGCGTATTGGTATTCATGAAACATGATCTATTTTTATTGCTTTTACCTTTGTTCTTAATGGTTCACTATTAAAGATGGGATGCGAATTTGAGGGGGAAAGGGAAAAATGATCATAAAAACACTACTAGCTCAATCTTGTCTCTATTTTTTATCATTTCTTTTACTGATTCTGTTTGTGTGGGACTATTTATGAGTACGTATTTGTAGACAACACGCATGCTACTGAATTATGCCATATAAACGCCAGCTCTTGTGAGACAAAAACTATAAGACATCCCTCTTTGCTGTCTTTTCTTCTTATCCAACGCCCTGTCTCTTCTCTAGCCTTTAGTATAATCTCTAGGTCTCCTCTCTTGATCCCACATGTGGTCTCTAGTCTTCAAATGCACAACAATGGCGAGCAAATTCCGGATCATAGTTGGATTTCTCGTGTTCTGTTGAGAAATGCAAGGATTTTCTGAGATTTAAGACCAACCTTATTTGATATTCCATTACAGCTAACTCTATTCAGTACTACCGAATATGATCTCGACAACCAGATGGTTTCCGTCGACACCGGAGAAAACAGAATTCAATATGCAATATTCGCTGGTCATTGGTGGGTGCCCCACAAGGGGAGACCCCCCTGGTAAGTGACGATCAAATCCAAGGAATTATCATCTGGCTAGCAATTGGGAAGAGTCGCAAGCCAATCATTCCCATGGCCATTTGTCTGAGGCCTCAACTCTGTGCCAATGCTAAGTACTTTGCGACTGTATGCTTTTAACGGGAGTTTTCGGTAGTATCATCTGACTAGGTAGCTCGGTAGATTGCCCTGGGCCGGCCCTTGTGATGGTGGTACGAGGCTACGGTAAGGGGTGGGCGCTGAACTGCAGTGACTGGAATTTACATGCGCATCTACAATAGAGCAGCTTTTGCACCGAACCAGATCTATTAGTTGAACTGCTAACCACGAGCACCCCGACGGCCTACCTCACTCATGTCTCCTGCTCAGACGCCGACCCGAACCCCCGATGACCCCCCAGCTCCCAATCAAGCAGAATCGGCTACTCCTGCAGCAATAGTAGCAACTAAGAACGTCGCTAGTCATTCCGGATCCACCTCCAACTTGAAGCGTACATACGATCAAAGGTCCCCCAGACCCACTGAGGAGATCTCCCATGACCAAGATATCGGCTCTTGGACCAATGGCGATGATCCGTTCGGGAATGGGGCCAAGCGCAACCGCAAGCTCAGTGTGCCTCTCAACCTGAACCCCATGCATCACCAAGCAAACTCAAATACCCCTTCGGGCACCTCCACTGTGCTCGAAGCAGGTTCTATAAAATTAACGGCCATAGGTAGGTAAACATACCCTGCTTTGACGTCGAGGAACATTGGAATCGGTAACGGTAGCGGGTTTCTGGTATTTAGAGAGCAACATCGACGTCGACCTCGAACTACAACCACGCCTCAAGCAGTCCCTCAGTACCTTAGATACAGCGAGCACGCTTTTGCCTCCAACCAATCCATCAGTCTCACTGGATGGCACCGGAGGACTAAGGGATACGGATGAGACAATTGATCCTGAGTTTTCGAATGAAAGGTGTACATGCACCATCGGGCGGAGCGATGCCTCAGATACAGAGGGGGGGTTCTCAGGTGTCGACGACACAAAGGGTTCCCCAGGCACCCAGCGGAATTATGATAGTTATAGCAGAGACCAAACTCCAATCACCTACCTTTCGTCTGGGTATAAGTCGCAGCTCTACTTACCGCGCAACCCAGCCCTCACAGCCGCACAGGCGGATGAGCCATGCGACAACTATACGATCCCGGAGAACTTACTCGTGAAGCTCAACTCTATTACTGGATACAACCTTGCTCTAGAAGAACCGAATTTGGAAGCTGGACTGTGTCTGCTCATTTCCGGGCGTCATGATTTTGGAACTGCATATTCATGGTTCCGTACCGCGTTCATACTCGTGTCTGACAACCTTCACTGTCCAGTCCCAGAGTACTTTGCCCTATATGCAGGGCTTCCGGACCTCTCACATTGCGATGCTAGTCTTACTACGGCCGAGCGACCAGAGTCTACCTCCTTGGACCAACGGTTGACGGTGATCCGACAAGCTGAAAACGGCGAGCGGAGGATTGTACAACCTGCGGAATCACACCCTAGGAGACTCTGGGATTTTGTCTCGAACCGGGTGATTCCATATGACTGGCATGCACGCACCTCTCGCTTCCATGAACCGATGTGCTACCCTCTTACTCAATGGGAGTGGAAAGTTGTCCCTTTTGTTGCAATTTCACATAGCTGGGTGAATGATAGGTCCTACCATCTTCTACCAGTCAACAGGAGGCAATGGCCAATTCCACTTCCAGAAGGAGTAACAATAGAGGACATTCGAGGCGAACTGCAGGACCCGCAACTGCCCACCGGAGTGACTAGACTTACCGAGCACCGGAAGTGGTTTATAGCTCCTCCACCTGAGAGCTTTGAATATTGCTGGCTGGATATTCTTTGTTTGAGACAGACTTGGGGGGAAATAGAGGGCAATCTGCTCATAAAGGAGTCTGAGGCGGTGAAAAGGCATGCACTACCAGCCCACATCTTGCTCCTTGAAAAAAAGCTGCTCACAGAATGGGAGATAGATGTATCCATGATAGGTGCTATCTATAGACGTGCGAAAACTATCCTCGTTTATATGAATGGGATTGGGAGACCATTCAGCGACAAAAAGAGTGATTGGAAAAGCCCCCACCATTGGATTAACAGAACTTGGACACTTCAGGAGTATTGCAAGTGTTCAGATCTTGCAATTGTCATGGGATTGTCACCTCACAGAATAAATAACCTGATGTCCGGATCGATGCGAACTCCCAAGGAGGTATGTAGTGCAATGCGGAGTTCAGATCTAGAGGTGAGTTAAGATTCAACGCAAATCATCTCAATTGATTCTGATGATCTAATATTTGCGATACATTTCTGGTTCTTATAGTGGGAGCGCCGTTTGCTCCCAGGAGATCTTGAACTCCCGACCGCTCTGCTCAATGGGGGTGATTTTAACAATTGTCTGCGCCTTGTTGCACATCGCCACTCCTCAAAAAATGTAGATAAAGTTGGAGCACTTTTCTTCCTACTTGGGCCCGACGCTCTACCAGAGTTTCCTGCGTATAAGCAGGATGAGCATATAGAAGGTGCATGGAAAAGATTCATCAATGCACTTACCAACCAGTGGAAATGGGAAGTAACCCTCCATGTATCCCAGCCATTCGACCAACTCTTCCCAACATGGAATGCGCTGATGAGTTCTGTAATCGATGATCGACGGGATCGGGCTTCTTTGTTCCCCTCGGCGGAACCTTTAGTTGGCTCGTTAGGGCTATGCTGTCGTACTACGCCGGTCGAGGGGAGAAATGTTCGGCTCCCAAACGGTGAGGAATCCGAATATCGGCAGAAGTGCCCCTGGGGCCGGCTCCATATGTTTCATTTACGTCGATGGACACTCTACCTACCAGATACAGGAAGCAAGATTTCACTGAGATTTATGGTGGGTGGTCTCATTGATCGTCGAACTGAAGATTCCGACAAAATGGGGACCTGTTACCTTGTCCCACAGCTGTGTTCCACATGGCGAGATAAGCCTACCTGTGCATCCGAATTCCTCTTCATGGGCTCTGTATGGACAGACAAGGAGTGGCTTAGGAAATATGCCCAGGTATACTTTCTTGTGTGTGTTCCTAGGACTCAGAGTGGGCACCAGTGGGACGGTATCTCGCTGAAAAAGGTTGGGGTCGCAATGCTTGCTGCAACCACGAAGCACGAGAACGCAATAGGGGTTTTCGGGTCACATTTTGATCACTTTTACCAAGGGAAAGACCTCCAAATCCTACGAGATACCCAAAAACTGTCTCCGCAGGCGATGCAGGAGAAGTATGGAAGCGGTAAGGTCTACTCGTTGATATATTAGCTTAGAGGGTTATCATTTTGTCTATTCGCTTAAATTATATATGTTTTTCTTATATTCCATGGATACGTTTTAAGGGGGTACTACGCAACAAAGTGACTCATTGCGAGTCGGCCAGAAGTTCCTGTTGGGTGCGTATAGCTGTTTCATTTCCAGAAGTCTTGTTTTAAAGTAAACAATTTATCTGGGCTCGTATGTTTCTTGTATGTCTATTCCAACCTCGGAGAATATTATACCGTCCCAGTAAGGAGTAGATTTAGTAATTAAGCCTAGAGAATTGGGTGCGGGGGCTAAGAGTGGGAGGGAGTGGTCGATAGGATTTTAGGTGCTTGTACATCCATAGATAGTAGTTATCTGCGGGTATTGATCCCCATTACACCGTTGGGTGTGATTTGTTAGTCTTTCAAGTTATATAACTGCAAATTTAGTTAGACATCCCAATCACCAGACCTTTCCATCAATTTAATCGGAAGGTATATTTAAAAGGGATAATTTAGCTTGCATATAATTACACTACGCAGCTACACCTACATCCCGACCCGCGCTAAGGTTGATCTTGCCTATACACACACAGTCGGGGTTCCTCTCTGAAGCTCGGTACCGCAAGTCGAGCACTTTCAGTAGGTGACTGCTGTACACAAGTACTCCCATTGGTACACTCCGACACTTCCAGTCAGCGAGTCAAGGTACTCTCCGGAGTTGTGGGAAATTTGAGCTATAGTGATAGTTTCATAGCAGGAGGCAATTCAGAGATCCAGGGGCTACTGTGATATATGGAGTGACTAAGAGGGCCTGTGATCGAATCGGTAGAGGACGGAGTACTCTGTAGTCGAGGGTGATAGGGTGCAGCCCACAAGTCATTATATACTGCACCTCAACTCATATGTACAACTAAGTAAACCTTCATCCCCCGGAACCCACTAAACAAAGATAAAAATGAGATAAAAATCAAAACAAGCATCAACTAGCTATAGGAATCACACATCACGCTTGTGCTTAGGATACAAGAGCCTGGAGAAGGGGGGGGGGAATATCAAGCTATAGCTGTCGAACATCGGGACCTCAGTGGCTAATATTGTAGGATGCAGGGTCTAACTATGCAATTGGGCGACTGAGGAGGGAGACATAGGTACCCTGGAATTGATGATCCCTGAAAATCTTCACGATACAAACGTCGAGTGGGTTCTTTCAGAGACCGTTGGGGTTTCGAGGATCCCGGTACGGCTGATCTCGTGACCAGCCTCCATGGCCCCCTTCGCTGACCGGTATCCATCATGCAAAAATGAAAATACTATTTGGTTTTACCTGGAGTCCACGATGGGGTTTCACCAAGAATCTTCAACAATAGCGCATCTTTCAAACTGGTTGGCATGATAATCTGGTAAATATTGAGTTGGTTATGCTGAGGTGCCTAGTTAGATAAAAGGCTAAACCCTAGTATATCTCCAACAAGAGAGGTCCATATCTAAAAGGACACCCTTAATAGGAGGAAGGTTGTAAGTTATTGGGTGCTAGATTGGGACCTTCTTTGGTAGAGATATTCCAAGAAATACATTACCGACCCCTCCAAAACCTACACCAGGGTAGTAGTTAGTACTTACACACAAAGGTATTGTAGATACCACTAGCTTAGACGTCAAAAACAATGTGGAAGCAACATGGAAGCAACAATTCTGGCCAGTGACATACCTCCTAACCTTCTTATCAAGGGACTGAGGGCAAGGGATGAGCTCGAGGGCGCAGGATAAGGACGGAGACAAGGACACACATACAGAGGGTGTCTATGAATGTGTCGGAAGAGGCTATCCAGCTCTGCCTCCAGCGGAGGAAATTGTACCGCAGTGGGATCGGGAAAAAGACTGGATGGAGGGCATTCACCTAGGGGTTAATCTCAACTGGACGAAACACTGGAAATACAGGACCGCGCAAAGCCAGGAGCACTTGGAGGATGATCCAGAGACTGGGGAGACTCCCACGCAACAAAAAGAGAGATGTTATCATCGGACAGATTATATCAATCCTGACGTGCGGATGCGAACTCTATTCGGGACCCACGCAGGAGATGGAAATGTTTTGGCGGAATGCAGCCGATGGATCACTGGGGCATATAGGGGGGGGCAGCCGGAGGAAAATTCAAGGAATCACAGGAATACCGGGTCTAGACCAAATCATGCTTAACAAAAGAATCCGGTGGGTAGGAAGCGTATACGCAAGGGACATCAGGAGCCTGCGACCCATTGCAACCGAGATACTGACCGAACAGCTAGAGGAGGATACGGAACAGATTACGGACCCAGCCCAAGTACTTGAGTAGTATATCAATTCCGTATACTCAATTCCCATCATGATGAGATCCTAGAGTCATATACAAGCTAGTGCTATAGCCCCAGTGTCAAGAAACCAGTGACTCGAAGAGAAATGCAAAATATATAATGAGAGCTTATTTGCTTCACTCTTCTGGTTTTTTAGGGGCTAGTATGGCTCAAGCTCATAAACTAGAAAATAAGCAGTCGTGTTCACCGATGAGCTCGAAGGGCATATAAGGCAGAGGCCAAGGAAATACGCAAGCAGTATCAGTTAGTTATTTACTAGCTAGTGAGCGAATACGAATTTAAACCTCTCACCTTCAATATTTCTTTTGAGCACCGCATTGCAATTGGCTCATAATCTTCTCGTGCAATATTCCCTGTAAGGCTAATCTGTTTCACCTTCACTGGCTCTGCTCGCTTACTGGTACCAGGCGGTACGGCAATGACACTTCGGCTCGGCCCGTCGCAGTACCGTACCTAGAACTTGGCGAATCAGGGGTAAGTAGGTGTGGGGGCTGGCTCACCGATCGACACGCATAACATTCTCGTCGTGTCTTCCGAATTCCACAAATACCACACCGTCCCCCGTCTCAGACTATCTCCCTTTGATCTTTCGTCCAGGTACGAGACTATTCGTCCATAGAATGCCACAAAACACAAAATGGCTAGTCCCCCCCCTCCGGCAGCGACTACATCGAGGACGAAGGTTTAACATCGCGACGAGCCTCCCGAATCACCCTAGGCGAGCTGGCACGTTCAAGGTCGTGGCGATGATTTATACATACATACGAGACAAGCTACCGTAGCTATCGGAAGCCGCTTCAAGTCGAGCCACATCGAGCCTTCCTCGTTTCATGTGAGTGCTAAAGATCCCTGGGGTTAACAGCGCCGGATTCCACTCTAAATCTGAGCACATATACAACATTTCTAGAATTATCTAACGATTGGGCGCTACCTAAGTAGACTAGTCGCCACTGCTCCGCCCTTCCGAAACCTCCTACCTCTCCTTCACTAGCTGGATTCTTTATCACGGTGTACTAAGTTCCGAAAACTCCTTCCTTTTGCCCAACCTCGGTTGCTTCCACGCACTCCTGCGCTGCCAATGCTTGTTGGTATGTCATGCACGGCGTCCCTTTCTCCAAATAGAAGCATTATGTAAATCCTCTAAAGAACATCCCGGCGATACTGTCATGCGAATGGTATCGGGTGGCATCCGGGCTGGAGACAGATTCTCAGGAGGTCGCTACTTGGGCCTCCAGTGAAGGCACCGGATTACCGCCAATGGGGGGTTATAAGGGCTGTTTGGTGATGACGATATTAGGGGATAGGTGTGTTAGAGGTGGTTGGCAGAGCCTTTAACGCATAAGGTGACTGAGCTGGGGGAGTTTGGGGTAAGGGTTATTTTGATTGTTGTCATGCTAATGTGCCGCATGGGTCCAACCACCCTCGCCTCGTACCAACTAGATTACCGAATCCCCTACCAACGAAACTGCTGAAGAGTCAACTGCCATGAGACACCTACTGAATTTAGCCATCTAGGAATTACGAAAGGCCCCTCCTCCCTATCAATAGCAGAGGGAAACGGGGTGGTGGAGGTGGACTCTCAGGGCCGGGTTACCATCTGTGGAGCGTTTGATATACTCTCCTAATAGACTGAACGCTACTCTCCCCCCCGCCCTCCATGATATCCGACTAGCCGACAACGAAAGGGAGAATCTCCCCTTCGAACACAACAAAGTAATATGGAGACTCCTCGGAAAAGCGAGTACCAGATCTGCATTCAGCAACTCCTCAGCACTGGAAGGCGCTGTGAACTCGACGCCTCTACGCTACAGACGTGGGAGGGGCCTGGCTTCCCTCAAACGCATATCTCGAAGTAGGTACCCCCCGCTTGCCTTGGTGGCGCTTTTCTCCGCTGGGAAGCAATATTCCAGTGGTTCTTCCCACCCAACTTCAGAGAGTACAGAAATCTCGATCCGACATCCCCGGAAAGCAACATTCTATAAGGGATATGGGAATGGCACCTGAGGTATGCTATGAGATGTAACCGAAAAACCATTGTGGTTTGTTTTGGTGAGGTGTGCTAGAATGCCGCACATGTCATTCGGCCCATACCTAGCTATACCGTCATTACCTTGCACACCCGCCATGAGCCTATTCACCTAGTTGCATGCTTATCCTCTTGAGCTCCACATGATACTATGTGCACATTCACCTGAATGTCTCATTCATGTATATATAGCCCTTGTATTGCCTGCTACTTCTGTTTATCACATCAGTTCACTCCATTACAGTAGCTAGATCAATACAAAGCTTCTACCTCTTCTCTCATATAGCACGTCCTTCACTGGATTCACGACTCACCGCTCGCCTCATTCAAACAAGGTGGTATTGGATGCATATGACGATTCCAGGGTCCACGTGGAGCCTGGATATATGCAACCCCGTCAGGACACTTTGGAGACTTTGTATGGCTGTGAGGAAATGCGGGTGCCATGGGGCAAGAAGTTTGTTGGCTGCTGTGCAGGTATGGGACAGGGGACCCCACCGATATCGACCCTGATCATGGTAATGTGGAGGAGCAGCTCGACAGCGTGTATTGTCTCTGGCGGTAAGGGGATTTTCGGGAGGTGGCGGACCTGATACATAGAAGACGAGAAGGTGCTTTTGAGGTGGAGATCAAAAGAAATGTTTGTCAGAGAGAAGGAGGTGCTTTGGATGGGGAATAAGCAGTACAGGTAGTCCTATATGTGTTGGACTGGCCCCGTGAGGTAATCCTTGGCTGCGGCTGAGGTAAGGTCGCGTCCGTGTTGTTTATACCCTGGGGATGGATCAAGCTAACTAATAGCTTGGTTGTGATTATGGACGCAAATCTACAAATGTATATATTGAGAGGACCAGGGTGCGGACTCGAGAATGAGAAGATTAGGGGATTGTAGCCTGAGGCTCTTTGTTTAGTACCGAGATTTTTGGTGTCGCCCATGATAATTTTGTACCCATAATAAATATACGGGTACCAATAAATGCATTGTATTAAAGAAAGCTAGTACATACTAGTTTTGATGGCCCCATGATTACGAAGACCTTGACTATGGCGGATTCCTTCAACGTCTGGACCTCAATTATCGGTGTCAGCTGGTTAGGATGTTTCCTTGCCCGAGATTGGTCAAGATCTCCTGGACTTGTTTGTGGAGACAGTAGTGGTATCGGTGCTGTGCTAAGTGTGGTGGTGGGGCTTGGGGATCGTTGAGAGGATATATGCCACCCCGTCGCCGTCCATGCTCGGGGGTTTGCCGTGCCCAGACTGCATTCTTTGTTACAAACCATCGTTGATCATGACACCCTCATCATATCGCCTAACTCTACAGAATTCGGTCAATTCTGTGGGGACGTTCCATATTCTCACCAGCACCAGCAGCAGCAGCTATGCAAATTAAAATCTCTGATATTGTGCAATGACACGCTATCTAGGTAGACGGCCAAAATCATCTCATCTCCACAACCGCAGCTGACTAACCATCGTGATGTCATCACCTCTTGGATCTCCACCAGTTGTCATACTACGTCCTGTGATTGCATTGCTGTTTGGCTCCCTATATCGCATTTCTGTCTTGTTTTATTCGCTTATAGTTCGTTTTGATTCGCGTAGATTTGAGTATGTATTGAGCGAGTTTGAAGTAGAAGCAGACTGGTCTCATACCAATATACCTAGGCCTTGGGTTAGCTCGCTGGAGTAGATTTTGCTACCTATACCATGTGATCAGGTATACTTTTGGTTTATTTTTTTTAACCTGGAAAGTCAAGATTTCTGAAGTCAAGATCAGGGTAACAGCGCCTGATTTGTGAATGAGTCTAGAATAGATAGTACCTCAATCTTTCCCGGAAAGAAAACCTTGCTCGACCTTATTCTGAAGTGATTACAGATTTATTTCAAAAACACTTCGGATTATTCTAGAACTACCCGGAATTACGTAGTTGACAGGCAGCTAAGATACTGTCCCTTCAGGGTAATCTCCTCCTGATGGGCCGTTAGTGCCAACGACTTCAAAATAGTATAGTTTGCTTAGAGTCTATTGGACCCCCTCCTGTGAACGATATTTTATAAATGTCTTCCTAAGCCCTCCCAACATAGAAGATAATTAATTGTCATCTCCGCATCTTGAAAAAATAAAGCACTTCTGCTTATGAGCCAGGGTGATTGGTGTACTCAATTCGCCTCATGACCAGACTCCAGATTTCACAGTCAGATCCAGGGTGTATGTACAAGCCTATGCTTCAAGAAACCAGTAGCTCGATGCATATGAGAAATGCGAGGCACATAGTGAGAGCTTAGTTGTTTCACTGTCAGTCGGTTAATTTGGGTCGTATACGGAGGTGCGGAACAAAAGTCTTTTCCTCTTCTTATTTGGGAAAACCTGCATATGCACACTAGTTATGATTCAATTAGCTACCTTCGGTGCCCCCTCACATACCCATCCCACCTTACCCCTCCCAACTCAAAACTGGTATTAATGGTGGCATGCGGGGCACCTCTATCTTGGAGGCCTCCCGCGCTTCTGAACACCATCTTTGGGGGCCTACTTTTCGGCACGATATCGACCAGAGGTTGAGGGTCTGCATCCACGATCCTCCACCCACAATCACCCATTCCCCTCTCAGTCTTATTATATACATAGCCTCTTCTCACACTCCACTCAAAGCTGGTTACTTACTGGTACCTTGCCAATCTAAATGCCATCACCCTTGCCGCTTACCGTTTCCAGCGGCAGCGGCATCCAGGCCGTAGTGCCCTCCTGCGATCTCACATCGGGGTGTGATCGTGATCTTCGTGCCCGCACCCTGACAACCCTCCTTGCTGCGTTACCTTCATCTTCAGTAACGGGGCCGCCGCAGCCCAACAGTCATGACACTGCAGAGGTAGCCCTCCCCACCATGGCCGTTTTCTATGTGGGGTGTGTACAAATATGGTCACGATGGGTACTAACCGTATGTTACAGAGAAGCCCCCGCACGGGTGCCCCAGAGGACTGGCTAAAGCTGCTCAATCAGGTTGCCCAGCTACCCGTCAGAGAGCATGAGATTGTGGCGGTTCTTCCCAAACGCTCTGGGTCTACCGCATCTATCAGCTTGCTATTTACGACAGATAGCTCTACAGATGACGACTCAGACTCTTCTTTTGAGTACCTGGTCACGCGCAACCCTCGGAAACCCTCACCGGATCCCCGGTCAGCTGGGGACCAAGCTGAGTCTTTGTATGCTATCGAGACCAAAAAGATTTGCTACAATACTTTCTCACTCACCGAAAGTTCCATTTCGCATTCATGTCCAAGGTGTAGAAATCTTTTTCAACGCGGTAATTGATGCCTCGTGTACCTACCAAAAGATCCTCCACTCCCCTGATGGCGATGCGACCGCAGTAGACATTGAAAATGCCCGGGCCAAGGTTGGGCTCCGAAATACCCTGCTGGGGTTGTATGTTACATTTTATTCCGTTGGGAAAATGCACCCCCGGTTTCATTCAACCATGATTGAACAATTCTATACCGCACTGACTTCTCTGAGGCAAGGAACGGTGCATGCTACTGTTGAGGATATAGGTGCTTCAAAGATCCCACTGGTATTCACAGAGCTAGAGAGTAGAGTATTCAAGTGCATTTTGGCAAGTCAAGCGATCCCTCGCACAGAATATCAACTTCTGCGCCGAATATTCTCCGTAACCTACCATGGCGGAAAGGACTCCATGAATGCAAAGCGGAAAACCTCCAGGAAAGTCCTGGCTCTGTTACGCTGGGTGCTTCGATTACTGTGTCACAAAAGATCCTCTAGGGGTTCTCACCAAACATGTTGTGCGGGGCTGGTGAAAGAGAAGTAATATACACCAAAGAGTGTGCATGGGAAGTCCACTGCCTCTTAGTGTGGGTGTTGAACGAGGCTCGAGTCAGTGTGGATACCCTTTCAACACTATCTTCCTCCAGCTCTGTTACCCTCGTGAGCCTCACCAAGGCATTAAACAATGCATGGCAATCTATGGCCCGGCTACACTTTATGGTTCATTGTTCCCCCTTGGTACGGGCTCACCTGAAAGCAATCGAGAGCACCCTATTCGAGGCAATGGACCCCAAACGGCTCCAAGGCAAATCTATGGATACGGATGTCGATGAGGACGGTGGGTTTGCTGATACCAGGGTCGAAATTGACTTCGCTCGTGTGAACCACCGTGTTGGAGAAGAGTATCTTTGGCTGCTAGTCCGATACCAAGATGCACTAAGGTCTCTAACCGCTCAGTCTGCAATCCCAACACATGCCGTCACATTTTCCCTATTCACTCCACCCGCCGTTAACAGCCCCGAAACACCCCTAAAAACACCCATAAAAATAGTCCTATCCGACCGGAAGGGTGTAACGTATTTGCCGGGGATCCGGCGCAATACCGGGATCTGGGGCACTTCCGGGATGCAAGTATTTAATTGTTAAAAAATCGAATTATCATGCAAATAGGCTCAAATTGAAACCAGAGGTATAGTGTATACATAGAAGTCATCTGCAAGTGCCGCTCTGTGGTGAGTATTGATATATGAGATGGTGAAGAATGGAAGGTAGGAATTGGAGTATGTATGGACTAAGGATTGATGTTGACTGAATGATGGCCGCAAAGGACTTGTGGGGCTCAATATACGTTGTACATAATGCACAATGCATGTGAACTCAGTATCAGAATCAACGGCCTACCATGTGAAGAGAAGTAGTAAACTACATAGTGGATTATGTTAAAACATACATATCCTGAGGGATATCGGGATCAAGTAATCTTTATATCAGGTTTATATGCGAACTTAGGTTCAGATACATATGCTTACCATATAAACCTTATACGTTATGAAGGTATAGTGGGCCTTTTGGGGCACGGTGGAGCTAGGGATAACTGGTACACTTGTGCTGATATCACATAGAGTAAACTTGTCTAATATGAAGGAAATAGCCATACTCTTATTGCAAACGCATTTATACATTGTAAAGTACCTTGCTCAAGAGCCTAGGCATCTTACCTACCTTCTAGACTGAGTTATTAGAAAATATGCTGCAATTTTTACACATTTTGGGGGATATTTTAACTCAACGCATGTTGTAGCTAGTCAATGGTACCAAGGCTTTGTAGGAAGCTTCATTAGATGCTATGGGCGCCGTCCTAACAATACGGTAGCCCTATGCCTCGGATTGAGTCAGCTGACCCACTGGATATCGGGAGAAATGGATTGGTTACCCTCAAGTTTGTCACCTTGTACAAGTGCCCCCATGGCCCCTCCATGCATATAACTAGTTTCTTTACATCTAGTAAGTTTTACCAGACCATATATCTATATGCATACCCCACACAAAGGCTCCTTGACCCAGATATCCCTCAGGATATGTATCTTTTAACATAATCCGCTATGTAGTTTACTACTTCTTTTCACACAGAAGGTCGCTGGTCCTCATACTGAGTCCACATGTATGATACATCACATACAACGTATATTGAGCCCCGCAAGTCCTTTGAGGCCATAATTCAATCAGGTCAATTTTTGGTCCATATATACTCCAATTCCTACCTTCCATTCTTCACCATCTCATATATCAATACTCACCACAGAGCGGCACTTTCAGATGACTTTTATGTATACACTATACCTCTGGTTTCAATTTGAGCCTATTTGCATGATAATTCGATTTTTTAACAATTAAATACATCCATCCCGGAAGTGCGCTAGATCCCAGTAGTGCGCCGGATCCCCGTCAAATACGTTAATCGCTGCTATTTACCCACCGCCTTCTGCAACCGTCACCACATCTACCAATAAGTACATCCCCTCTGATGAGGCGATCACCACTCTCGAGGAATACGGTCGCGAAAATGTTACTTTGGTGACCCATATTCTTAGAAAACCAAATCACAATTTCTATGGGTCTTGGCAAGCCGAAGCGGTCTTAGCCAGCTTCCGGCATCTCAGCCAAGTCTCCAATTGTCCTATTATACCCAGAGATATCGACCTCTCCGCCTTCCGTTATACCGTCAGCAGCATTGGTGTATCCAAACGCTGCTGTCCTGTTTGTGAAAAGCTTTTGTCCCTCCTTGGGGCCCCAAACAGTGATAGTAAGGGTACAACGTCAATGGTCTTTTCGACCCAGCAGAACTTCTATCCAACTGCCCTTCCGCCATATTTACCAAAGGACATTGCTGTAGAACTACTACAGTGGCTGGAAAAACATGTGAAGATTGCAGTCGATAAATTGGTTCTCAAGCGAAGCCGAGAGGGTATGGGGTCGCAAAAATCCATAAAGAGTTCTGATTCCAAGGGGGATAGCCACAGGAAGGGAAAAAAGGAATATGTGGATATATGTGGTATATTGGCGACTTGCGATTCGGTCAACGAGGAGCATATGGATTCGGTCACTGAGGCTCTGTAGGGCGGAATAGAAGGGCCTGCGGAATTCAAGAGACGTCTATGATTGGTCATTTATTTCTGATGTGTTATGGGGTGGTGGGGTAGTGTGAGTAGTGTACATCTGGCGGCATAGATATCTTGTTATTCGCTCTTTGCAAAATTGTGACATGACAGTAGCAATCGGTGGGAGGGAACATAATGATATTAATATTCGAGGCCTTGAAAATTTTGTACTTAGTGCACCAACCCCTATTCCCGATGGAAAAAGTACAGGACCAAGGAGGAGATTGCCAAGGAGTGACAGGTGAGGAAGGTGCTGGATATATGTTACCCTGAACTCTCTGTTTCGGATTCGGTTTTGTTCGTGCTTGTCGGCCCGCATTCCTGTCCCAGTACACCATTTGTTTCCATCAAGTTCTTCTATATCTCATTCAGTCCACTTACATGCACAATGTCTCTAGTTTGCATCTCCTCTCCAATCGCGAGCTTGGCATAGGAATCCTGACTCGCTATCCCGTGTACATATGACCATTCGGCTGTTTGGGGGTCCCTATGTGTATGTATATAGAGTATGGGGGACCGGTTAACTGGCCGCACTCTTGAAACCTCCCGGGATTCCGTGGGCTCGCATGTGAGTAATGAATCTTTTAAAAAAAAACAAAAAACTCTGGTATATATCGCTCCTGTTGATACAAGCAAGCATTTACAGTAGAACTTTGGTACAAGAATATCATCAAGCAGTGGAGTGACGAATCTATCCTCAAACCGAAACGTATATACAGATAGATTTTTATACGTGTAGACAAGTTACGTACAGTAAAGCTTATTATTTCCTAATGAAAATTCGGACGAGGCCAGGGCCTACTTTCTTATATGGAGAGATTTCTAATACCGAGGAGAATGTGAGGTACCACTGTACATACCGGGATACAACACTGTACATACAACCTCGCACCCAAGTGATTATTCGCTTATGACAGCTTTGGTAACAAAGTATCGGACTAAGTTCACTGCGAATAAACACAGTATTTGTATCTGGACCGGATAGGATTTTACTAGTATCGTAATCTCAGATGCTGTCGAGTCCGGGTGAAGTAGCCAACACATACCGTAGAAACTTGCGAGGCTGGCTTATCATTGCCCTACGCACGGCTACATATGAGTAATAAGTATATAATTTTTTTTTAAAAACCGACTGAGTAGAGAGAGAATGGTCTAGGGTTGTATATCTTAAACATGTTCCATTAAGCGAGGGGTGCCTTATAGGAGTCTCAGTTAAGCGTACCTATTTCAAAGGTTTTCTCCTTCCCGGTTAGATTTTGGCGAACCAGGGGGCTGCGTATCCTGCATCATATGACGTCTCGCAACCTGCGCATAGTCTGGTTGCTTGGCGCGTTGCGTCGCGTCTTCCGTCTTCCGAATTTCCAATATCCCCACATCTCCCCTTAGACTAATCCTTCGTCAATAGAATACCAAACACACACACGCAATAATTTGTCACTCGGCTCCTCTGGCCAGAGGCCACGTCGAGAACGAAAAGTTAACGAAAAGTTAACGCCCCCGCAAACCTTCCGTATCGAGCTGGCGCGTTCGGATCCGTGGCCGATGATACATGTATTCAAGCTACCGTCACTCCGCGGAAAAATCTGTCAAGATCGAGTTGATATCCACCCCGAGCCTCTTGAGCCTCCCGAGCCCTGTCCGCCTCGATATTCGAACGCTGAAAGATAGATCCTACTCCTAACCCGAACGCAAATCCACCATTTCCAAAATATCTTATGAAATCTTTGATCAAATCGCCACCTACCTTCACCTGCGAGAAACCATCTACCTCCTCCTCACCAGCCGGATTCTTTACCATGGCATATTAAGCTCCGAAGGCTCGTGCCTATTGTACAAAACTCGGCTTCTCCACAAACTCCTGCCCCGTTACCACCCTTGCTGTGCTGCCAGCCCCCATTGATATGTCATACATGATATGTCTTCCTCCGAAAAGGTGCATTATGTAGGTCAACAAAAGGACATCCCGACGGCGCTAGCATGCGGATAATATTTAGCCAGAAGCAGCTCCTCAGGAGGTCACCACTTGGACGGTATTACCCCACCAGTGAAAAGACCAGATTACTGCAATTAGGGGTGAGGTATAGGGACTGTTTGGTAATGATGATGTTACGGGACAGGAATGTCGGTGGTGGCTGGCGGAGCCTTTGCCGCCTAAGATGACTGAGTGGGGGAGTTGGGTAATGGTTGTTTTTTTTGGATTGTTTCCATGCTAATGTGCTACATAAGTCGAACAGCCCCAACCTCGTACCAACTAGATTACCCCCCCTGCCGCCAACGAAATTACCGAAGCATAAACTGTCAGGAGAACTTGCTCATAATTATGGTTGCCACCTACGGATTATGAAACGACCCCTAGCAATAGCTACATGAAAATGGGCCGATGGAAGTGGTCACATCTCTGGAGCCTGGTTAGAGCGTTTGAGACTCTCCCTGCGAGCCGAATGCACCCCCCTCTCCGTCCCCCATGATATCTGGCTAGTTATCCGGCTAGCTGACAACGAATGGGGAATGCCCATGAAGCAGCACGCTATCAATACCGAAGGACCCAGCAGCGCCTCCTCAGTAACAGAAGGTGCTGTGGGACTCGACATCTCTGTCGGGGAGGTCTGGTTTGTCTAATCTCAAGAAGGCATTGACTTGCTTGCACCTCACCTTTGTTAACTATGGCTATTGGTAGTCTATGAAAGTAGCTAGTTGTATCATTATTGGACTGTAGGTAGCTTCGGCATGGCTGAAGTGACCCCAGTTATTGCTAAATCGGAAGGGTTCCGGGTTTCATGTACATCATTATACCAATTAGATAGTGTCTTATATTTCAAAATATGGAATTCGTGGTAATATGTTTAACTCTATCTGAACATGAGTTCTAGCTCCTTGTTGCCGTCATATTTTATATACATAGGCAGCTCGCTCCCTCGTGAATTCTACAAGCATGTCTTCAACGTTCTGCTCTGCATCTACCATCTTCTCGACTCTCTATCTTACTGCTCCTCACTGTTCGAATTCGCTACGATTTGGGAGACACAATACCATTCCTGTTGGAGGCGGTGAACATTGGCTGTTATGTCAGTTTCAGGATAGAATCCAGACAGTCTACTTACATTTGAGGGTTGGGGGCACATAGTTTATATTATCGAGGAAGTGTCATCTTCTGGTAGAGTATCACGTAGTGAATTACTTAACAATTTTTTTGCCAACGCAGGGCAAATTGAGGCTCGCCGCTACGGTCCTCTGGATTAACCAGCCCTCTGGACCACCGAAAACGGGATAAGGAAAAATAGAAAATATAGTGGGGAATGAAAAATACGTAAAACATGTAGGAATCATGGAAACGGGGACAGGGAGGGGTGCCAGGGTGGATAAGTAAATACTGGAGCTTGCATACGAGTAATGATTGATTAAAAATAAAACCATGGAAACGACCTCCCCTCCACACCTCCCCACAATCCATTTCAGCAAAAATTCCGGACCTAACTAACACCATTCCCCTTCCAGGCCTGCCATTACATACTGAGGGACGACTTGTATGTTAGCACGCCTAACTTGGGATAATGAAAAGTAAATGAAGGATATGGTGTTGTACCTGTTAAGCCGTTAAGCTCCAAAGTGAATAAATGGTGCCCAATATAACGGTTGCAAAGGCTTCTGTTTCATCAATGCCAGGATCGCAGTGCGGTAAGATAATGCCACATTATCCGTCTTACTGAGTGCGGAATAGAAATCTACTGCCATCTTGTGACAAGCCTGATCTTCTGATTTCCATAATGTCCCAATGACATGTACAAACCCAGCAATATGAAATGAGCTTGCGATATGAGTTACTTCATCGGCGAGTTTTGACGAAGTACTGTTAGCGGTACTGCATGCTGAGAGATAGGCTAACCTTGCTGCTGGTAACTTCAGTGCGGCAATATCTTTGACACGGAGCTTGTCAACCTCTTCTGCACGTTCCTTAAGAAGCAGTAGATGACTGTCCGCAGGGTTGATTGAAGAAACCCCATGACAAGCGAAGTGAGCAATGTTATAACATGGAAGTGCCTGAAGTACACGCTCAGCAGTTGGCATTTCAAGTGTTTCCACTACAGTCAAACTCCGCAGAATATTTTTGATTTCATCAGCCTCTTGAGGGACACCACTCAAAGACTGTTCCCCTGGTGTTATGGGCATGGTCACTATTAGCGTTGATCCATTCTCATGGCATTGACGAGATCGTGAATATTGAAGTGCCCTGATGGTGGATGTGTATGATGGAAGGCAATACTGAAGGGCTGTCGCCTGAACGCGCCCCTTTTTAAATTTCGCAGCTGCATGAACCGGCGCCTTTGCCATTAAGCCTACTCCAATCCACCAGATCCGAGGCAAAGGGTCAACTTCTTTGGGGTAAAAGCCAAGCTCTCGTAGTACCGGTTGTACTGCAGCCTTCCATAGCCATTCTAACAACTCTCTCTTGGCTTCATTATCATGTGTGCCAGTGCTTTGGCCACAATACTTAATCATAGAGTCAGGAGAAAGGTGCGGCAAAGGAATGCTTTTCACTTGCGTTTTCGTAACAAGAATAGCATCACTACGTAGCAATGAAACATTCAGAACCACAATTGGTCCTTCTTGTGCTGCTGAGTATAGATCCGCCTCGGATTCTGCACGCAAGAAACTTTCGAATCCTGGTTTCTGATGAATTTCGAGAAGTAATTTATCAAGGTCTTGCGCAACTTTATTCCTTCGGCGAATCATAGCCTGCTGAGCCTGTAGGCGCTGGTTGATTGGCATATCCGAGGATTCTGGAGAAGGAATTGCAAAGGGTGAGTCCAGTTCCTGGCGTAACGAAGCAAATTCTTCAGCCAAAACTGGATAATGCTCTATCAGGTCCGATATATTGCTCCGGTAGTCAAACAGCTGACTATTTGTAACATTGCGACCTAACTCTAGCAGCCGTAAGACCCCCAATGGTGACTCTCCAACTTCCAACGATACAGAAGCAGCAAAAGAGGCTAGACCGTTGAGTTTTCTTAGAATATATTGCTGATCTTCCCGTCCCAACGACCTAGCAGTGGCCAGGGGCATTAGATGAATGGCATCGCTCAAGAGTGAGCACGCCCTCGACAAATCTTTGACCAACGGACTAAATACCAACATGTATGCAGCATGTAATGCTGCTTGTATTCGTATTAATATGGGGGCAGAGGTGATGCTCCAGGCGGCATACTGTGCAGCAAGAGCAGCCTCTAAGTCTGAGGAATTTCCTGTTAACTCATATCGGCTGTTCAAATCCTTCCCAAGATTATTCAACCGGGCTCCTCGGTCAGGGTGATCCTCTGGTGTTGCCAATACTGCCGCCTCTGATCGGGCAATGGCGGCCTCCAAGTCCTGCAGACCCCTAGTTTGTCTATACCGGCTGCTCAAATGGCTCCCAAGATTGCTCAACCGGCTCGCTCGGTCCGGGTGGTCCTCTGGTGTTGCGGCTACGGCTGCCTCTGATTGAGCGATGGCGACCTCTAAGTCCTGCAGATTTCCAATTCGTTCATATCGGCTTCTAAAATAGCCCGCCAGATTGTTCAACAAGGCTCCTCGGCGAGGGTGATCCTCTGGCGTTGCCTCTACCCCTAACTGTGTTAAGGCGATAGCCGTCTCCAGGTCCTGTAGGTTTCCAGCTCGTTCATATCTGCTGCTCAAATGGCTCCCAAGATTTTTTAACCGGCTCGCTCGCTCGGGATGATCCAATGAGGTTGCCTCTATGGCTGCCTCTGATCGCGCAATAGCGGCATCCAAGTCTTGTAGATTTCCAGTGCGTTCATGTCTCCTGCTCAAATGGTTCCCAAGATTGTTTAACCAGGTCCCTCGGTCAGGGTGATCCTCTGCGGTTGCCTCTATGGCTGCCTCTGATCGAGTTATAGCGGCCTCCAAGTCCTGCAGCTCTCCTGTTCGCACATATCTGCTGCTCCAGTGATTCGCAAGATTGTTCAAAAATGGTGCTAGGGTAGGATGACCCTCTGGTGTTGCCTTAACTGCTCCCTCTGATCGATCAATGGCAGCCCCCAGGTCCAGCAGGTTTCCAGTTCGTTTATATCGGTGGCTCAAGTGGCTCCCAAGAGTGCTCAACCAGGCTGCTCGGTCAGGGTGACCCTCTGGCGTTGCCTTCACTGCCGCCTCTGACAGAGCAATGGCGGCCTCCAGGTCCTGAAGATTTCCGTTTCGTTTACAGTAAACTCTCGTTATAAGCATACTTGATATAAGCATATATTTGATATAAGCATACCACCTCCAGTCCCGCCATAGAAAAAGGTACTTTTTATGCATAAATTCGGTAACTTGAATATTCATGCC
>Ga0307511_10001442_pt1 | contig 25104 bp, 38 predicted proteins | sample 13_EM_MG_FD_200266 | JGI IMG/M metagenome (GOLD analysis project Ga0307511, IMG submission 200266) | Populus trichocarpa ectomycorrhiza microbial communities from riparian zone in the Pacific Northwest, United States - 13_EM | ecosystem: Host-associated > Plants > Roots > Unclassified | place... | reverse complement strand
GGGGGAGTTCCATCCCCCCCCCCCCCGGTTCGAGGATCTTACTACTCGTCCCATCACTGTCTCACTCTCCCCGCTGCGCCAAGAAAACAGTGGGTCCTCTGGGCTTGCTGGCGATACTCGGGTCATGTTGTGCCATACGGCCGGGGGATGGGTGTAACACCTTGACCTTCGACCGGTGAGACGCTGAACGATGGATTGTTGGCACGGAGGCAGAAGCAACCCTCCTCCTACACTTCCCTCGCGCTCGGCAAACAGTAACCTGCTATGTAGGGACCTCCGAAACGCGGAGAGCCGCGTTGATGATCAGCGATGGGCCTGCACTGCAAGATCATCTTGAAGCAGCGGTCAAACCGCTTGCTTGACTCCACAGAAACTGAGGTAGCCGCCAACGGAGGTTCTATCAAATACATCTTACCCTCGTCAAGCGACGCTGATCCGTCTTCCACTCTCCTCTCCCTTCTCTCACCACGATTCCCTCAGTGACTTCACTCCTGCGACCGGTTAGATACACAGCCCTGTGTCGTGGGGTGCGGAGCAGTAAGCGAGAATAGAAGGTATGCCGGCTCTCACACCCGACAATCTCGCGTTTCTACAGAAGTGCCTTGTCGACGAAAGAATCACAAACGTACGTACGTCCTCCGTTTGACCTTCCCAACTGGCTGTGATGATCCATTCGAACGCAGGGAATTATTGGTGAGCGTGGCCTCCAATTTCGAGGTGCTTCCACACTCCTTATGCTGCTTCCTTGCAGTATCCAGCACGGCGTTGTTTGTGAGCTATGGTTCCTTCGCGCATTCCAGAGATTGACCTCGGCCAGTTCTATGATTATTGCTTGACGGTTCACCATGAGGTACTTCATCCGTACCTTGACGGCAACCCCTTCGTCTCACCCTGTTTTCAGATGAAATACGTATGGAAGACTAGGTTTACCATCGCCAACACCTTATTTGCCTGCGCTCGATACCCTGCTTTCTTCACTGCGATACTTGTATTATTGCCAGTGGGTTCCGCCAAACTCTGCCCAACTCTGCCCTTGGATCTCACTATCATTGAAGTCTTCAGTAGTGTTGAGTAACGTGAGAAGCTGTAAGTTCCATGAGAGCGTGGAACGCCGCACCTTCTTGACTGCAGGAATCAGGTCTTCGCGTGCTCACGATCCTCTCGTCCGAACGTAGGCTCGAAAAATTGATCACCAACGCCTACCGTTAACATGCTTTCCAGTCATATTTGCGTTGAGAACATGGGCTATTTGGGGTCGGAGGAAATCAATTCTTATCATGTTTGTCTGTGCCACTATCGTGAGCCGCCTGCCCCATTCGCCTTCCACTCCTTTCACCGTTTGTGTAGGCCGGCTTTGTTCCTTCGGCGGTAATTACCGTAAAAGACATCTCAAGCAGTGCAGGTTCGTTGTCCCTAGTTTCTAATTTGGCGTCTACAAGTCCTCAGAGGTTCCGATACCAGTTGATCCCCGCCTTCCGCCCCAATATTCGTACTGCGAAATCATCGTCTCCTCTGTCGGGAAGCTCTGGGTCTTGCCCTACGTCTGTATCATTTCCTATCAGCTCCGTACGTGCTACGGGTCTTCTTACACGGCTTCGGGTACTCATGGCGGGTATACAAAGTAACCCTGACCTTCTCTCTCACCAAGATCTCTCAGTTGCGCCGTTCTATCCCGCTTCACGCGCGGTCCTCGCTCTTATCCACACTCCGGATTGATGGTATTCTCTTCTTCGCGCGCCGCTGCCTCGCATTCCGTGACTGACTGGTGGCAACAGGGATCTTGTACTTCGCGTCGATGTTGTGTGTGTAAAATTAGCACCTTGTTCGATTGATCGCCCCACTGAGCCGGTTCCAATGGTTAGTGCTTGGGTGCCTGAACATTGGTCTCGTTATTCAAATTTCGGTGAGCGCGTGTAAATTTACCTTGCCTGGCAACGCATCACGCTGACGACCGCGCTCTTTGTCAGTCTCCTCAACTGCGACAAGGGGGAACACAGTCAGTGCCGCTCAAAATCAGCGAGGTCGTAAAGCTCGAGCTATTTTTATTTGCAGGTTGCAAACGATTGTTCACAGCATCATGTCGACCAGGATCGTCCTTCACGTTGTCAACACGACGTCTAAAGATATCAGCCACGCAGAATCGTCCCTGGAGGCGGCCAGGACGGAGTACTACCTGTCCACGCAGATCGAGATGGAGAGTGTGGTGGTGTCAGCGCCATGCTCTCGGTAGCTGGGGTCTGTATGGAGTGGTGAACGGGATGGGGAAGCTGGAAGGGGAACAAGGTGCCATCACGGTAACCATACCATCACACCCTCTCAACAGGGTAGTGAGAGCCGATCTGTTACCGAACCGACGGAGACCGCCAGGGATATAATGAGCGGTAGGGAGTCCGAATAAATATCTATCTTTTCCCCACCTCCCTTTCTTCGTTCTCTCTTCCTCTCTCTCTCTCTTTCTTGGCAAAGGAGGCTGTTGCCCTTTCCGTGCTTTCTTTCCCCCATCTTCTACCGCTCACTCCAGGAAGAGTTCTGCCCCCGAACATCTGACACTGGTGTCGTTTATTCAACATCCGAGCTCACACAGCGACCCCCGTTCTTTCTGTTCATACCTTCTTTTCCAAATTCTCCTTTCAATCCGAATCAATTCCCCCAAATCGAAGATGCTTTCGTCCAGGTTTTTAGCCGTCAGCTTCTTGTACATCTTCTATGCCTCCGGTTTAGTCGCCGCAGAGCCCCTCGGGGGTAATAACCAATTCTGCCAGGTACGTCCACCCCATCTCCCCCTGCGACCAATTCCCTAATCCGCTTTTTTTGTTTTTTGTTTTTTTTTTGTTGTTGATCGGTGATAGAGCGTCCAGACTGTCACCGTCACTCGCACTGTATCAGCCGGAGGCTCTACCTCTCTCCCTGTCGTGACCGGGCGGCCCGGTGATGTCAACCTGGGCAATTGGACGACCAACGGTGGTGGCAAGGACACCAAGACGTCCAGCACCAAGCTGAACACCAACACCAAGAACGTCAACACCAGCACCAAGAACCCTAACACCAACACGAGGAACCTCAACACCAGCACCAGGAGCGTTAACACCAACACGAAGGACGTGAATACCAAGACGAACGTAAACACCAAAACCAATTCGATCAAACCCAACCCAACAAATCCCCCCGTCAAGGGGACCAAGACGAGCAGCGTTCTCAGCAGGTCAACTGGTACCCTTCCGTCGTTTCTATATTTTGCGGTTCCCCGACTCAGCGATCGCGACTTTAGGGCTTTCCACCACGTCTCTTCCCCCCGTCTCCACTACCGGTCGTTCTCTCGCTGTCTCGTCCTCTTCCACCGCTGCACCGCCCGCCAACACTGGCACTGGCAACCCCAACACCAGCCTGAGTAAGCGATTTCTTGAACGGTAGAATGTTCCAGAGTTGACGAGGTTGATTAGCATTGGACCCCTCCGTCATTCAGAATGTCAACGGTAAGGGACAAGCAGCTGGCGAAGCAGACTCCCTCGTTAGCCCGTAAGTTCCACTGTCAGTCTGGAGGGGGAACTCGCGATTAACCATTCTCCAGGAATGACTTCATCGGCTTCTGTGTTGGCAAGAAAATCACCAATGGACTCCAGGTCAAGGAAGGTTCTTGTAATCCCACCCCCATGGGCGATATCCCCTCCATTGATAACATGGTATGACCTCGCTCTGCTCTCCTGAAATTTAATCTGACATGTAACCGGCAGCCTTCCGCCAAATTCAACTTCCCCAAGAACTTCGGCACCCTCGCCGCCGACACCCCGTTCACCATCTCCCTCCAAGTCCGCAACTTGGTATCCGGAACGTTCACGAACGCAGCCAACACTTACTATGCCGCTCCGCAACAGTTGGTCGGCGGTGTCATCCAGGGTCACAGTCATGTTACCGTGCAACTCATGTCGTCTCTCAAGTCTGCCGAACCCTTGGACCCCAAGGTCTTCGCTTTCTTCAAGGGTCTTAACGCTGCTTCCCCCAACGGTGTTTTGACTGCCGACGTTACCAAGGGTCTTCCAGCTGGTGTCTACCGTCTCTCCTCCATCAACTCTGCGGGCAACCATCAAGAGGCTCTTGGTCCTATCGCCCAGCGTGGTAGCTTCAACGACGTGGTCTACGTGAGAAAGATTTTGCCATAATACGGCTAGGAGGACACTAATATGTTGACCCTCTCCAGTTCACGGTCTCTAACAAAGGAGCGTCGAACGGCAACGGTACCTCGTCTTCCGTCATCCCCCCTGCCTCAAGCGGTACCCTGTCTACCTCCGTTGTCAAGCCTACAGCAACCCGTTCGGGTGTTTCCTCCTCGACCGTTCTGAGCTCAATCGTTTCCTCCACTTCTCCTGCTGTTCCATCCCCCACCGGTAGGGGCGGCAAGAGTGGAAAGGACCCGAAGACTTCGCCCGCTGCTGACCTCCCGATCTCTACCAGCAGTGTTAAACCCGTCGTCTCGCCTACCCCTGTGCCGGATACTGGGGCTGGTGGAAAGAAGGGTGGTAAGGGAGGCGACGTTGTGTCAACCTCTGCCGCCCTCCCCGTATCCACTACCCCTCCCGCGAAGAACGGTAAACCGGGCGACTCCCCAGCAGGCAATGGCCGTGGGGGTGGCAGCGGACAAAACTCAAAGCGTATGCACAACCGTTTGCGCTTCGCTTAAGTTGTGATGTCCTGCAACCTTCAATAATTACCCCCACTGTACCGCCTTTCATTGATCGGTTTTGATTTGAATTATTCTCAACTTCACTTTCCTTGTACTCTTCCTTTCCAACTTCCTTTAACCCCCCTCTCTCGCTCGATGCGTCGTAGTTCCTCCCTCGACTTCCAGCTATCAACCTTTTTCGAGCGTAGTGTGTGTAGCACGGTGTACCCAGTGGTACTTGCCAAATTCAATGGAGAGAGAGATCTGAAGAAACCATGCGGACGCGATGAGTGATCGATAATTGGATTTCGAAATCAGACTGGGTGTGGTTGCGAGTTCAGCGGCCCGATCACCCCCCTCTGCAACGGGTCGATACCGAACTTTACCCACGAACGCATCCGCTCTACGCGTCCCTCCGTCTCAATCCTCCCCAAATGCCTGCCGGACGTAGCAATTCGCCGGCTGAGACACTTGGCAATTACTCGCGGACCGAGCCACCACCACTCTCACCACAGATCAGTAATGGCTCTAACATGTCTGCCCCGTACTTCAGCCCCAGACAACAACACCAGGGTCTACGAGTGGGGGGCGGAAGTAACAACAGCCTACAGTCTCTCAACGTGAGCCATGGGGATCGGCTTGATCAGGTTCGTCACGGGCATACACAATCGACATCGAGCAATGGGGTGGTTAGCGGAGGTACGACCGGCCAAACCACGACGAAACCGTCCGGACCGAGACACATTGCGTCAGCTACTCTTCGACCGGAGAGGCAAGTACGGTCTGCGAGCGACACCACCCCCGCACGCGGAGATGGAGGAGGGACCGGTGGGGGGGATGTAGAACGGGAACAGGTGAGGGAGGGAAAGGCGAACAACCCGTTAACACACAGGGCGAGCCGGTCTGGATTATCAACCCGAACCTCACGTAGCGGCCGTGCTACTCCGCATACGGCGGGACAAAGCTCGACCCATCCGAATGGAACAACCCCGCATCTGCCGTCGAGTTCTGCGCGTGTTAGGTTGTTGCCGTACCTACCGCACTCCAAGGATTCCGAGGTTGCGCCTACGGTGCAGATGTACTGGAGTAAGGCTCCGGTGTGGGGTACGATGCCGAACCATGGGATGAGAGCACACAGCGTCACCCTCGTAGATTCTGTGGCGTGGATATTTGGCGGTTGTGACGAGAGGGGATGCTGGAAAGATCTTTGGCTCTTCAACACAGGTAACTACGTCAGATCTCGCTCGCGTATATTTTTCCGGCTGACCAGGGGTTATCTTAGAAACAATGCAGTGGTCGCACCCGGACGTACAAGGCGACGTCCCCCCTCCATGCCGAGCACACACTGCGACACTCGTAGACCGGAAGATTGTTGTTTTTGGTGGTGGTGAAGGGCCGGTCTACTACGACACCGTCTACGTACTGGACACCGTTCACCGTCGGTGGCAGAAAGTTGAATTCCCTGCGGATGCGCCACACCCCACCACGAGACGAGCTCACACCGCCGTTTATTACGATGGGAAGATCTGGGTGTTTGGAGGAGGGAACGGATCGCAAGCGCTAAATGATGTGTGGACGTTGTCAGTGAATTGTCCGATCGAGAAGATGAAGTGGACCAAGGTGGAGATACAGGGGAACAAACAACCCAGCGCGCGGGGATACCATACAGCAAACCTGGTGAGGAACATCATGATTGTGGTTGGGGGGAGTGACGGGCGAGAGTGTTTCTCGGATATATGGTGCCTGAACCTGGGTAAGATATGTCTCGTGCTGATGCAAACGTTGGAATGAGACACTCACGGGTTGATGCTCGTCCCAGATACACTCCGGTGGGATCAGGTGCGACTAGAGGCCGCCCACCGTCGACTTTCTCACAGCGTCACACAAGTGGGATCGTATCTATACATCATTGGCGGTCACGACGGCAATTCATACAGTTCCGACATATTATTTTTCAATCTAGGTGAGCCCAGGCTGGCGTGACTTTCATTCTGAACGCTGAGCATCTCACCCCAGTCTCGTTGGCGTTCGAGGCCAAGCCCGTGGCGGGTCAACTCTTGTCGCCGAGAGGATACCATGTGTCTATTCTGGCTGACAGCCGAATATTCGTTTTCGGAGGTTTCAACGGCCAGGACGTCTACGAGGATGTGTACATATTGGATTTGGCTGGCTCTGGTTATCTTGCGCAGGTGTGTGCCTCCGACGCCGTAATACGTAAACCCATGCTGATCCATATGGTGCCTCAGGTCACAAGCTTCCACATTGATCTTGACCAATAGGCGGTTCAGGGTCCTCATGTCCTATCGTCCGTACTAATTCGTATTCTGGCTGTATATAATTCTGGGCGGAATATCGTTCTTGCCAATACATACCTACAGAGTCCGAGCCGATCAGTCTTGGGCGGACAACCCACCCGCGCCGTCTCCCAGGCCTCGCCCCTTCAACCTCCATCCATGGATGTCCCTCTATCCCAGGTTAACGATGCCCCTGCGTATAAGCTCTACAAGCGACGCTTTGTGGGGTTGGTCGGCATGGTGCGTCATTCTGCATGGTCCCGCTTAGCGACCTGGTGAATGGAAGGTGGACTGATTCTTGATTGATCCCCCCCCCTAACCCTCCTCTGTTTTCCGCTTGGTAGAGCGTCCTGAATCTCGCCGGCGGCCTGGCCTGGCCATGGTTCGGCCCAATTGCAAACTCAAGTACGCCTATTGCCCTTGTACGATTCCCCGTTGGAATGTCTCAACGAAAGCGACTCTGCAGCCGCACAGGAGTTTAACATTAGTTTGGATCGCGTCAATTGGTTGGGAAACATAATGGCTTGCACGTACATCCCCGCGGCAGCCCTGACACCTTGGTTGGTATCGCGGTACGGCTTGAGGAGGGCGGTACGTCACGTGTAGATCCTTTAACCTGATATCCCCGGACGATGATTGTTTCGCTTCATTCAGTGCGAGCTCGGTTCTGTCGGCTTGATTCTCGCAGCCTGGATTCGGTACGCTGGCACCGCTAAATCGCTCTCCGGCAACAGAGCCTACGCTCTGCTCATCATCGGTCAGGTGCGTCACGTGTCCATTTTGCGTCCCTCGCGCGGTGCGGACCAAGACAGCTCACATGCTTTGTCTCAAAGTTCGTCGCGAGCCTGTCACAAGCGATATTCCAAGTACTTCCGACGAAGTACAGCGAACTATGGTTCAACGTACGGGGAAGGACAACCGCGACTATGGTTATGGCCATCATGAATCCGATTGGTGGTGCTTTGGCGCAAGTGATCGCACCACTGACAAGCGGACCAAGGCAAGCTGTAAGAACCCACTGCTCGTGTACGATCCCCTCCGGAGGGCTAACCTCACCCGTGCAGATCTTGGTCCTTGGCATCATCGAGACCGTGACGGCTCCAGCCGTCTTCCTCATCTGGAGCCGACCGCCAACACCCCCAAGTGCGTAGCAGTTTAACACCACATTCCTCAGTGTACTGACGGCTCCGTAGCATACGCGGCCACCCAAGAAAGGTCACATAAGGCTCTCTTGAAAGAGCTGGCCGGACTCCCAAGCGGTGACGAAGACCAGTACGGCCGGATGTCCAGACGTGAAAAACTGGACTTTGGAATCGCAGTTCTGGTGTTCGGTGTCCAAGCCGGAGCGTAGGTGTTTCCCCCCCTTTTCCACGAGTTCGCGTACCTAAGGATTCTTTGTAGCGTCAACACTTTTTCCATCCTCACCTCCCAGTACTTCTCTCCGTACGGTTACTCTGATGATGTTTCAGGGTTCATGGGTGCCACACTGCTGCTAGCGGGAATCGTTGCCTCGGCAATCACTTCCCCGATCTTTGATAGGGTGCTCACGAGCCACCTCGGCCGTACTGTCCAGGTGCTCGTCCCCATACTTTCAGCGACCTGGATTTCCATGATCTGGGCCGGTAAGTCCTTCCTGTATCCTCGACGTATGGCATCCAGACCTAACCTTCCATCGATACAGTTCGCCCAGACAACACTGCCGCTCTGTTTGCCATTTCCGCACTCATAGGAATTTGTGGAATTACTCTACTTCCCGTGTCCCTTGAGTTGGCCACTGAGCTCACTAGGGCACCAGACGCTAGTTCTGCATTCCTTTGGGGCTCTTGCAACATTTTCGCGATTGTGATGATCCTTTGTGCGTGCCCCTTTCCAGTATCTCAGTTGCAGACATCAGGACAAACGTATCCCAACAGCCGAGTCAGCTTTAAGAGCCGGACCAGATGCAAGCCCTCCTCTTAACATGCGTACTTCATTGATCTTCCACGGCATCGTAATATCCGTGGTATCGCTCCTGGTCTTCGCCCTTAAAGGGAAACAACCCCGGAGAGAACGAGATGAGATGGAGGCCGGGCGTGCGGAATTGGACCAAAGTGTTGTGGGACTATCCACTCGTGATGAGGTTGAGCAGTCTGAGAAGTCTTAGACTATCGTGGTTTGCTGTATCTGAGTTACTGTGTTCCGATGGCTCTGCGGGATGCCACATCACCCCATAACATACATTATTATACCCTCGCAGATCTGTCCTTGCAAAAATCTACATAATTAATCCCTGGACTTGCCGCTTTCTCTTGGAAGAGGGTCCAACCCGGAACTCGAGAGCATCCTCATCGCTTCGACAACCCCCCAAACAACGAAGGCCAGAACACACAACATGACAACGAGTCCCGCTAATGCCCACGTTAACCAAGTCTCGACCTCGACCTCGTTCGCCGTGAGCTGGTCGAGGAAGTCGTGCTTTCCGTCGTCCAGTTTCCTCCAGATCGCGAGAAGAATCCACCACGCGTACAGAGCCACCGCTGGCGGAGCCATCCTCGACCAGATCATCCACTCCACCTCGATCCCATGCCCAAGTGATGGAAGCGCAGAACTCACAGTACCTTTCCCTCTCCTCCCCTGATACCCCCTCAAGCTATCCTCAACGACCTCCACACCCCTCTCCAAAACGACCTTATGCTCCCGGATCGTCGGCAAATACGGTTCCATGTACCTTCCCACCACGGCCTTGGCCAATAAATAGTTCGTGTCCTCTCCTCCCTCTGATCTTGTAGAAACAGGTTCGTCATCTTTCGCGAGCTGTTTGGCGAGTTCCTGACGACGATTGTCGGAGTCCGTTCGCGGTAGTGGGGCTCTGAGATGTGCGTTTGAGGGTAGGAGTTCGGCGAGATCAGAGGTTTGGGATGGTTGGTGAGAAGAGGGGGATGGCGGAGGGGAGAGGTAACGCTGGTAACGCGCAATGATTGCCATTCTTCTGTCGCGGTCGAAGTCTGAGAGGTTCAAGTCTGAGAAACCACAGGGGTTGTGGTTGAAAAAAGGTTCCCCTTCACATTTAGAGTCGTCCCTCCCCCAGATCGATCACGCAACTCCAGACACTTCCGAGGGGGGACCCCGGCAATCGAGGGGTAAGTGGGATTTATTAGGATTAATGAGTGCATAATTATGGTATGCTGGGAACCAGCACGTGAGTGCTTGCAGGGCTCGGGGGACAAGAGAAACTCACAGATGAAATAAGGTGAGATCTAGATGTGTTTCGGTTCACGAGATTTCTTCAGTTCCTCCCTCGCGTCCTCCACGTACCCCCTCATCAATCCCACCACTTTCGTGAGGTTGTTCGAGAACTTGGCCGAGACGGGAACCACGTCCAATGGACCAAGTTCATCCTCAACGAATCCAACAAGTCTTTGAAGTTTTTGTCTGGCTTCCTCGACAAGTTGGGGATCCCGACCGTCACCGCCCAGAAGGTCAGCTTTGTTAGCGATGACCATCCGAGCCCGGGCGCTCATTCCGTGTTGGTATGCCTCCAACTCGTCGCGAAGTACCGCAAGCTCCTCCCAGGGCGCTGGACTGGAGAAATCAACGACATAAACGAGAGCGAGCGACCGTTCCATCGAACGGAGGAAAGAGTGACCCAATCCAATGTCCTCCGAGGCACGGGAAATGAGCCCTGGGTTATCGGCGATGGTGAACCGGAATTCCTCGATGAGGTCGAAATCATGACCACTGTATGCGGTGGTACCGTCTGCAACGGTCGGTTTTTGATTGCGGGTTAAGGAGTCCGCGAATGCACCCTGCTCCATGAGTTCGAGATGGCGCTCTTCCTCAATACGAGTCTCGTCGTGAACAACACCCTCTCCCCTCCAACCTTCGAAAATCCCATCACCCGCCACCCGGATAACACCAACAACCGGATTGAGGGTAGTGAAAGCGTAACTCGCAACCTCGCTCTTCGCGCGGCCGCCCGTTAGAGCTCGAAGGAGGGTGCTCTTCCCCGCATTTGGCATACCCACAAGACCGATGTCGGCCAAAATCTTGAGTTCCAACGAGAGAGTGATAAGTTCGCCTTCGTGACCCCGCGTGGCGAATTTTGGTGAACGGTGGTTTGTACTGAGGAAGTTGGGATTACCCAGGCCACCAGAACCCCCAGAAGCGATCAGATGGCCGAGATTTTCACGGTTTCCGAGGCCCAAGGGCGAATCGTCCGGAAGGGTGGTGTCCAATGCGGCGTCGAGGTCGAGAAACAGGGGGTTGAGAGCTCGCTTCTTCCTCTCTATCCTCCTGAATCGTTCCTCCTTCCAAAGGATTCTCTCGGCTTCCTTGAATTCGGTTCGTTGAACGTTGTCGTCCTGATAGCGAGGATAGTGAACCCATCTCTTGGCCCGTAACTTGTCCAATCTATCCTCAGGGGACAGATCAGCAAGTGCCTCTTCCTCAGCCTGCCACTCATCCTTGAAGTTATACTTGGCCACTTCTTCTTTGGACAGTTCGCGTACAACGGTCCCAAGGGGAACTTTGACCACGAGCGGGGCACCATTTCGACCACCCTGCCACGTTCCCTGGCCGTGAGCCCCGGTGTTTCCACGTATTCGTGGGGGTACCGAAGAGAGAGTTGTAAGGTGTGGTGTTGGGAGGAAGTAAACGTCGCCTCCGCGTCCGCCATTTCCGCCAGACGGGGGACCGAAGGGCTTGTAGAGTTCGCGGTGAAACGCGACGCAACCGTCGCCACCTTTTCCTGCGCGTACGTGGACAACTAGATGGTCGAGAAATGTTTGTCCCTGCACAAAATAGTGAAAAGGTCAAGAGGTGAGGCCAGGGATTTGGTTGGATCTGACGCACGCCTTGCCTCCGTTTCCACTCTGTTCTCCGTTTTCGCCGAGCGACCTCATTTAAGTTATACGTGGGTTCCTCTACTGCAGGTGGGACGGATACGTTTGTTGGAAGAAACGAGAAAGTGCGGGTGAGGGAGCGACATCTCCGCTGGAGAGACTGCCTGAGCATGGGTTGAGTGAAGCCGGGTATTTGCTTCCGGTGGCGGGCCGGGTGCATAATGGCATAGAGGAACGTGATTACCAGGTGGCTGACAACAACCATGACCTCCCCCGACACCCAGCTACCCGTGATTCCCCTTCCCCATCCTCAGGTCCTCCTTCCAAATGGACGAATCTCTCTCCTCATCTCTCGCAACATCGGGGATCACCTATTGTCTCTAGTCGAGGAATCAAGCGAACCAACGATCGTAGCGGCTATCCCGATCGTCACTCCCCCCACTGGTGCTTCAGACCCGGTTTTCTCAGACCATGGCGCCGCAGCTAGGGTTGTACGCCTCGGGCGGTCATCTAACAATCACGACGAACATGCCTACCACCTCACAATCGCTGGTACCGCCAGACTTCACCTCCCGCGCGGCCTACACCTAACCGCGGCCCAACTCAGCACGTTAACGTACTGTCCAATTGAGTACCCCCCCAGCGGTACCCAACCCACTCGATTAACGCTCGAAGCTACCAAAACCGCGGCTGTCAACCTGCTTGACACACTTGCAAAGTCTGGTCCGAGGAGGGATTACTGGTCTAGGATGATGCATTTCGTCGAAGGGATCGACAATTCCAGGATTGTTTGGTTAGCGGATGCGATGGCCTCGGCCGTCGAAGCCGAGTTTAATGACAAACTTGGTGAGTCCGCCCCTAGTCTTCTGTGACGAAACTGATCACGCCACCACACAGAAATCCTGGTTACAACCGACACTGAGGCCCGACTCAAAGCCACTACCCAACTGTTCGTTAAACTTGCATCCATCTCCGAAGTCAGCAGCAAGATAGCCTCCGTCGTCGATGAGTCCCTCTCCAAGCAGCAAAAGGAGTACTTTCTCAGGCAAAAACTGGCAGCAATCCAAAAAGAGTTGCAAAACCTCAATCGCCAGCCTAAGGCCGTTGTTGGCGCCAGCGGGAGTGCCCCGTCTGAGTTAGACGACGATGACCAAGCCGATGCAGATGACATGACCCAGCTGCGGCAGAAGATAGAATCTATGGCCAAGGATTCGGAAGAACGCAAGGTAGCTGTCGCTGAGTGGAGAAGACTCAAACGCATCCCTTCCGGCAGCGCAGAGAATGCAGTGATACGAACATACGTGAGCGATCTCCCTCCGTTACCATACAATGTCCTAATCACAGAAAACTGCAGCTCGAGTGGCTGACTTCAATCCCATGGCCATCAACTTCATCTCATTTGACTGCGCTTGAGACCCTCAAGGACCGCCAGTTCTTGTCCAAAGCCCGAAAGCAGCTTGATGAAGATCACTACGGCCTGGATAAGATCAAGAAGAGACTCGTCGAGTATCTCGCAATCGTGAGGCTGAAGGAACTCGCAGCGTATGCCGAAAACGAGAAGGCCTTGGTTCTTAGGATGGATAATGCACCGCCTATAAACCGGGTCAAGGGGCCAATTCTTTTGTAAGTCGCTCGTGAAGAACAAGATGCTTCACCGTGATGACTTCTCGATAGGTTTGTTGGTCCACCGGGAACTGGCAAGACTTCCATCACGGCATCTTTGGCTCGGGCACTCGGTCGTCCCTTCGAGCGGATATCCCTCGGAGGTGTCCGCGATGAGGCAGAGATCCGAGGACACCGCCGTACCTATGTCGCCAGCGGCCCCGGTTCGATTGTGCAAGCCCTCAAGAAAGCGGGGCGGCCGGATCCCATCATTCTCCTGTAGGGTTTGAAATCATGCTTCCGCATCGGTTCACTCACCCTTCCTTAGCGACGAAATCGACAAGGTTGGACATAATAACTTTCACGGAGACCCATCTGCTGCATTGTTGGAAGTTTTGGACCCCGAGCAAAACCACACGTTCCGGGACCATTACCTGAACGTTCCTGTCGATCTCAGTCAGGCGTTGTTCATTTGTACGGCAAACTCTTTGGAATCGATCTCCCCGCCACTGTTGGACCGCTGTGAGGTGGTACATTTATCTGGTAAGGGCAACCAGAGCTTCTCCGCGGTGGCCACCCAATTCATGGATTCGCAGGCTACACTTATGACGAGAAGTCACACATTGCTTCGCGGTTCTTGCTGCCTAAGCAGCTCAAAGCGAACGGACTGGACGCATCCCACATTGAATTAACGGAAGCTGCATTGGTACAAATCATAACGGGGTACACACGCGAGGCCGGTGTCCGCTCGTTAGAGCGTGCCATCGGCTCCGTTGTACGATGCAAAGCCGTGGAGTGGGCTGAGCACAATGACGAAGATGGGGACAAACTATCCGCCTACGAGAAAGAGGTCAGGGAGGAGGATTTGGAGAAGATACTTGGAATTCCAAGGTACGATGGTGAGAAGGAACGGACATTGAACAGGGGCGTCGTATATGGGTTGGTCGTGAGCGGCCTGGGCGAAGGTAGCGTGCTTCCCGTAGAGACGTGTACGATCCCTGGAAAGGGTGATTTACGGTTAACCGGAAGTCTTGGAGACGTAAGACCCATCTCTCGTCCCCTCTCATGCTTAGAGCTCTACTTAAGCCTCGCTCCGATGACCCAGGTTATCAAGGAGAGCAGCTCTCTGGCCCTGAGTTGGGTAAAGACGCACGCCTACGATTTACAGATCACTTCAAATCGCAGCGAGGACCCGTTGAAGGTTCCGAATGTTGTCGACGTTCATCTGCATCTACCGGCTGGTGCGCAGAAGAAGGTCATTTGGTGTGGTTATCCAGCGGAACGAACCGAAGCTCACCGAGGATTCGTATAGGACGGTCCGAGTGCCGGGATAGCCATGGTTTGTGCCCTGGTGTCGTTGTTTACTGGCTTATGCGTGCCCGTTGATATCGCCATGACCGGGGAGGTACGCCCCTCCAACACCATCCCCAGATTATCGCGAAAACTCATAGCACTCTCATCTGTTAGATCACACTCCGCGGTCGCGTAGAGCCCGTTGGAGGGATCAAGGAGAAAGTTTTGGGAGCCCACAGAGCGGGTATGAAGAGGGTCATACTCCCGTGGGCGAACAGGAAAGACGTCGATCACGACGTTCCGCAGGAGGTCAAGGACAAGATGCGGTTTTTCTTTGTCAAGACGGTTTCGGAGGGGTTGGAGGTTGCGTTTGGGAAGGGAAGCATCCCGTGGCGTCGACCCAGAACCGATTTTTTGCTCGAGAGTAGGTTATGAGCGGTCAGACGACGAGGCGCCCCACCAATCCCCCAAGTTTTCCTCCCCCTCGGGGATTGGATTTGACTCAACTACGCATCTATACTACTTATTCCCACATTTCTCCAATTACTTTCACACTGCGCGCGCGAACACCACAACCTTCTTGTTTTTCTTCACAATCTTCCCCAAATCTTTCTTAATTCAAACCATGCAAATAGATCAAATGTATATGTACGCATAGCTATCATACAATTGAGTGACTGAGTGACTTGCCGTCGCCTTCAGAACATCATATCCGATTACTGGCACCCGTTATAAGCTATATCCCAACTCGGCCACGGAAAGTCACTCAGCATACGCGAGCGAAATTTGGGGGTGGCTGCGAATGAAATCCCTAAAAACCCAGCCTACGCGTCCTCCTCTGAGATGCCACCTATCTCCTCCAGAACCTCCCGAGGCGGTTCTCTAGCGGCTTCTCCCTCTCGGCCATCTCGCTCGTCAGAACAATGGGATCCTGGTTGGTCGGGAACTCAATGCTGTTAGTCTCGTGTAACCTGTTGGGAAGGCGTCAGGGGAGGCTCATGAACACGGGGAGCGTAAAGAATAATTTACCTGTGACGGGCGAGTCGCTTCTCTGTCGGGGTCATGGGACGTGTAGAACCGAATTCGAAATCAACAGTCAGGGGAACCGAGAGTTTGAGACTTGATTCTGGTGGAGTTGTACCATCTGCGGAACCGTAGACTTCGAGTGAGTGCCAGTCGAAGTAGAAGGGTCGCTAGAGCAATTCCTCACCTGTGGTGTCCCGTTTGACCTTGCCGACAGCGCTGGCGTCGGTGAGGGAAACAAAACCGGACTCGGTGAGGGTGACGGTGGCCTCAATTACAGGCTCGATCACACGATTCCTAGTCAAGTTGGCAATCGCTTCGGGAACACCACCGATCTTGGCTTCGAAGATTACCCGGGGGTGATCACTGAATGGGAAACTTCCGTCAACGGATGGACGACAACTCGAGTCATCGATACGCACACGAAGGGGATCTTCCTGTACAACAACTCTACCGAGAAATCGTTCTTGTTCTTGAAGGTCAACGTCTTCTTACTCCCTATCTTGGAGCTGGGAGGGAAGATGGTGGTGAAAGACTTGGTAGACGCTTCCTTGGGTTTGATGGGGTAGGAGACCATGACGTCATACATGGAGATATCAGAGACATCGATGCCCTTTGTCTCGAACTGGGGGCTGAGGCTGGCACCATAAAGGCCAGCACCGAGGACGGCAGCTTCGTCGGCGTCCATATTTACCACAACCAAGTTGTCACCAACGGCGGCCTTTACGGTCTGGTAAATCATGGGGGTTCTGGAGGCGCCGCCGGTGAGGATAATGGATGTGACATCCGCCTACAGAAAAAGATGAGTCGGGGAAGGACAGCAAATGGGTTGGGAACGCACGAAGGACAAGCCTGCCTTGACCAAACACGTGTGAATAGGAATGGTGAATCGGGGCCTGAGGTCTCTGGAAGCAGCTTCGAATTGAGACCGCTTGATCTTGCCGCGGTAGTCGATGCCATTGTATACACTCTTGATCTGAACGAGTTCAGTTATGGGTCGGGCGTCACGGGAGGAATTACGTACAGTGGAAATAGCCTCTTCGTTGGTGCTGAGAACGATCTTGAGCTCGTTTGCCTCCTTCCTAAACTTGGACATTGCCTGTTTGTCCTCGGTGATATCGACTTGGTGCTTGTTCATGAAATCCTCGACAAGGATCTTGAGCAACCTACGGTCCAACTCTACGCCACCGGACCTGCGATCAAGGCCAGAGGAGAGAACGTTGACCTGGGTGTGCATCTTTGGTCTGCCCATTCCAATCGATTCGACGGTGGAAAACTCGACGAGGGTGGTTCGAATGGCTGAGGCACCGGCATCGTAGATCATGTGAATCTCCGGTTGTGGGAAGGTCCTGGTCATCGCGTAGTTGATTGCCACGGCGGTTCCATCGTTGACGAGGGCGAGGGTGCGAAGGCCAGCGATCTCGACGGCATCTACGACGGCATCACGTTCGGCCTGAGTGTAGAAAGGAGGGACGGTGACCACGACGTCCGTGACCTTCTCGCCGGCAACCGACTCGGCAAGCTCTTTGACGTAAGAGAACTGCATGGCGATCAGTTCCTCGGCTGCCCATTCGGACCCATCGGATCGGCGGAGTGAGATGGTGTTTCGGGAGGACCTGACGGTGTCGGCGGCGGAGATGGTGGCATAGTAAGAGACGGTTTCGGAATGGAAAGGGACGCCTTGGAGGTATTTAAGGAGACTGAATGAATCCGTGGGGAACTCTGTGGCCTGTGTAGGGTTAGTCGCGGAGTTCACACACGAGGCAGGTTTTGTGGCTGACCAGGTCATACGCTTCGGAACCAAAGATGCGGTCATCATTCCTCCAAGCTACGGAAGAGCGGATTTTGCGCTTTGAATCCCTGTCGGGCAGAACGTCAAAAGGGACGCCGGGTTCCATTAGGGAGGCCTTTATCCATTCGGTACCATAGTCAATGGCGAGAAGAGAGGCGAGAACTTGAGGAAGATTGAGTGTCAGGAGACATAGGAAGCCTAACAAAGCGTTTCTCGCCATGCTCGGGGGACGAAGAGAAAGAAAGGAGGAAGGGGACAAGACCGGAGGGGCAGGAAGTGGGAAGGTCGTAAGCACGTTCGCGACTGACGCGATTCGATCCGACTGGGGCTGGGGTTTAAGTAGTATAGCAGCCTGCGGGTGAAATGGTTCCACCTGCCCATTTCCACGAGGCATATGTAACGGGGATCACCAGGCGGATGGGGCCCTTCTCGCTACAAGCAACATTAAATTTTATTCAGGCGAGAAAGAGTTTTCCCCCCTCGGGATCTTCTGGGTTGCACTCCAGCACCATCCGTCTCCTCTCTACTCCATCCTCGTCTATATCCCTCCAAACAGCCGCCGTGTCGCAATGGTAGATGGTTGGGCGCTTGGCCGTTGCGAGTTCTGGAGCGCCCTTTGTCGTCATCTGCCCTGCTGTTGCCACTCGCCGCCCCTGCGTGCCTAACCGCTGTTCATGGGGCTTATCTTCCGCAGCCCGACTTCTGGATACACCCCTTATCTCGCCCACGTTGCAGAAATCTATTGACATGACTCGTGGGTTGTAGGTTGTCCCCCAAACATTTGCCTTTTTCTAGGGTACTGAGATGAGAAACGAGGATACTATGAAACGACTGATCTGGGTGTTCGCAAGCCATCGTGGCGAGGACCAATAGGACCAATTGTGCTAATCATCTTTCGCCACACCCACGTGGGGTGAAAAGAAGCGAAACGCAAACTTTGTGGAAACAAAAACTCCCGACTACGTATTCCACAGAGTTGGCGATTCATGAGGTGGAAGCGGAGCACAATTCGCGTTTGAGCTTTTTGAAGTAAAGGTCCGGGCAAGGTCCGGGAAGGAACTGATGGAAAGTCAATTGCCAATCAAAGATCAATGATGGAGGCTAACCAAGTCACCTGGGCGGGTCACCAATGCTCAAATGGGACTGGGGAAATCTCCTTCGCGTCATCGTGCGCAGCATGGTAGTTCCAACGTAAAAGTACCAAAGCCGTCGTTATCTCTTGACCGTGTCGACTGAGAATAGCGTGTCCAGCGCCAGTGACCAGCGAGAATACGGAGGCGTGGATAAACAAAAATCAAACGCACCGTAAAAGCGGCCGGGGTCTAATGTGATAGCCATATTCAAAGCATTTTTTCTCAATGGCCTCCCTTCTTACCGTTTCGAAAGCCGGGAAATCCATCCCTGGCAAATATACCATTACCCTCAAGGAGGCGTCTCTCGCTGCCCACATTAGCTCCATCAAAACCAAAACCGCGTCCACTCACGAGTACGGCCTCCTCAACGGTTGCGCCGGAGAGTTCTCCGTCGGCCGATAGATTTCTGACAGATTTTGGACCCATGGGGGTCTTGGCAAGATGTCATCTGTGGACAAGTTGACTGGCAGCGATCTGTGCAACTGCGGGTAGCTCCGCTGGAGTGGGGAGACCGTCTACGTCATCGGTGCGTTCCTTTCCTTCACGATCTGACGCACCTCCACTTAGCGCATCCAACAGACAGTGGTATCTATACAATCATCCTGCCTTCGGCGGACGTGCCTCATTGGGGAAGGCCTTTGACGGATGCCGTGAGGACAAGAACGGAAATGGCTACGGGACTCACTGTGCTGGAACAGCTGCTACTGACCCATACGGTATCGCCAAATCCACCAAAGTCGCGGCTGTGGAGGTTCAGGGCAATGATGGAAGTGGCTGTACCTCCGACATGTATGCGGTCTTCTCCTCTTTCTTATCGTTGATGGCTACCGGTCCATGCCAGAGAAATACTCCATCGATGGGATGAACTGGATCGCCGAACGAGTACAGGACTAGTACTCTAATGATCCCTCTGTCGCCTCTATGAGCTTGGATGGTGGCGCTCCTGACAGCGTGGACAAGGCCATTAAAGGGGTATGTGCCGAGTGGATGGAACGTGATGGCGACACCACTGACGAGTAACTCCATCTTTGGATTTACGACGCAACGTTATCGTCGTGGCCCCCGGAAACAATGACGAGTAACAACTCTCCTGCCCGCGCTCAACAGGCTAAGTATCATTATCGTCGCCTCTACTTTTGATGATGCAAAGGCAGACTTCTCCAATTACGGTGACCCCGTTAGCATCTGGGCTGCCGGCTTCAGCATTACTTCCATCTGGGATGACGGGGGGACCAATGTCCTCTCTGGGACTTCCATAACCACTCCTCATGTTGCCGGTCCAGCCTTATACCAGGTTCCTCGGTTTCGACAGTACTTTAACCCCGGACCAAATCGCCGAGATTGTCACTTTATAAGGTTCTCAGGGGTGTCCGTGAGTTTTTTTGTTCCGTGTTCTATGTTTAACCTCTGGACGCTGAAGCCAACACCGCCCGTAACTGATGGCACCGTCAAAAAGTTGCTCAACAACCATATGTAAAAGGATTTTCACCTGTTTCATTCCGGAGAACATACTGTACCGTCAAGACCTTTGGCGACCACGCCACATGACGGGCGCTCGTTTTTGTGTCCCAGGCGACGGAGCTCTGAGGGACATGGGACACAGGCGACCGCCGCGTGTGAGGAGCAAACACAGGTCCGAGTGCATTCGCAGGCTCCATGTGTTGTATGTGGCACTGCATCGATAAAACCCGAGTCAGGAATCTCCAGCTCAAAGCATTTTATTCTTACAGAGGCCGCCCAATGCACTTAGAGAATTTCTACTGCACCTTCTGTCATACTGTACATATTGATATGAATTAGGTCGGGTCGGGTCATTGAGAGATGGTGCGATCGGTGCGTCCCACTGGAGTTGGTATGACCCGCGCTGACGGCCAACGAACGAAGGAGGACGAGCCGGACCCTGGACAATCACCGCCAGATGTTCGCCGGGGAGAATCTGACAGGCAGAAGCAAGATCTGGCCCGAAAACATTCGGACTGCCGGTGAACATCCAGCGCCGATTATCCGGGGTCTGGAAGAGCACCCCACTCATGTGGAATTTCATGTCCCCTCCCACTGCGATGAACACCGTTTATGGTTCGGCTTATCGGACACGCGTCTAAACCTGCGTACGAGAACGGCATTTGGCGGAACCTCCACCCCCAATCTGGGCAAAAAAACGTTCGGCCAATGGCTGTCGGCGATCCTCTGGCGCAGGCTCTCTCTGGACATGTGCCCAAGAGGAGTCTGGGCTGCGGTTATGCACCCGGTGTTACTTTAGCGCCCGAGTCTGTCCCTTGAGACGAGGACCCATGGGACACGGGACAACCAAGAAAATAGGCGACGCGACGAAGTCCATGGGACATGGGACGTCGCATAATGTCCTGACGGTACGGTAAGATGCCCACACTCATTTAATATCCAATGCTCGCAACCATCCCCCCCTCCTCCCGCGTTATACCGACACCCATTGGACGGATGTGAAACGACTCTCACGACCACGTTTGCGTTATTCCCTCGCGAACTATGGAATGGACTCCCAACCCTGGTCCTGGTCTCAGTCTCGCTTCTAGTACCCCAGATGACGAATGAAGGCGCACGATCCCAGCAGGCGACCCTGGCCCAGTTGCGAATAAATATCCCCTCGTTCATCATGTGCACACTCCACCCATGGCACTTATAAAACGGTTTTTATATGAGGGCGTAGGTAAGTACATATCTGTGGTGGTTGGCACGCCGTTATAAGTTTATAAAATATTCCAACTTGGTCACAGAAAGTTACTCAGTATCCGTGAGTGAGCCACATCGATATATTTAGAGTGGCCGCGAAAGAAACCGCCCAGATTGAAATGACCACTGAAATAAGGTCTCCTACCGAACAACAAGACCCCCTCCCTTACGGTCACCGTAAAGGTGTTGCCATCTCTTAGCCGGACGTTCTAAACGTCCTATAACGGGATGCGTCGACTTCCAATGAACTTATTCTGAAATGGCTTCAGAGGATGCTGGGGTCCTGCAAAAATCGTTCTTTGGATAGGTTGTAACGATACAAAAGCCATCGAGGTCTATGATAGTCAGCAAGGCACTTTTCCTTGACGTCCTTCCTTCTCACTGTTTCTAAAGCCAAAAAGCTCGTCCCCCCAAGCAACATCATCCGCCAGTTCAACCTCATCAGCGGTTACAGAGAGTTCTCCATCGATGGCCTGAACGAGTTCCGCGAACCCGGATATCGATTCGATCGAAGAGGACGGTATCTACCACACCTCCCGTTATAACTCAGTCCGTTCCTTCTCCCACTTACCCGAACAAACCGACCGATTCACGACAGGGCTGACGCCACCTGGGGTCTTGGCAGGACCTCATATACGGAAAGGTTGACTGGCGATGACCACGCTTTGAATTTTAGGTACAAATACTACAGTACCGCTGGAAGTGGCACAACTGCGTACGTCTTCGGTACGCCCGTTCCTCACCATTCAACGCGCCTCCACCTACCGTATCCAACAGACACTACATTGAACACCACCTTCGGGAGACGTGCCTCGTGGAGGAAACCCTCCGGCCGCAATGGCCACGGGACTCATTGCGCTAGAACCGTTATTTCTGGGCCCTATGGACTCGCCAAATCTGCCAAAGTCTTCGCTATAAGCGTTATGGGTGACGGTGGCCATGACAATATCTCCGATATGTAAGGTTTCTTCCCCTCTTTCCCATTACCGATGGTAACTGACCCAGGTCACCGAACTGCAGTATCGCAGGAATGAATTAGGTCGCCGATGACATCGATGAAGCGCAGAACAACGACAGGGTAACCCTCTGTTACTTTTATAAGCTTGGGGGCCTGGGCTCCTGACATGCAGGATATAACGCCGCTAAAGGGGTATTCGCCGAGTGGGTGGAACGTGATGAAGGCACCGCTTACGAGTGATTCTATCGTCAGCTTTACGACCGCGGTGTTACTGTCGCCGTAGCCGCCGGGGACGAGGTCGACGACGCGAGCTACTAAGTACTCTTCTGCCCGTGCTGGGCAAGAGATCCCCGTCGCCGCTTCTAAGTTCGATGATACATGTGCCGGCTGCTTCAATTATCGCTGCCGGCTGGAACGTCACACCCACTTGGAATGATGGGAACACACAAACCGCCTCTGGAACTTACCACTCACGCCACTGGTTTCGCCGCATACCTCCTCGGCCTCGACAGCTCTTTGGCTCCACCCCAAATCGCCAAGATAATCAACGAAAAGGCACTTGATGGTGTTCTCGGTGATGTTTGTAAGTTTGTTTGCTCCCTGTTGCATGTTTGACCTCCGGACGTTCAACGCCCCCTGTAGATGATAGCACCGTCAACAGGTTGCTCAACAACCACCTGTGAAAACATTCCTTGTTTTTCCACCTGCATCACTCTGGAAAACGTGGGACACCCACACAAAGTCAATCCTCGTAACCGTGTCCCCCCTCTTTCCCCATGATACCAAAATGTTCCCAACCCTAGCGCTGGTCGCGGTCTCACTTCTGACATCCTCGTGCAATGACGAGTGATCTCAGCGGGATGTTCACTCTGATCGAATCCGACCCCAGCCTGTTCAGAATTATAGTGCCCTCAGAACCTGCAGCTGTGGATCCACGATGTTGGGTGACCATCGATCTTGATCAACGTTCACTGATCCCAAATGGATCCCCTTACCCACAGGGGAGACATAAGATAATAACACGACCTGGGGCTTTTCGCATCGTCGTCCACATCCACATTCTCGTCGCCCATCCTCAAATTTCCCACCCGTCCCCCGCCGGCGTCGCACTCGCCGTATGGTACGAGCGACAGGGAGGGGGTCAAGATGGCACTGCCCCTTGGATCCTCACTCGCCCGACCGTCTGGCGTAATGTCAAGCCTTTGCGGCGGCTCTCCTCACTCCCCCCTTTCCCGGTGCTCACCTTGTCGCAATCTACTACTCACCCACAACGTTTCCAAGCTTCGATCAATTACCCAAGGAGAGCAAACCTCTACATTCAACCACTGCCTCCTGCTAACCAAAATCGTAATCCACCCTCACCTAACACCACCTGCAGAAGCCGTCAGCACTCTCAACCCTCCCCTCTTATATTCCCTTTCGTTCCCACCCGCTGAACTGCTGGAGATACCCAACTCCGTCTCCCGGAAAGCAAACAACTACCACTAAACTTAATCGACCCGCGACCGATGGTATCATGGAGACCACAGGAGAGGTTATCCGCGGTAGGTGGCTGCACACACACGACACACACACACACACACACTGACGAGCCTGACCAATGCGAGTCTCCCCGTGTTGCTATTGGCAATGACAACACTTACCAAACCCCCCATCGTCCCAGCCCATGGGGACGGCGAGAGCATGGGACAGATGGAGGTGGCGATCACACGGCCAAGAGCGGAAAATAGCCGTCCTCACGGCTTGGGAAAGTCTCGGATGCCAATCGTGACTCAGAGAACCTAGACGTCGTCGAGGTTCCGGACCCACCGCACCTGATCGAGGATGCGGAACCAAGGTAGGGGGAGTACCACCACATCGGGCTTCGTGGCCTTTGCAGAGGAGAGGAAAGAGGAAGGCGTTGGCGCATCAGGAAAAATCTCCCCCACTAAGCGATGTTATGTGATGCTAGCCAGAGCTATGACACGCTATCGGGGTTACCCATCAACTATATGTCGGGTCCCTGTCTTCTTTGGGGGACGCATCAGGAAGAAGTCGGTGCCGCACGCGGCACCCCACGTTCATCGTGAAAAACACAAGTCCCGATCCTATCGACTCGGACTGCCGTCCCACGAGCCGTTCACAATCCAGAGTCCCCCTTAGTTAACTGCCCAAATTTGATGGCCAGCAGCTGACACGCACATTGGGTGTGCTAAGGGAAAGTGGGAAAGGAGGTATCGCGCCTGGGAACAAATGCGCACTGGGTGTAGTACATCAATATACCATTGGGACCGACGAAGCTCCATGAGTCAGATATCTCGGTATCACGCACTGTCCGAGGCGAGCCGGCAACCCCCGCCCAAACACAGTTGAATTTGGGGGAATGAGATAAATTAGTGGGTGAGTGGAATCGCAGGCACGCTCACAAGTGCTGGACTCTGGCTCTGTCCGCAGGACATTCCGGCGCTCAGGCTCACGTGCACTTTATAAGCGTGGGACAGAAAGCCACACCTCTCGAATCGAAATTCCACCCTCAACATCCACGACACCCCCGCCTGACCATTACTGATACTATTCCCGGACCTACCACCCAACTATTGTACCCGCCATACCTGCTCCGAGAACTCGAGCAGCAACACGTCATCACTGCAGGCAACACTCCAAAACATCGCCGCCACCGGATTTGGATTGCCGACTGAGCTTGAAGGTTATCGCACCGCAAAGAATGCGGAATACAACCCCAAGGTCTGTGGTGCATTTTGACTGGTGTGCGACCCATTCCCACGTTCTTCCGCCCCAACAGCTTTCTACTGTTGTCATCCGACATTCGTAAGTATTTTCTGT
>Ga0307511_10001440_pt1 | contig 25112 bp, 14 predicted proteins | sample 13_EM_MG_FD_200266 | JGI IMG/M metagenome (GOLD analysis project Ga0307511, IMG submission 200266) | Populus trichocarpa ectomycorrhiza microbial communities from riparian zone in the Pacific Northwest, United States - 13_EM | ecosystem: Host-associated > Plants > Roots > Unclassified | place... | reverse complement strand
TGCCTCCTGGTGTGTATATGGATGTGGTTGTGGGTGGGCGGGAGGGAGCTTACCGTCGCTCGGCGGCTTTGTATTTGGGGGGGAGGTCGCGAGAGGTTAGTGGGCGGGGGACGCGGGGGAGATTTTGGCCTGGGAGGCGGTCACCGGGGGAGGGCCGGGTCTGCTGGGGGTGGGAGGGTTGGGAGGGCATGGTTATGGTCGTCGGGTGGGGTGTTCTAGATCTCTTACCCGAGGAGTTGTGTGAGTTGGAATGTTTATGGGGTTTGGGCTTGGCAACGGTTGAAGCTTAGGTTGCGCTCGCAATGTGTGGGAGATAGGAGAATCTGATAAGATTATTTCGAATTAGGCTTCCACACATTACATCAGAATGGCGGTGCTGACATCAATCTCAGGGTAAGCGACACTCCACACGTCTGTGGGCAACGATGAATAAGTCTAGCCTGCCTCAATTCATCTGATATAGAGTCCTAGATGATGTTCGGGTCATGAATATTAATTCATGCTTGAGATTGCGGGTAATGCGGATGAAGCAGAGACATTTAGCGCCCCCGATTCAACTCGTTTGTGATGTTCCACTGCTTCATGGTCAGCTTCATGGTCAGCTTCAGTTCTTTCAGCTACCTTGAAAAGTTTTTCCAAAAATCCGCGTAGCCTTGAGTATTTTGGTGGAATTCGTCAGGTCAACATCTAGATCTTGCTGTCTATGATAGCTGAAGCATTGTGTTGACGTTTGCCACTTGAGGACAGCGTCCCCAGGCATCCTCGACGTGTGAACATCGATAGTTAGAATGCCTCAAGGGCATCAATATAACCATGCAGTAGAATATCAAAAAGCATCTCATGACAGACTGCACATTGTTAGTAAATATATCGATGATATTAGATACTCTACTTCAACGAGCCTACAAAGTGAGGCGGATCTTCTGTAATGGAAATCCCCTCTGTTGGCCTCAGTTTCATCAATTTCCCCGTATATATATATATCTGAACAGTATTGGGAAGAACCAGAACCTGAAGGTGCTCTCACCACAGAGTACTCTTACAATCGAATCTCTTTTTATTGAATACGCCTGGGACTGGAAAGTCTATCTAATAAAGCGGATATCTAGTAGGGGAAGGGAAGACGTAAGAAATCCTAAGAGCTCAGAGACCTGGAATCGGATTTATCCCATATGAAAGGATATGGTACCCAATGTAGACGGAAGGTTCAAATGTATAGGAACTCAGAGTTCCCGACAATCATTCGCAAACTGGACAGCTATTATTATGAAACTAAGATTACATATTGATGTCTAGCTTTTATTTAAACCTCCGGCGCCATTACTATAACATGGAGAATCTCAGCATCCTCTGTAATGTGACCTCTCACCCTCGTAGTGTTTTTCATCCGCCTATCTTGTGTGCAGTAGGCAGCTAGCGTTTCCTATAGGTATATGTATGTTAGATGGCATGATAAAGCCTAGTCATGGGTGTAACACTATCTTACGTAGGTCCATTCAGTATCAAGCAGGCATTCGAGCTCTGCGGTCAGGGGGATATTGATATGATAGGACTCAAGTCAGTCGGGTCCCAAGGCAAAAGGCTTGTTCCTCTTATGAACAACATCCAGTAACTCTAGAACAAGGCTATCAGTCGAAAGCATAATTGCCGATAGCTTATGAGGCCGGGTGGCGCTAACAACGAGGTAATTGATATGAAGCATGAGGAAGATAGTGATATTATGGTGATGGTAGGTTTGGGGCTGAGGTGGGAGGTGTATGTTTGTAAGGTTGGCAATCGTAAATCTTAAGTACTCTCGCAACGGTGCTAATTTCTAGTTTATAGCCCCGACAATAGCCTTTCTTTTCCCCTAGTGAACGCCGTAAAAGAGAGAACCATACAGTCCTAGCCCCCAAACCAACAAATAAAAGTGCTCAATGCGAGGGTATATAATACAAGAGTATGGTATTCAGATGCATATAACCGCTAAATATGGCAAGAGCCCAACATGGATAGAATGAGAAATGTGTCGAGTTCAAGATGGAGGCTTAACTGGATGGGGTATTGGTAGGTGTGCTATGGGTGCCAATAAGTCATCAGTCATCGTCAAAATCAGAATCATCTGCTTCGCTGGAATTAGGCAGACTTTCGTCATAATCAGTTTCGCTCTCGGGGTCTTCACCCGCTTCCGGCTGAGGTTCATCATCCACAGCCATACCGTCCTCATCCACATGTTTATTAACGGTGCTGTCCTGAGACACTAAATTTTGCTCTCCATCTCCCTTTGCCTCATCCATTTCCCGTCTCTTCCTTTCTTCCCGCTCGGCCTTTGTGGGTATTAACTCCAAGAACCCATCGTTATGCACACCATTTCTAAGTTTGTGGCTTCGTTCAAGTGAGGACTGCAGTATTGGTAAATGTGGCTGATCGCTTGGGCCTGGCTGGCATTTAATGGGGAAAGATATTGGTAGGGACGATATAGCATCCGACGATTGCTCTGGCCAAACCCTCCAGTTCATTTTCTCCCCAAGCTCATTACACATCCTTTCGGTCGCTCTTCCTACAGGCCCCAACCGAGACCCTACTCCAGTGGAAACATAGCGTTCGCTCTTACCCGTGGCCTCGCCCCCACCCCATCCCTCATCCCACCCGGTCAACCCTGCCAACCCGAGAACCCCACTCCACCCCATCGGTACTCTCCTGAGTATCCGACCCTTGGCAACTTTTGCTGATTTGCCCCTAATATCCGCATTATTACTCTCGTATATAGCAAGAAGAAGTCGATCTAGCTTCGCTAGTATCCCACCAACGACAGGCTTAAGCATGTGGGTAGAGACAGTATCATCAGCGGATACTGGGAGATTCCGTGACCTAAGTGTTTTAGCAGACTGATGGAGGAGTAGAGCAGTGATTGCTTCTTCCAAAGGGTGAGGTGGTGGTTCAAAAGAGGTCGCTGAGGCTATTGTGGTCGATGGGGGGATGGGAGGAAGCTCGCCGTACGGGAGGGGCCATGAAGTCCATGCTTTCGTGACTAGCTTCTGCGTAGTGTAATCGGGCCCGGAGAGCCGTGGTCTACCACGCCTACGCTTCGGGGGCGGGGGGGCATCAGAGTCATCAGAGTCTTCATCGGTTGAGTCCATAGGCAAGCCATTGCGTTTTCGCTCTTCTTTCTCCCTCTGTTCTCGCTTGATCAGAATGGCACTCCATATGTGGCCTGTGAGGTTGGACGCAAACTCGGTTTCAACCGACTTGAGAAGGTTTTTGTGCTGCTGGATGGTATAGGCAGACTCTAGGTGCTGCGTTTGAAGCGGAATGGAGTGTTTACGCTTCCGTTTGGCGTGCTGTGAAGATGATTCCGAGTCTGACTCTTGGGAGGGTAGTGAGCGAGTAGGGGACGGCGTTGGGAAATGAGGCTCGGAATCAGTTTGGTGCTCGAGTCTGTCATCAGGGTCGAAGTCTGAGTCCGTATCAGATGGCAACGATTCGGGGGTGCGTCGGTCAGCGGGTGCTTGCGTCAGTGCATCGTTTCTTGCTTGCTCGTCGTCACTGCCACCACCAAATATTGAGCGCATGGTGTACCGGTACGTTGATTGACATAAGAGCAACCATAAAGAGCCTGGGCAGAGGTAAGCAGAGGGCAGGCACTGACGGAGAATTCGAAGCCCGTCCCGGCTTCTGTTTTTTCTTCGCGATAGAGCTGCCGTGCCAAGACGCTGCTGCAGCTGTCCCCAGTAGCGTGCGTTTGGCATCCGCAACAATGCAGGTCATACAGTACATAGTTATGCACACAGAGTCTGGTTGCTTAGGCAGGAATAATAATTTCTTCTCCGGGGGGCAACCAGCCTACGTACATCTGGTAGTGCCCCCTGTGTATGTGTGCCCATGTCCACAAGACCCTGTTCGTAAAGTAGAGCAAGACCCTGCCTGCACCCAGTAGTGCATGTGAAAGCCAAGTACCGGTAGAGACTTTCCAGCCGATGCTCAGCACAGAGGCTATTCCCCATCGCGGGTAGTCTGGCTGTCCCAGCATCACGGCTTCTTGTGTGCAATCAGTCGTCTTGGGGCCTCGTGGGCAGCAGGTCGAGCTACTAGGCTGGCTGGCTGCCGTCTACAAAACTGAAAAGAGAGAACGACAGAAGTGTGCAGAGCTAAGTGTATCGTACGGTATTCCACGCAGAACCCTCAACAGCAGCCTTTCCGTTCGTCCCGATCCCGCCCTGCTAGTGTAGTTAATAGCCCTCCCCAGAAGCTCTCGGCCTCACAGCATTTAGCCATACAAAACACCTCAACAAATATAAGCACATTGCCAGGGAAAGGGCTGGCGACATTGGTGGAACGACACGAAGGTCATGCCCCCTCTCCCTAGGAACTCCCCGGAATCGTTAAAGCACACATACATTCTATCGGCGTCGGCGACCCCTCAGCAGCACTACTCACCAACCACCCAGACTGCTTCATCCAACCTGTCGTCCCCACCGCATTCGGCTTCGGTTATTCATGTGGAAAGGAGCCGCAGTAGGGCCTCTGCAGGCATTGGGGACAGCATGACTGGAGAAGACTCTCGAGATGGCAGGTCCGGGAGAGTTCCTCAATCGAGCTCCGGAAGCTTTGGAGGTAGCTATGGCAAAAGTCGGGGTCTCAGGAGTAAAAAGGGTGGAGGAGGGTTTCTATTAGGAATGGGAGGGACGAATGTGAGTGCTGGTGGCAGGTAGACCTCAAAGGGGCTGAAATGGGATACTGATATGGTTCACAATTTAGTTCCCCCTCAAACAAGTTGAGCGAGATGGACTACGTAGCACCTCTGACCCAATCGCACGGCCAACGCACAATTCTTACGCAGATCAATATTCTCGAACGGGGGGGCCATCATCTTCATCATCACCTTCTCAAAGTCGCTCGGTGGAGCAGAGTGTCTTGGAAAGGGAAAACGCTGATAATATCGACTTCATAGGAGAGCCAAGTGTTACTGTGAATTCGGATACAAGTCATCTGGATGAAATATTCATAGACGGCGATGATACTGCGGCAATGATAGTTAAAATGGCAGAAGGGTCGAGTGAAAATCGAAGATCGTTATATGGGGGACGGATGCAGGCGGCCAAGGAGGCAATAAACCTGGCACCAGGCCGGAGCTTGAGTAATGGGAGCCGTGGAAGTTCTTCTCGGCCATTCTTAACTTCTGCTGCTCCCCAGGGGGTTCCGGTTGAATCCAGACGGCAAGCTCAGACCTCACATACCCAGCCCGGGGCACCACAGTTATACACTATGGAAGCCCAATATCTAGACAACCAAATGCGATATCAGGCACAAACACAGATGCCATCCCCGCTACGTCTCACGCAGCCGCTCTCCCCTGCATTTCCATTTCAGCAGCAGTCAAGAACGTTGCCTTTCAATCAAGTTCAGATACCCTATCTCAAACTTAATCTCTCAGCGAGCACTATAGCACGTGCAGCAAAGGCAAGACAGTATCTTGATTTATTTACGCATTATATAGATCTTCTTAGCTCCCTTCCTCCAGCTAAAGACGTCCCAAACCTGCCACACAATCAACAATCTTATTATCACTATAACACCAGCCAGCAGCTCGTCCCGTCCCAACACCCTCTTCGGAAATATAACCCTCTTCAGACTATCAGGAACCGTCGCTTGCGTAATCGTCAAGGCCATGGACAGCTTGATCTCACGCCTTGGGAGGATGCTGTCATTGTTAAATCCTGGGCTGATACCACTTTCAATGCCTTCATGGAAGCAACACTACAGGCTCCACATAAAACCCAAGATCACTCCCCACCCCAAAGGCGGACACATCTCCCACCCCCTCCTCATCCACGTCCATTAGAAAAAGGCAAGGGCAAACCGAAGAGGTCGAAACTAGACTGGGTGGTCCATCCTTCTGAAATGTTTGCAGATTTTTATTGGATGAATGGGGGTGCCGGAAAAAATATAATGGAAGACAGGTTTGGTGGTCGAATATTCCCAAAAGGGCCTGTATCAACAGTGGGTAGCAATAACTCTGCCCCAAGTGCCCGTGGAAGCCTGGAAAAGGCACGTTCGTCTGGGCGTGGTAAAACCTCACAAGAGGAACAAAATGCCCCCGGGAGATGGTCTATGGAATATGGAGAAAAGGATCCGAACAGTGTTTTTGGCATGGGCTCGTCTGGAAAGGTTGACAACCAAGAGGACTTTAATTTACCAAGTCGTCGAGATCGGTGTTTTTCGTTGACCATGGATACTCAAGCAACGAAGGCTATGCACGGAAATGGTAGTATAGAGGGGATAGAAGACATACCATCGCACAAGCGCTCAGGACAGGCCGGTGACCTGTCATCACCGGCAGGGCCGGGGATAACCATTGGTATTGGGGGAGGTTATGTATCACCTGATGATTCTCCTTATGATGAAGAAAGTGGAGGAGAATCACATGATGAAAGGAAAAGGGGCCGGCCTTCGATAGAGTCGAGGAGGTACAGCTCCCAAATTGAGGATGAAGTAGTTCCAGGAGAAATACCATTGCGCCGAGCGCTCCCCGAGAGCCCTGACAGAATGGGCAGCGAAGGAATTGCTGTTAGAAAACGACGCCATCATCACCATCGTTTGTACCACTTTAGACACCACCACAGACCAACGAAAGGGGGAGACGTAGGAGGATCAAGTGCGAGTAGTTTTTCTTCTGATAGTGAATCAAGCGAAAGCAGGAGGAGGGACAGAAAGTGGATTCCTAGCAGAAGACATCACGAAAAGGCCACCAAAGCTGATAACACCGTTGAGATGGATGGTAGTGCTGAAGAGGATCTGACAGCCGACGGTGAAGAGATTGAGGGGATGGAAGAATCTTGCTTACAAAAGAGCCCTCCACTCATTAAGAAGTTGAAGCAGAAGGCACGAAGGGAGAAGCATTCTGGCAGCAAAAATCGACCTGTAGGTGACTCTGATTATGATACAAATTACGAGTCTGCTGCTACAATGTCCAGGTCACCCTCACCTGCCGTTACACCATATAAGGAACCTGTACCACGTTCCAGCCTAGATCACAGTACCAAAGCACTTGATTTTGCACAGGTGCCATCATTGCAATCTAGGGCTACTTTGGTTCCTCCACCATCGGACAAGAGGCCCAATAACCCAGAGCAAAACCCAGGGAATTTGAATGCATCGCCTTATTTAGCAGCTCCATCTCCTGGAAAAACTCCAGGTGAAGAGCGAGGTAGAGCGAGGAAGGATTCGAAAGATGATGGGCTAGGTGTTTTCTTGAAGCGGGCAATTTCCCCCATGAAACTTGCTCGGAGATCAGGTGACTATATTCGTGATGAAGAGATAAGGAATTTCGAGAGGCGGGGTTCAAAAGATTCCGAAAGGGACATCTTACCATCACTAGAAAGAGACAAGGATAAAGACAAGAAGAGTCGAGCAAAAGACACCGTCAAGAAGGCCGCAGAGAAAGTTGGGAACCGTGTCGAGCGAATAAAGAATGGTGTGGGGGGGCTCGTGTGGGGCAAGGAAGCCTCGCAGAGTGCCCCAAGCAGCAATTATACCTCCAGTATGGGCTCCGCTAGCGGGGCATCTGATAAAGAGGACAGTGACGGAGATGCCAAAGAAAAACCACGGAAGAGTAAGCTCTCGGTGGACCTTGACGGCATTCTCAGAATTCAGAAGAAGAGGCCCAAACCCGGACACGTGAAGCAGCTATCAGCTGCGAACCTAGCGCACCTTGATAACGATCCTGGAACAACCACACCCTCAGATGCGTCCATAGATGGTGATGGTGATGAGTTTGGGAGGAGAGGATTATTGAATAAGAACGACGAGTTGCCCAAGCTAGAGGTCCCGAAATTAAAGATTATGGGTCCTTCAAGAGAGCACTCTCCGGTTATTAGGCGTATAGGTAGTGGTCTTATTGAATCAGGGTCGTACGAGAAGAAGAGGCCCGGTGGAGTCCGACTCCGGAGAGAGAAGTCAAGATTGGGAGAGGAAATCAAAGGGGACAGCGATTCCACGGCCATTGAGAAACAGTCGGTTCTCCCACCCCTTGGAAAGGTAACTCTTCCACCTATCGCCACCGTATCACGCCGAGGATCAGCTCACGGGGCTCCAACAAAGAGGGGATATATGGGTAAAAAGGACATCGCCCGAACCCGAGCTCTGATGCTATCGACGGGTATGTTGGCAAGAGGCATGGCCTCACAGACACAAACTATCGAACAACAGAAAGCCGCTCCGGGGTTTATTGGCACGCTTCAACTAACGGCATATCACCATATCATTTCCGCTAAACATCTATCCTCACAGATTCATTCCCCAGCCCAGAATCTCGACTCTAAAATCTTGGCATTCCGAACCGCAACATTACCCCATCTCCGTAACCGAATTTTGGATATCCAGGATGAAGTTTCGGCAAAGCTGACCCCTCTGGTACAGACGACGGCGGATGATGCTGACGTGTTAAGCGGGGAGCTCAGTACAAAATATGTACTTGAAGTCAAGCGGCTGAATGACGAAGTGAGTACACTCGCGAGGAGAAGACGGAGAACTACACTTAAGTGGGTGAGAAGAGGAGGATATGTACTTCTTGAGTGGGTGGTGCTTGGAGTAATGTGGTGGGTGTGGTTGATTGTTGTAATGGTGAGGATGGTGAAGGCGGTTGCTGGAGGCATCGGTAGAGGCCTTAAGTGGATGGTGTTATGGAAATGAAACCTCCTATTTCTTATAGAACTTCATAGACGAAGGTCGCTGGGATTACACCTTCTTGCGTTGGCGTCAGGGTGGCTTGAAAATTTGTGCGTTTGTCAAATATCAACTCGTGCATATTTATTTATTTGCATACCAAGCATTATTACCTGTGAGGCTACTTCTGCTTTCTTTTATTAATTCTTGAGTACTTCCTTGATTTAGATAGATTTGCAGATGAAATTCACTTACTCTACACGTAGTTAGGCCACAATATTGCAATCTTCTCAAGTTTTGTATAGGTGAGATGATAACATGTACCTGTTACCCTCAAGTGAGAACGATTGTCTGCTCAAGTGGCGACAGTAAAGCGGCGCAATTACAGTCATGAAATCTTTAGTGTGCTAAGTAATACCCCCTTGATTTGCTGCAGCTTGGACTGTCCGTATCTATTCCAAGCTCGACCACGGGGCTGCCTAGATGAGCTTGAATTCACCTTCCAGAGTGCCAAGATCAACTACTCTTACAGCTTAGTAACTCTGGTGATTGCCGCGTAGTGGTGTTCTAGAGGAACTGCCCTCTCTACAACTACTTATCTACTACTGAACCACTCCCATACCCCACTTCACCCCACCATCACAGTCAAGCGCTGCGTAGAGTAATTGGTTCTTCAGACCTCTAATCTGGTCATTTTATTGTCTTCATCTCCCTTGCCCCTCCATCTCGGCCCCTCACCAGATTGATTCAACTCCTATGGTTGGCCTAGTTTCCGCTGCCGGTCTCATAGGCCTCCTCGACGAGCCTAATGATGAGATTAAATGCTATGCCCTCAAGCAGCTGGACGCTTCAGTCTACCAGTTCTGGGCGGAGCTTGCGGATCATGTTTCCAAGATGTGGGTTCCGATTCACTCTCGTGACGTTAGGATTGCGGTATCTGGATGAGGCTGCTTGCTACCTCAGTATAAACTAACATCTACGCTCCTGGTACAGAGAAGAACTTTATGAGAGCTCAGACTTCCCAGAGAAAGAGCTTGCAGCTCTGGTCACGTCCAAGATATACTATCATTTACAGGAATACGATGAGTCGATGGCATTTGCTCTGGGTGCAGGCGACCTCTTCCACATAACTGCGAAGAGCGAATATGAGGAGACTATGATAGGTTTGACATCCTGCTACGCCCCATCACTTCCAAGGCAATCCCCACACTAACGATTGACAGCAAAATGTATCGAGAAATACATTGCTATATCGACACAGAACGCAAACATACTAGAAGCTAGCTCCAACCCACCTACATTCTCAACAGAAGATATTCCAGCATCGTTCCGCTCATCTAGCAACCGAAAAAGAAGCCTTCTTGATTCGGAGGATTTGGAGGTGGAGAAGATCGACCCCCGGCTTGAAAACGTAGTAGAGAAGCTATTTAGGAGCTGCTTCGAAACCAAGGATTACAGGCCGGCTATTGGGATAGCGATTGAGGCGCGGAGGTTAGATGTAGTGGAGGAAGGAATCAGGCTTGCAAGCGAGCGGAGCAAAAAGTCGGGAAAGGGAAAGCAGGCGGACGGTGGAGCGGAGAAGGACCAAGGTGTGGAACTCATGGAATACGTTTTAGAGATTGCAATGAGCGTCGTTCAGGAGATCACTCTCAGGAACAAGGTATGCCCTCAGGCTCGTAGTAATAGACCGTTATGCTCACTTCTACCTCGCAGCTTTTGCGACTCCTGGTGGATCTATTCCTCGCACAGCCATTACCGGATTATTTTTCCATCTCCAAATGTGTGATTCACCTAGATGACCACTCTCTCGCCGCAAAAATCCTACAGGACCTCATCTCCAAGGGAGACTCAAAGTCATTGTTGATGGCCTATCAAATTGCTTTTGACCTTGACTCGTCGGCTACTCAGGAGTTCCTCCAGAAGGTTGCATCTGAACTACCAGGTTCCGACGATGACTCCCAAGAGACAGACAACGGTAGTAGTGTTGCGGCCACTGCAGGCGACAGTATGGATGACGACGATGATGCGAACGAGCGAACCAAGCTTCTGAGCTCCGGCTCCGCAAAGTCATCCACACCCTACGCCGCAACACAGCCGAAATACTACCGAGCCATCCGGCAGATACTCAGGGGCACAAAAAGCATTGAACTCAATCTCGAGTTTCTGTATAGGAATAACCACACCGACATGACCATACTTAACAAGGTCAAGGAGTCGTTAGAGGCCAGAAACTCAATCTTCCACAATGCTGTCACGTTTTCTAATGCCTTCATGAACGCTGGTACGACTTCGGATGGGTTCTTCCGGCAAAACCTGGAGTGGTTAGGAAAAGCAGTGAACTGGTCAAAGTTCTCTGCTACAGCCGCACTTGGTGTAATTCATAAGGGGAACCTGTCACAGGGCATGAAACTCCTCGAACCATACCTCCCTAGACAAGGAGTTGCAGCAGGCAGTGCTTATTCTCAAGGTGGGAGTTTGTATGCATTAGGTTTGATCTATGCGAACCATGGCACGGATGTTCTAGACTTCCTCAGGACACAGTTCAAAAATACATCAGACGAGACTGTACAACACGGGGGCGCTCTAGGCCTAGGTGTTGCGGGAATGGCTACAGGTAACTCAAGCCTCTATGAAGAGCTCAAGGTTGTCTTATGGGCAGACAGCGCCATAGCAGGTGAAGCTGTCGGTTTGGCGATGGGATTGGTCATGTTAGGCACCGGAAATATCAAAGCCCTTGAAGACATGATTCAATATTCCCACGAAACTCAGCACGAGAAGATTATCCGTGGGCTAGCTGTTGGTATGGCACTGATCATGTTTGGAAGGCAAGAGGCTGCGGATGATTTGATCAATGGGCTATTGGAAGACCCTGACCCAATTTTGAGATATGGAGGTATCCTAGCCATAGCGATGGCATACTGTGGCAGTGGTACTAATAAAGCTATTCGCCAGCTCCTTCATGTTGCGGTCAGTGATGTTAATGATGACGTCCGGAGGGCTGCAGTCCTGAGTTTGGGATTCATCTTATTTAGGAAGCCAAACGCCGTACCCCGGATGGTTGAATTGCTAAGTGAGAGCTACAACCCTCATGTACGATATGGAGCTAGTATGGCACTTGGTATTGCCTGTGCTGGAACTGGCCTAGACGAAGCTATTGACCTTCTCGAACCAATGCTCAAGGATCCAACGGACTTCGTACGTCAAGGCGCCCTAATCTCAATGGCCATGATTTTGGTTCAGCACAACGAACAGATGAACCCGAAGGTAGCGACCATAAGAAAAATGTTTGAGAAGGTAGTTGGTGAGAAGCATGAAGATGCTATGGCTAAGTTCGGTGCTGCCGCTGCTTTGGGAATAATAGATGCTGGTGGACGAAATGTCACTATCGGTCTACAGACACCTACAGGCAGTTTGAACGTCTCCGGGATTGTGGGAATGGTTGTATTCACACAGTACTGGTATTGGTTCCCATTGACGCATTTCTTGAGCTTGTCATTTGTTCCAACTAGTATTATTGGGTTGGACGAGAATCTAAATGTATGCCTCCCTCCAACTCTGGTCCTACGTGCAAGTGAACTGACTTCTTCTAGATTCCTGACTTCAAATTTTACTGCAACACTAAGCCTTCTCTATTCGATTACCCTCCAAAGGTAGAAGAGGCTACTGAGAAAGCGGTGGAAAAGGTTGCCACTGCTGTTCTTTCTACAACAAACAAAGCCCGTCAGCGGGCGAAGAGGTCCGAGAAGGAAAAAGCTGCAAAGGAAGCGGCAAATAAGGGCGACTCCATGCAGATTGACGAGGCGCCTAGTGCGCCAGTCACTCCAGCCCCCTCTGGCGCAGCCGCGGGTGACAAGATGGACATTGAGGAAGAAGGAGCTTCAGAGAAAAAGGATGAAGGTGCAACGGAACAGGAGAAGACAGCTGCAAAGAAAGCCAAGGCAGAAAAGGAGACACCAGGGTACTGGGTGGACAACTTAAGCAGGGTACTTCCTCAGCAGTTAAAATATATATCATTTCCTGAGGATGGACGATATGTTCCAGTCAAGAAGGTAGGGGTCCCTTCCCGCGCTGAGAATATTATGCATGTATTAATCCTTCTCCAGCCTACTGGAGGTATTCTCTTACTACATGACCGTCTCCCCGACGAGCCAGCTCAATTGATGGAGCTGAAATCACGAAAACCGGCTCCTTCAGCAGGACCCGGGAATGTTGTGGGCGTAGGTATCACTCCTGCCGGTGCTTCACCAATGCTGGCGGCATCCCGGGGTGAAGTTGGATCGGGGGGTGCGGAGGCGGCAGTCCATATACTAAATGCTGAAGATGATGATGGGGATGAGGATGCGCCCTTACCACACGAGTTTGAATACGAAAGTGGAGGGGAGGGTGATGAGTGACTGGGTGGCATTTTTGATTCATGAATACAACGAAAGTGGGGTGAATATGATGGGAAGAGGACGGTAAGGTTCAAGAAAGGGTAAATTGCAATCAACATCACCCTTTCTCTCTCCAATAGATGCAACTGAACATAAAGTTGAGAACTGCTATAGAGGACCCACTCTCACACTAGAGTGCTTAAAACTTGCAGAGGCATCATGAGTAATATTTGTAAATTACAGAATGAAGCATAAGCACTATTTGCGATACAACTGTGGTGCTTCTGTCCTGGAGTCTGTGGACAGGGCCTGAAGTGCCTGGTAATACTTAAGCAAATAGTAGGTACATAGGGGACGTCTTCAGGCTTGACTATGATGTATGTACCCTGAGGCTTCAGATGTAGAAACTCCGGTACTCTGTGTGTTAGCTCCATATATTTTTTTGTATGCTCATTTGCTGTTTATTGGCGTTGGTTACTTTGGTTTATATGGGTAGTATTCTGTACTTGAAAGGCTTCCCCCAGTGGGGAAATGCGATTGGTTACTCGACGCCACGCAGATTCCCCTTCGGTATCATCGGCAGTGTGATGAGTGCATATTTCATATTTCGCCTCGCTCGAATTAGATCGTTTCGAGGGAATTATAGAATAGAATTTCGCACACTGTTACGGCGAAGCAGACAGAGCGAGAGACGTAATCACCAATCCCCACTCCGACCAATGTCTCTTTCAGCCCAAGGTGTGGATGTTTATGCCCAATAGTGCGGATGCCTTGTTGCATTTTGCCAGTCCCAACGTCCCACCAGCTCTCTAGTTCTACCCACAGAACTCCACTTGGCTTTCCAACGTTTAACTCATGAACATCACCAACATCCAAGCACCGCCATTTCATATCGAGAGTTAACATTAGAGTTTGGTTGCTGGTCGTTCTGGGGGTACGTATGCGTTCCTGCCTACTCTAATGTGCTACGAAGTCTAAAACCTTGCTGGTACGTACCTGAATTAATACTAACGCAACATCGGCAGTCGTGCTCCAGTTCCTGCTCTTGTGACAACCCAGACAAGGGGTGGCAAGGTAAGGCAGTAAAGGCGTTACCCCTCGTACTTTTCCTTTATCTCAAAAGGCCAGCCTTCAAATTCTTAGCTGGTCCGGGTAAAGCCCTCCAGAAATCACCCAGTAATCTCTGTCCATCTACAATTCTACCCGAAACGAATTTTCGCCTTCTTCAGGTCGAGAATCGAAATACACAAAACAAAGGCGGGCAAAGGCGCGGGCTTCTAGTTCTCAATTCTCTGCCGCGATGACTGAAGGCATCAGTCACCTCCACCAAGCTCCTCCAGCGTCGGCAGTGCTATTCCCTGCTCCGGAGCTTGACCTATCATCACCTGCTCTAGCTCTTGCGGCACAGATCCCTTCGATACAGAACTTGGATGACCATGCTACATTAATATCAATCAACAACAATCAACAACCTCTCTCGCATTTTCCCCTCAGCAACGAGCTGTACCCAAATCTATCGAAGTTCGAAGTCTTGCTAACAATCTACACTCCAATTCTGGAATGTCTTTCAAACCATCTAAATACCTTCGACAAACTACGGCTTACCCATGTGTCGCCACATTTACGACGTCTATGCCATTCGTACCCGTCATTCTGGGCTCATCCTGACTTCCATCTGGTAGTGCGTGAGGGGGGGGGTTATGATACTTATGGCATTGGCAAGGTTTATAACCTTGATGCTTTATTGTCCATACTCCCTTTTGAGGGCCGCCTAGTCTCGCTCAATGTTGACTGGACAGCAATTACTGGGCATTATCTCTTTAAGCTTGTGGACAAGTGCGCAGCTACGCTGCAACATCTCAGCGTTCGAGGATGTAGGAAGGTTAGTATAAAGCATCATATTGTACCACATTTTGTCCACCAGCATCTTATCGAACCATACACAATCTCTTCGTCTCCGGAACTTGCGGGAACAGGGAGCGGTGGATGGGAGACGAGGAGGGAGAGGCCTGTTCGCGCCCTGAAATCACTGCACGCTTGGAAAGCGAGAGGGGTCAGGAGAAAACCTTTTTTGATTGATAGAAAAGAAGCGGATGGAGACGAACCCACGAGATATTTGACGACCTTGGCTGCAGCACTGGGCATTTTTGTTGATGCTGGACTGTGCTCAACCCCTAAACTGAGGTGTCCCAGGCGAAGAGAGATCACAAGACGGATCAGAGAGAAATACTGTGTACCATTCGATCGACGATGGAGGGAAACAAATACTGCAGTGACGGAGTTAGTGCCTAGTCTTCTGAAGAGGGGTTTGGGCCGAAATGTCAATTGTGATAACTGCGGTGATCCAGTTGGGGAAAGATGCGAAGCATGTGCAGTTGCCATGCATTGCTCGAACTGTGCGAAGACGCTGTGCCATGCATGTAGTTGGAATTTGCCTTTCTCATCTGGAAACATCTCTTCGGGGTCGAGTACTAGCTCTGGAGATGGTGCCCCCGGTGGATTGCATCCAAATATCGATATAGATGGGGATGCGGATCCCACAGTTGCAGGCCTGGTACCAGCAATGCGGCCATGTTGTTTGGATACTTTACCATATAACTTACTTATCTCTAGTCGAAGTGGAGATGTGTATTGCGAGGAGTGCTTCGAGGGTCTGACATGGGGACATTGTGATGCATGTAGGAGGCGGATGTGCAAGAAGCATGAGTGGGAGCGGCGCAAGATATGTGGAGGTGGATGTGGGAAGTCGTTTTGTTTCCCGCTTATTGGTGGGGGGGTTGGTGCTGGGGCAAATGCAGGTCCAATGGGTGCTGGTGTAGTAGGCTGTGACATGGGTGGAGTACGGCAGTGTGTAGGATGTACAACTTTTGTTTGTAAGGTATGTACACGTTTTACTTTTCATAGTGCACTTTGGCTAACTTTCGCTAAGGAATGTCGGAAAAACGGATGTGATTGTCAACTCTGTAGTATTAGCTTCTACTGCCGTGGTTGCTGGGGAGGCAAGCCATTTAGTTGTGATGGCGATATTAAGAGAAAGGCTGTAGCACAACTAGCACAGCATGCTGAAAGAAATTCAAATCAGTCGGACGAGAATATTCCACTATTGGGATCGGCATCTTCGAATGTAGCACCACAGTCGAGTTCATTTAACTCTGGGTCATCGCACGCTGGGGGAGCAACTTCTGGTCCATCGAATACCCATGCTTTGCAAGCATCCATTTCAACGCTGTGGATAGGTTCGTCTGTCGGTGGGAATGGTCAACAGTCAGCAGTGAATGATGACGAGGGGGATGAAGAAGCCGAAGCAGAGGATGATGATGGTTTAGATGCCTTGGAGGAAGACGATGGGGAGGGTGTATTCGATGAGGAAGACGACGAATTAGATGAGGAGGAGGAGGAGAATGAAGACGGGGAGGAAGAGGAAGAAAATCAAGATGAGGGTGAGGATGAGCCAGATGAGGAAGACATAGATGTAACCCCCGGGCAAGGTGGATTCCAGCTAGGAAGTGAGGGGTACCAACAGCACCATACCGGCGCTGAGCAAGACCAAGTCCGGAATGCGGGTACCACTAACAATGGTCATATTCAAGATATTGCAGAGCAGGTGTCATTGCTTGTTCTGGACGACGACGAAGAAGACTTACTTGTGGATAGCGGCCCCTCGGGGCCAATCGCAACTGGCCTACAATCTCCAGTCGCAACTACCCCTTTGACGCCTTCACACTCTAGGCCTAGATCGATTGCAGGTAGTGGTGCTGGGACGCCTACAGAGGATCTATTAGATCCAATCGGTAGTAATGGTGAATGGATCTCAATCAGACCCTCTCTATTGTGAGAATTGCAGCGACAGCGGGCTGATATCTGGTCTGATTTGTTACGGAATTGGAATTATTTATGGTATATTCTACAATGAGAGCTTAACCTTTTATTATTATTATTATAAATTTGCATTTACGCCTTTTCATTAAAGTTATTTGCTTTCCGCTAATGGATGTGAAGCTGTGCAGGATTGGGGTCCATTGGTGTTACGGGGGTAGTCTCGTCTTCTGATCTTGCATTTCCACCAATGTTATTGACATTATTAGGCTCTTGTTTTTCTCTGTCGCTACTGATGCTCTGTTGTGGCTCCACATATTCTACATAGCCCTACCTATAAGGGCCCTCAGCCGCAGTTGGAAAAATTGGCTATTCAAGTCCAAGCTTGTGATAGGTTTGTCTCGGCACCACACATGGGATGCCATATCTGCACATGTTGATGTCACTTTAGAACTTTATTCTAACATTGGAATTTCATACCTCCGCCCAAGCAACTTGTTCTTGCCACGCTGGTTCGGTAAGCTCCCGCGACATGCAAGCAACGGTGATCGGCAGCTGGTTGATGTAGGTATATAACATTCACGAGTACCTAGATCTACTGTATACTGGTACGAACTATTAAATATTGAAACAGTGCTAAGTATGCAGTCAGACTACGGAAGAGACCTAGAGCCTGTCGATGAAAAAGGTTCAACTAACACAAAACACCAACGTTAGCAAGGTACTCCGGCTTACACTCTGGCTCACGCGAGGGCAGTCCCAACATGACCTGTGCAGTATTTTGCTCTAATCTATTTTTGATTGCGCTGTCGTTGCCAAGGTACTTATATCTACATGTGGCGGATCTGAGCTGGAAAGAGGCGTTTGATCACCAGTCTCAATGGGCGTCAAGCTAGACCAACTGAAAATATTACACCCCTGAACGATTGGCAGCTAGAGCACAACTTAGGAATGGAGGGCCAGGCTAACGACAGAACGTACGTACTCTTCTCTATTAGCAAAGGCTTGGTAAGCAGGCGTCCATTGTCCGTACCTGTGTTGTGTGAAGAGATCCCTCATTCGTTTCTGTTCCCACAAAGTCCATCATCCCCGACTCTCGCTCTAATTCTCCGGTTCCTCCTTTGGGCCAATAAACCTGCACGACAGTGGGGCAGTGCGGTGGCAGCAGGTACAAAAGAAAACTTTGAGGGATACACGGCGCCTGTCGTCGTCGTTGCTACCTTGAATCAACCCTGACTCGGTGCCAAAACAAAAAATCCTTTAAATTCAATCGCACGACCGACCGACGAACATTATTTCAATCAGCTTAATATTTGCTTATAGGGTAGATTGTTGACATTCTACGGCATAACATCAACTGCGAACAACTTTGGGCAAGGGCTTACGGCACCACAACATCCGGGATAATCCTAACCCCTGGGATAATAGAGCTTTCAGCTTACATCAACGATCAGGTCAAACGAGAACCAACTGAGGCTTCCAAAAACCCTAGCGCTCCTTCTTGTCTCGATCGCTAGAAGTTGAGCAGCTTAACATACACAGCAAGCTACACTACAAACTTTTGAACGCAGAGCGTTTTACATACCATCGGGGATGCCGTTAAGCGGGTATTTTCGCATGCCCGATAGGGTTATGAAATCGTCAGTACAAGATTTCCGCCTCGCCAATGTGAGTTGTCGGCTAACGGATGCACATAGCTATATCTTTGACTATGTTATCATACTGTTTGTCTCCTTCCTATGGATGTTTCCATGCAGCGCCTGTCTAATATAGTTATCGACACAGAGTTCTTGTCATTGTCTTTTCAGCACTAGATAAGGCTGAGCCTTTCCATCAACCTTTCTCCGTTAATAATCTAAGTCTCCATTATCCATTTGCAGACCCTGAGCGTATTGCCCCATGGCTAGCGGCCTTGATATCTGTTGCTTTCCCTGCGGCTGTAATCATTTTGTGGACCATGGTAATTGATGGACGGTTCTCTCGTCACAAGAAGGAGGCTGTACACGGCTATCCTCGCCGTGGGATGCAGGAGAGGGTCTGGGAAATGAATGCCGGAATCCTAGGCCTGGGTCTGTCTGTTGCTGCGCTTATCACCATCATAGGTGCCTTGAAGAACTTGACAGGGAAGCCTAGGCCAGATGTGATTGCTAGATGCAAACTGCCTCCAGGCTGGAGGGACCCTGAATTTGGATTAACCAGCTGGGAGGTTTGCACTGGAGATACTGTTGCTATTAGAGATGGTTTCAAGAGTTGGCCTAGTGGCCACAGCGGCAGTGAGTGTTCATTGATGAATGTTTTTCGTCAAATATATATAGTCCCTAACGGTTTCTTCGATGCATTTAAATAGTTGCCTTTGGTGGATTGGCATACTTGTCTTTCTACCTTGCGGGAAAGCTTCACATCTCGGACAATCGCGGGGAGGTTTGGAAGACAGTCATTGTCCTGGTCCCCCTGCTTGCCGCCGCCATGATCTCTATAACTCGAATTATGGATGGTCGCCACCATCCTTTCGATGTTCTTTCTAGCTCTATTCTTGGTATCTTTATTGCTTGGGTTGCATATCGTCAATACTTTCCTTCTCTGAGCGAGCCCTGGAAGAAGGGTCGCGCATTTCCAATTCGGTCTTGGGGCAGTGATTCCTCACATCCAGCTAAGGTGCCCAACGCCCGCACTCCTCATGACGAAGAACAGGGCAAAGCAGGATATATTGACAGGGGCTTGGCATCAAGTGTGCCGGAGGATAGCGGGCAAAGAAGACGTCAGTATCTAGAGGATCAAGAAGTCCTTGAACGTAAAAGAAGGCGAGCTCATGACTTTTTTGATTCATATACAGGATCCAATCAGTCACAGTCAACAACTCCTAGTGGACCAGCAGATCTTTCACCACAACCTACGGCGTATCATCCAACACATTCACACGATCCGGATGAAACTTTTGAGATGAGCAAGACCACCATGGGGCGGGGCACTCAGTCTGCAACGGATTCGCACGAAAGTGACGACTACAGACAGAGCATTGCAGCTGCGACTAGCGCTGTGAGGGGGGCAGACTAGTCTGGCGGGGGTAGACCTTGTCATTCACACCCATTGAGGAAGGGTTTGGTCCAAGCAGAAAGCCTGGTATAGTACCCGGAGGATGGGAGACGACAAAGACTCGAACAGGTGAAACCAGGATCTGAGAATGATCTGTTGATCTGTTTATGTTGGCCATTCATTCATCATGTGGTCATAGATTTATTACGATTTGTACTTTGTCATTTTATGTCATGTTCTTTGGTTGGGGCCGGGATGCTTTGTGGTCATTTGCTTCGGTATCAGCGCTTTTAAATTTATATTGCTTTGCTTGTGTATATACACTCCGAAATAGAGCCCAAGTGTCTTTTTGTAGGAGCCCGAACGTCAGCCCCACAACGACTACTTAGTCATAGTCAAGGTATACATGTTCCGCCTGCTGCCATCCACTGCTTCACCAGGGCTTGGTACTTCCACTTCTCCAAGTCCATAATTTTTTCTGCCAACTCACAGCTCACCACGCTGTGGCCTTGCTTACCGCAGATGGAACAGTAGGTTTGATTGATATATCTATTCCGCATCTAATTCTCACTCCCATAGGCCCTACAGTGGTAGCCCCTGCAGTACGTCCAATTGTTTGTGCGGTGTTGCGATTATTAAGATAAATATCTTCGATTTTATAAAGGCACCTCTAGAATTCATGCCCTTCACACCATTCATCTGGTATTTCCAAAAGCTCGCTGCCAGGGGAAGAGGAGTCCTCATCCCCAACAAACTGATAGTCCTCCCCTCCTTCATCCGCAAGGGGACAAGAAGGGTTAGTTGGTGTCCCCGAGACAGAGATTTTTTTCTGTCCCACGCTGCACTTGGTGTATTTGCAATCGACCTGCTTGAGAAATTATGCACGCTCCGAAAAACCATATCAGTATTTTTTTTTTTGCAGTTGTTACTACCAAGGGAGTTTTAACAGGGGTTGGAGGACATAGATGCTAACCTTGGCCTAAGAAATTTATGAGGAATTAATTACCCCCTGGGTCATTAATATGCCGGAACTATCATTACCCTGAGTATCTCCTTTAGTTACCCTGAATACCAATGTTCAGTCTTTGTAAACCAACAGCAAAAAGAGTGCCCTCTGTGGACACCTGCATAATTGCACTTGGGGAATTTTAGATGGTGGCTTTTTGGGTACCTACATCTAGTGATCTCTTGAAACTGAAAAGTTGAGAGATTCTATTCCCCATACAGTTTAGCGCTATTCCTTCGTTTTTGACTATTCTATGGACTACTTCCTTGCTTCCTCGGCACCTAGATGCAAAAACAGAGAAGAGAACTGTATACTTTTTCTGAAGTCTAAATTTCTTTTTAAGTACCAAGTATATAGCTAGCAAAGCTAGCTTTTTAACACCTTTGGTGTAGTTTTGTTGTTTTTATGTCTAGGTACCTAGGGTCTGTATAAAATATATATGTTTTCAACATTTTTAATAATCAAGGTTTCAATATACATCATAATTATATAATGCAATTATTCAAAGGACTTTTTTTCCTGGTTGTCTTAGTTTCTAAAATGTGCAAGTTCAATAATTATACTTGTAAACTCAACCACATTTCCTTTAAGATACAGACTGCTATTCAGAATTTATGCCACTAAATTTGCAGGCTTTCTGGATTGACTTTTAGTATTTCTTCACATTGAAAGTATTGGAAATATCCTTTGAGGTTTGGCAATTCTTCTTCCACTAACATTAAGGGGTTTTGGCCTCTGGAAACAATTCATGGTCCCGCGACTAATGGGAATCGGAATCCGGGGCATGTGCGTGAAGGCTGGCGGTGAAGGAATCGGTATCTATGGGATCCAAATCACCGAACTAGTATTCAATTACAGATAAAACACGAGGACTAGTGTATCTACAAACCATGCCCCTGGGTTTCCACTGTCTTGTTTGAGCCCTAACAAGATCTCCATCCATATTAGTCTTATAACATGTCTAATTAGGCATTCTTACCGCATCCTTCCTCGGCCATGAGGAACCGCGTCAACGATACCCACTATGCTATCTCGGGCGGCGTCTGTCCTTTGCATCTGCAGTGATGGCACCGGCATTCTGACTCACCCTAGGTTTAATGGCGAGAAAGTATTGATCGAATACAAGTCAAATCTCGTTTATTGGATAAGCTTAGGCTAGGAAACGTCGGTCCATAATCAAGGATATCCGGTAGGTAAGGGAGGGGCAATAGCACGTATTCCCCGATTTGGAGTTTATCAAGTAAGTGGGGATATTCAGTAGTGGGGATCCAATAAGCGAGGTTTGACTGTAATGTGTGGAGACTCGTCCGCATTATCATGCCGTTCTGCAGATTATTCATCCTCCCAGCAGCATCAATGTCATCAGAATCCGCTGATATGCCCTTTGTGTAAACCATTCATCTCCCTTCTCCAGTGGCCAAATATGACAGACTGCCCATATGCCGGTACCAGATATACACATCCAGCTCGTAGACCGTCTTAAAAAACGTTCATCACGACCAATGGCGGGATCAACAAGCGATCAACAACGGCTCGTTTGTCATGTGCAGTATTGCTAGAGCAGCTCAGCAAAGACAATACTCGAGCGAGGGGACCTTAAGCTTTCCCACCGAACGGATAGTTAGAACAACGTCGTCGTAGGTAGGAAGGGGCTCATTCACACCGCGGGGTAGGGCATGGAATCTAAGCACCACCAAGTTGGCGAGAGCTGGGATATCGATGATGAGGAGAACTGCAACGCACTTGTAGAAGCTGTTGAGCGAGATATGCGGCGGTCGATCAAGGAGATCGAACTACCGGTACTGTAGTCACCTGACATCGCCAAGAGCTCTATCCGCGCCCTCCGTTCCAGCCGAATAATAGCTTAGTCTCCCCAGCTCAAGACATTGGACCTCGGCACGGCACAGGCCATCAAATGTCCTCGCCCCGGCTGTTCTTGTGCCCGCCCCCGGGCTTCCCCACAGCTGGGCCGATCTGAGAGCTTATAATTACATACATTCCAACGGGAGTTTAGTTGTTTCCCCGCATGGCTAGCTGTTGATCTGAATGCGTTTGTAACGTTTCGTTGGAGCTATAGGTTTAATATATCTTTCTCTATCTGATATTTTGATACCTTGAGGCTTTGTGGCGCTATCTTCAACTCCGTCTACTGCGAATTCGGAGCTCAGTTGCGGAGCTCAGTTGCGAACTTCTAACCACCGATTGCGGCTGGATTGATATGTAAACAAGGTTACACTCACCACGTCGTCCATCTCATCTTCGGATTCATTATGGCTCCTTGTACGTTCCTTGATTATTCCGAAGGTGTCGGTTGCTCATACTAACTCCCATCGGCACCCTAGTTCCCTCTGTGAAAGCGGCTCTCCCGCTACTCGCCCTCCTAGGATACCTCGACGCCAGAGCCGACATTACTCAAGACGTCCACTTACTTTCCGCTGTAATAACCAGTGGGCTGGCCATTTCCCGCGCTGAGCGCCGTGGCCGACTTAACTTCTTCTTTGCCCTCGAAGACCGTGCAACAGCGCTAAAGACGCGGGACCTTACATTCCTGATCTTCGAGGGTCGGAGCTGGACGTTCAAGCAAGCGTATGAGACTGTACTGAGATATGGAGCCTGGTTGAAAGATAGACATGGGGTGAAGAGGGATGAGGTGGTGGCGATAGATTTTATCAATAAGCCAACGTTCTTATGGATGTTTTTTGGTCTTTTGAGTATTGGGGCAAAGGTGGCACTTGTGAATTATAATTTGACTGGGGGAGGATTAGTGCATGCGGTGAAGATGTCGAAGGGGAGACTAGTGATTGTGGACCAGGAGGTTGCCCAGAAAGTACTGGCTGGGGAGGAGGGGGAGAAGTGTAGAGAGAGATTGATTAGTGAGGGGATTGAGGAGGGTGCGGGGTTTGTGGAGAGGGTGGTGTTGATTTTCGACGAGGGAGTGGAGAGGGTGGTGGATACGTGGACTGGTAGGAGAGAGTCTACGGAGGTTATTGGCAATAGGAAAACGACTGAGATGTGTGCCCTGATATATACAAGGTAGCAGCAGACCCATAACCCCACCCCCATTCGATTTCTTGCTAGCTGCGGAGGCCACAGGCTGATAACTGAGAATTTAGCGGTACAACTGGTCTCCCTAAGGCGGCTAATATCCCATACGCCAAGTTTTACAGATCTGCTTATTTCGTCCAGGCTTTCCTCCGCCTTCGCCAAAATGACGTCTTCTACACATGTATGCCCCTCTATCACAGTTCAGCCATGCTCCTCGGAGCTGCAGCTTGTATCTCCACAGGCTGCACATTTTCACTCGGCCGACGCTTCTCCAATCGCACGTTCTGGCCTGAAGTCAAGGAGACCAAAGCAACCATAATCCAATACGTTGGTGAGACCTGCCGGTATCTCCTTGCCGCGCCGAAACCAGCGGATCCAGCAGAGGACCATAATCATAACATCCGGTTGGCTTTCGGGAATGGCCTTCGCCCCGAGATTTGGGCGCAGTTTAGGGAACGGTTTAATATCCCAGTTATTATCGAGTTTTACGCCATGACGGAGGGTCACTCTGGGTCGTGGAATTATAATACGGGGCCGTATGGTGCTGGTGCTATTGGGCGAGCAGGGTGGCTTGTCAAGGCGCTGACTGGGAGGAAGCATGTAATAATTCAGCTTGATCTCGATACAGAGAATCCCGTACGGGACCCACAAACGGGGTTTTGCCGAAAGGTGGGGATTGGTGAGCCTGGTGAGCTGATTTGGGAACTTGACGCCCATGATGTTGAACGTAGTTACCAAGGGTACTATGGTAATAAGGAGGCCTCTGTGAAGAAGATCCTACGGGATGTATTCAAGAAAGGTGATGTTTGGTTCCGCACGGGAGATTTACAGAGGAAGGATAGTAACGAGCATGTGTACTTTGTTGACCGGATTGGAGATACATATCGCTGGAAATCAGAAAACGTGTCGACTAATGAAGTTGCAGAGACGGTGGCTGGGTTCCCTGGAGGTGGAGTCGAGGAGGTCAATGTTTATGGTGTGGAGATGCCGAATCACGACGGGAGGGTGGGATGTGCGGCGATTAAACTTAAGCCCGGGTTGGGAGGGGAAGCGTACATGAGGGAGCTGGGAGAGTGGACGAAGAAGGCCATGCCGGGGTTTAAGGCGCCGTTGTTTGTGAGGACGATGACGAAGATGGAGGTTACGGGTACGAATAAGCATGTTAAGACGGGATTGAGGTTGCAGGGGGTTAATCC
>Ga0307511_10001439_pt1 | contig 25119 bp, 16 predicted proteins | sample 13_EM_MG_FD_200266 | JGI IMG/M metagenome (GOLD analysis project Ga0307511, IMG submission 200266) | Populus trichocarpa ectomycorrhiza microbial communities from riparian zone in the Pacific Northwest, United States - 13_EM | ecosystem: Host-associated > Plants > Roots > Unclassified | place... | reverse complement strand
TCTCATCTCATATACATTCTTCTATATTTCCTACCTTTGCACTCGATCTGCCACCGTGCTCAAACACCTCCAGTGCGTCCGTTAGAGTCTCATAGACTCCGTACTTCTTCCCTTTCCTTCACCAGATTCCTGGTAGAACGCTGCTCCTTGTTGCATACAGTATATCTCCCATATACCTGTACTTCAACAATTTATACTTCAATCCATATAGTATTGAGGCATACTATAGCTTGCCTGTAACATTAGATTGCTTGTCTATACACCTCTATAGACACCCCATCACTATAAGCAATATGTCTGGATTCTGTTCTCTACTACCACTAGGTACAGTCTAAGATGCCATGTACAATGTTGCTCTTACCCCTTATCATTACCAATATTCAGTATTCAATTGGAAAGGAGGGTAGCAGAACCCTTCATGAGTACTGCAAATACTACCACTCTCCCCCCACCCTAGTATCTCTGCCGTGTCTACTAATAGCGATCCCGATGCAGTTTTTCATAGTACCAGTATCCAATTTAGACTCTAGAGCTCCCAACACAAAGGGAAGCAACAGGCATCAAAGCTACCAATGCCATTCACAGGAGACACTCTCCTAATGAAAGTTTAGCAATGACGATTACAGGATGAGAAGGATGCAGCTCTTCAAAAACTTTAACATATCAAGGACCAACAAGTATAGGATGCAGGACTACTGCAATGCCCAGCAGCCAATATCCAGAATACAACCAACACTGCTATAGAACAGAACATACAAGTAGCAAAAGGAATCACTCAAAAAGTGGCAGATATTGCCACCCTCTAGAATACAGGAGTCTCCAGAATTAACGAGTACCTCGGTAGTTCATTTGTCAAACAGAAAACTCTCTACAATATAATGGAGAGACGTCAACAGGAGTATAAACAGTGGTTCACCCAGATGGAACACGAACTCCCACTACTACAAGTATAGCCCCATTCCCGCCAACCTAGAAATCAAGGAGAGCAGACATTCCGACTTCTAGAACAAGCTGCTACTGCCGCTGGACCCTCACCTCCACCAGTTCCTACTCCCTCAAGGGCAATCATCAATATCTTACTATTACTCCCTCTACAACACCATAATCAGAGACGGCATCACAACAATAAAAGAGTTATAGGGAAAGAACCCACACCACAAACATTCGAAGGAGAGAAATAATAGCTGGAAGGATGGCTATTGCATATGGATGATTATTACAAAATCACTCTTATTAAGAATGAGGAACAAAAGCTGGCATATATTGGCTTATGTATAAAAGGCAAGGCTTTAGATTGGTGGATAGCTAACAGGTAGAGGCATGACACATGGGAAAGAGTTAAAGAAGCACGCAGAATGTTCCATGGATACCATAATCAGGCTGAATAGGCATATAATGAGATCGTAGCCAAAAGATCACTGGCACAGTACAGAAGTACCCAAAACTATGTATTGGGTGATCGTTTATGCCAATATGACCGATAATCATATAATCAATATTGTCCTTAATGGAACCCCTTGTTATTTCCGCATAGTAATGGCACACTATCAGAACCTGCGAGCTACTCCCATTGAATGGAGAAGGAAGTTGCAGGAAATGGATATCATTAACAACAAAATCCAGCATAAGGGCCGAGAATTCCAAAGCAAGGACAAGGGAAAGAAGGGGTCCTTTGAATGTGTAGTACAGTTGAAAGGAGGAGAAGCAGAAAAGGAGAATCCTAAAGGAGAGTTGGTCCCATTCCAGAAAAAGGAGAAGAGGTAGAAGGATGGGAGATGCATAAACTGTGGCATGAGCAACCACATAATGAATGCCTGCCCAAGCGAGTGGCAAGGCAACACCCCCTCATTCTACACTAGTACCACCTCTAAAGACCAAGCAGCAAAGAATAAGGTCTGCACCAACAAAGCACAAATCAAGATCACAGAGGTGGGTGCACATGATGAGAACCAGTAGTTAAAAGAGTAAGAAGTATACCTTTTACTGTCGGACATAGTCGCAGACATACCCTCCTTCTGACGGTTCGAATTCATATTGTGGAGGAAGGAATTAAAGTAATCATTTATAGTTGAGTAAGTGCTCCTGTGGTTAGAAATAGGCTGGCAACAAAGCTGGGAGTTTGGAAAAGGCCAAGGAAGGTTTAGGTTAAGCAAGAAAATGGATCTCATTTGTTTGGAGGAAATTTCGTTATGAATAATGAGTTTAAGGTTTTTTCTTCTGGTATAGAATTAGGTAAGTTTTCTTTGGTTGCTGAGGTTTTGGATATTAGGAAGAAAGATATCGTTTTGGGTTTGTCTTGGTTGAAGGAAAATTGATTTGTGGTAGACCCTACTAATAGGTGTCTCAGAAATATTTCAATAGGTTGGGTAATTCCTTGTTCTGTTAGATGAATTCCGTCTGTTTCAATTTTGGTTGTGGATATAGGGCCATTGGAAGATGTCGTGTTAATGCTAATCATTGACGCTAGCGAATAGTATTCCTGTTATGCACAAGTATTGTCCACTGAGCAGGCAGCCACATTCCCTGAACACAAGTTCTCAGATCAAGAAATCCCTGTCTAAGACCCTGATGGATAGATACCCATCGGGGCCATCTACAATACCACGTGGGAAGAGGACTAGGCATTACAAGCCTACCTGAAAAAGGAACTACCCTCAGGCCACGTCAGGTGTTATCCTTCTGCCACTAGTGCCCCTAGTGCCCCTATACTATTTGTCAGAAACAAGGATAGATCATGAAGGTTGTGTGTTGACTACTAAGGTCTAAACCGCCTGATGATATCAACAAAATACCCCAAACTACTAATTAGTGAACTAATTGACAAGACCCAAGGAGGCAAATGGTTCACCAAGCTAGATCTCAAAAACGGCTACAACCTTATTCGGACTGCACAAGGGCAGGAGTGGAGGACTACCCTCCAGACAAAGAAAGGACTATTCGAGTATACGGCTATGCCATTTGTATAGACCAACGTACCTGCTGCCTTTCAAGAGATGATAGATACAATCTTTATGGATATGGGAGGATGCATTTGGCACCTAGATGATATTCTCCTTTACGGAGGAGAGGCAGAATGTAAGGGAAAACAGTTTCTTATAATTATCTTAGTACATATTTCCTAGCACCTATCATGTATACCAGATAGCTCAGGCATAGTACCTTACGTTCTACTACCTTGAGCGTATCCGGTCCTTATGTACTTTTCCTTTATCATGATGCATTACGCATCCACACCTGTATTTCTGAGTACGGGAGGCCTGACCTCCCACACCTGTATTAATGGTCATGGAGGAGTGCTTTCTGGAACGGCCAGAAAGCAGGTTTTCTACAAAGGCTATAAAACAGGTTTTTCAGACTCCTGAAGGCTTGGCGGCGAGTATAAGTACTGAGCCGTTCCGCTCTTCTAGAGGAGGATTCTCAGATCAGATCACTTCAGACAGAGTTCAAACAAGCCTTAGATAGATTCAATACAGAGAGATTACACCTGTTAATTCTCTTCCCGCTTGGGAAATCTATATGCTTCTAAAGACCCTCTGAGTCCTCGACTTAGCAGAACCAATAACAGACATACACTATCACTCCGGTGATAGTAAAGACTCTGTTAAACAGCCCGCGGTGCAACTATTGGCATCACCCATTACATTTTATTTAACACACAAAATAATCTAACTGTTAAAACTACCACGACGGACTGATCACCCGTTGGTATCTTTATAATACCTTTTCAGGTATCACCTATTTTAGAATTCAACACATTCAACAACACATTACATGCCACAAAAGTTAGCAACAACAATCCAACACCGAGACAGAGATATTCTCAACCTGCAGTCAGCCGAAGACCTTGTGCAAGACAAGGCAGAGCTCAAATGGGCAGTGGTATACACCATTAAACAATTCCACCCTGGTTCCATCACCTTACGCCACCAATTTCGACACCACCTCTTGTATTCCTGGCAACTACAATCCCCATTCATCTTCTTATGCCAGAGAGCATAAGACATTGCGGCACCATACGTCCCAGGAATTATCGCAGCATACAAATACATATGACCATCCCACATCTCACCATTGTTCTTCTCACCATTAGAAGAAACATACGAAAGTACAGCAGGAACTACATAGCTACTTCCTTTTTCATCCAACACCATCAAAGGCAAGGTGTTCTGACCTATTCAGCACTACGGCCCAGTCAGCAATGGGACGCTACTGCTGAATGGGCCGGCCCATTCACCAATGGCGCTAATGACCAGCCCATTCACCAATCTGGCGACCACAATAATATTCTAATATTATTATTTAATACGGAACTTTGGAATAAACCAAAAAAGTAGAGGTATGACATATATAAAATACTAGAAATCATTCTTCACGTTTCGCTTCCTCCATTTCTCATTCAGCTGCTATCAGGGTCCCTGATTTAAATAGTATATTGCATTCTAGGACTTGATTTCTAGTATTTAATGTTATATATTTCATTCCTCCTGGCCATTTGAGCTCTAGTATTTTATTTATATTTTTCATACCCCTACTTGTCTGGTGCTTGCCATGATTATTACATAGTTTCGTATGAAATGATAATACTAGATACAGATTGGTGAATAGGCTGGGCCCATTGCTCAATGGGACGGTCATTAGCGCCATTGGTGAATAGGCCAGCCCAACCAGTAGTGGCGTCCCATTGACCAATGGGCCTGCCTATTGCTGACTGGGCCGTATTGCTGAATGGGTCAGAACAAAGGCACCTTTACCCTCCTTTACAACTGAACTATTTTCGGTTGGCATCAGCTCAAAACTCAAGGAGTTCGAGCTATCCAATTCTTCCATATAAGGAGCCCACCTCACGGTCTTCCTGCCGCCACCTTCACTATCTCCAAATCCTTCCATCGGGAAGGGCATTTTAGGCGTCGGTGGTATTACCCATGCCTTTGGAGTACCTACCCTCATGGGAGCGGAAGAAAAGGACGAACCAGCATCCGTGCTCTCCTCGTTCCCACTATCCTGCCTACATATCGAACCGGGAGGCCAGCATCGGTCATCCGAAGTCGATCGGAAATCACTCACGTCCGGAGCGACGTAGTTGACGCCACAATATACGGACAAGGGGGAAAAATAACTCAGAATATGCGAACGAGTAACCAACATTATGGCCTCCAAGACGGAGAAGCCGTACAGGTACCACAAGTCGAGAAGATTACCTATGATTACCGAAGACATCAAGAAGTTAATCTCAGACACACAACAAAAGAAAAGAGACAATCCTAAACCACAAACCTTCGAGGAATCAGTCAAACCACCACCAGTCACCATCTTAACCATCGATGTCACCAAGCCAGAAGAAGACTCCCCCCTCACAACTTGGGAATTTGAGTCACCTCCTATGACAGAAGCAAACTGGAAGAAAGTACAACCACAAGTACATGACATCCTCGCCTGGACACAAACGCTTGGGTATCTTCACTGCTTTCATCCAAAGGATATGCAACTGCTTCTCGAAGCAACAACCAAACACTATCTTTGGACCACAACTATTCCATTCGAAAGTAAGGCCTTGGAACTTACCACGGTGCTTGCGGAGGGCCTGAAACGCCCCAAGATTCCTCAACTCACAGAACCTCACTGGGTTCTGGAAGGATGGGATGATATTATGTGCTTCATGCTATGTGGTCAGCACCTGCTTTTACCTGTTGTACCCAGGCAATTTGAGGACCCACCAATAGCCAAACGACCAAAAGAACAAGACAGAAGGGACCCTCCTGAGATGCCAACCAAACAACGCTAGGCACCAGAAGTCAGTACAGGATCTCAAACTGGCATCGTGCAAGAAGATGACGTTGTAGAGCATACCTTAGATACTGGCAACCCAAACAATAGAGAAGGCGATGAGGAGCAAACCCCTCCCTTAGGACGGGGCACAACTGCAGGTGGAGTAGATGACAATGGATACGATAGTAGCTCTAGCAGTGAAAGCTCTAGCAGCAGATCGTCAGTCGACCGTCACCGAAGCATATGCAAACCAAAGACGATCAAGAAGATCAAGAAACGGACAGATCGTGGTAAGACACCCGAACAACAGCAATGGGAAACGACGACAGGAATCGTAACACCTGAAACTTCATCAAAAATGTCCAAACGGATGAAGAGTATCAAAATTGATGCTCCAGAAAATCTCAACAGTGGAGATAAGAAATGGTGAGACTCACAGTATCTTGACACTTGGGTCAACGCGATACAGACATGGTTAAGTATGAAAGGTATAAGATTGGAATCGAAGGAAGCGTTGGACTTTATCGGATTCAAACTGCAATGCAGCGCACTTACTACTTATAACCACCACCTCCTCAAAGAAAAGGACAAGGCATCCTTTTGCAGATTCATTCTAGTGCTACGGGAATTCCTTATTCCCTCCACGAGCAAGGACTTCCTATGGAAAGAATGGGAGGCTGCCTCACCCCAAAAGGATGGAAGACACATGGGTATCAAAACCTATGCCAACTGGCTGGAGGAGCTTCAGATTAAGCTTGTCGACAAGGATGGAAATCAATGCATCTCGGAAGAAGTCAAATGCATAAAATTCCTGAACCACCTACCGGATTACATGGAAACCACCCTGGTTCCCCAAATACTGGATTCCTGGACATTCAACGACCTAGTCAAGAAAGCGGAATCATACGAGGCTGTATGAAAACATGGGCGAATCTCAACTGCACCCAAACCTGCTCGACAGCCCACTACTCCTTCAGTTCCGAACCCTGGTCGCAATCATCACAGGGATCGGAAGACAGAAAACAAGAAAACAAGTTCTAATCCCGAAAGAACCCCTGCCACGAAAACGACAACCACTAAGGATCCAGATTGGGAAGTGGTTAACAAGACGTTAACATCACAAGACAAGATGAAGTTGATTAGAGAACGGAAGTGTCTATGGTCCCGTGCACCTGGTCACACCTTCAAGGAATGCAAGAAGCGAATATACAAGGTACCTGTGCGTACCGCCGCAAAAGTCCTATCCCTGCAACACGCCAGCAAACCAGTTATCGCTAAGAACAACTTCAAGGGCAAAACCAAGGCCAAACCGCAGTCTACCGAAGATTTACACTACAGCAGGGTTCGGGTCAAGGTTAACGGCCACTCTGCATTAGCCCTTGTGGATTTACAAACGCCTGGCGGAGATCTCATCAGCGCACAATTCGTACACCTATATGGCCTACCCACTTATGGAATCGACAAGAAGTCACTCAACACCGCGATCAAAGGATCAAAGGGTGTGATAGAAAAGGCATGTGATGTCCGAATGGATTATGGAGGATACACGAAAACAAGAAAGCTCTACGTAACGCATCTTGCTGGCTGGGATATGATACTAGGCAAGCCAGCGCTTACAGATCTAAATGCCTTAATCCCAGTGGGACCAAAGCCTGTTACCATCCAGCCTGAAGGGATGGCACGCTTTGCACTCAAGGAATGGAGAAAAGCAGGGCTTGCTATGGGGCAAGTCACATCTGCTGCGCTCTTCATAGAAGATGAAGCACCCGACTATCTTCTACCACTCTTCGAATTCATGGTCTCATCTATGAGTCTCGGAGAAAGTCGGGAATTCAACCCCTTTGTTGAATTTGACCAATTATTTCCGGCAACCATACCCAATGAGTTGCCACCACTCAGAACTATCAACCACCGAATCTGCCCGAAACCCGGCTCTACATGGGTACCAAAATGGCGACCCTCACCCTCGAAATTTTACGCAGAGCTCACTAGACAGCTCACCGAAGAAGTAGCATCAGGCCGGATTTATCGTTCAGAACATGATATCAATGCGGTAGTTCTGTTTGTACAAGCCAAACGAGACGACCCCACAAAACCACGGCGCATCCCAGACGCCAGGGATCGGAATGAAGCAGTTGAGGCCAACCACACACCTCTACCAAACATCGGGGAACTCATGGAGCTAGTCGCCGCTCGGATATATTGAAGCATGATTGACCTAGCAGAGGGGTACCACCACATCAGAATCGAAGAAGACTTGGAACAACACTCCACCTTCCTCACACACCTAATATATTACCGCAGTGGCATTATGCAACAAGGCGACCGCAATGCTCCTGCCACCATGGTACAAGCCATGTATGAAATCTTTAAGGACATGGTTTTCAAGGACCTTGTCATCTACATTGACAATATTATTATCTTTTCGCATACCTACGACTAACATTTAGCCACATTTCCGCATGTTCTACCACGACTCCTAGACGAGAAGTTTTGGTTGAAGGCTAGCAAACGTCAGTTCTTCACCAAACACCTAGATATTTTGGGACACATATTAACTCTGGATGGGTTACATATGAATCCTAATAAGCCCAAAAAAGTATTGGACTTCAAGATTCCTAGCAACCGCCGGGAATTAAAAGACAGCACCCATCTTGTCCCCATCTCGACAACGAGAACAATGGGGACTATGAACATTATGACGATATCAAGGAGGAAGAAATGGAATCAGATGAGGATACCCTCTCTACCATCCACGAAGAAGTATTTGATGGATATGAGTTCAATCCTCACCCTCAAGTTGTTGAATATGACCAATTAAATGGCTATCATCACATCAGCGGTCCAGCAGATGATACCTTCTCAGTCACCAATGACGAGGAAATTCCCGCCATCTTTACGGACGTCGTCAATCACGCCTGGCAATACTACAAGCAGCATCGCAAGCAACACAATACGGATTGTCACACTACTACTACCGCTCGCATGGTAGCTCGCACTAGAATGGGAACCGCTATTTTCCCACCACCAGATGCTAAATTTGTGGAACATACGGACATGGATGTTTAGACTACACTCTAGCGGAGGCAGTTTATCAGAAGGAGAAGGAATTCCAGGGGAGTCTGCAAGACTCATGGAAATTGAAAGCTACCACTATCCCTCCTAACAACACCCCCTCCTCTGAGACTCCCGATATTGACATTCCAGAGCTTAATGTTAAAGAAGCTCCTAACCGCACTCACATGTTGTCTGCAGAAGAATGGGCAATCAGCAACGGTCCTAATGCCCGCCACGAACCATGGGGTCAGCAAGCCAAACAAAAAAACCCATTGGACTACAACATCAAGATCGTACCAGATGAGGAAAGAGGCTCCTTCCTCTCTGCCGCAGTTACCACCAGATTACAACGCAATGCAGCTTCTTGAGAAGCTAGTGGATCAAATCAAGGTCATAACACACTCCTATCCCCCACTAATCATATGAGATATGTGCCAGGAGTGGGATTTATGCACCAACTATATCACACATCCAATGAGGAGAACAACCACGTTCAAGACCCTCAAATACAGGAGAAGACGTCAATTCCTCCTACACCCACTGCCACTCGTCGGTGCAACTTCTGCAAACGCGATGGACGCTATGTATCAACATGTGAGGCAAAACTCAAGGCAGACTCAGACCTTAGGTATAGAATCGTGCCAGCAATCAATATGCCAAAGATATACCTCGATCTCAACAATGGCCCCAAAGATGACACTGACTTCCATCTCATTGCTCACATTGACAAAGATGATAGAATAAGGGACGCCTACATTGCATGATTCAGGATATGCCCCATGTAGAGGCAGCTCTATAACGCTCCAGAAGGGAAGAAAAGAGTAAGGAAGGACAATGGGTTCTTGCATTAGAAAAACGAGAAAGGAGAATAGAGGCTGGTTTTACCAAGCACGTTCGATGTGAACGGTAAGAACTTCCTCGAAGATGCAATCAAAGAACCTCATGATACTACGGCACATGGCGGAGTTGAGAAAACATTGAAATGGTTCCCTGATAAGTTCATTTGCCACCCACTTTCAAGGCTCGTTAAGGAATACGTAGCCAGTTGCGATACCTGTCAACAGACGAAGTATAGCAACAAGCCACCACTGGGACAAGTAACTATGTTACATGTTCCTGCAAGAGCCGGGACGGATATCACTATAGATTTTCTTAAGATGTCTCCCTTTTTCAATTATTGCTCTACCTTATACCCGAACATTCCTTTGGAAGCTGATCACATGATTTGTTTTTCGAGACTTTGGACGATTGTCTGTAGACAATCAGGATTTATGTTTCTCATTCCAGTTTCTGATAATCTTATGGCGGAGAAGTGCACTGATGCCTTTGATATCCACATTGCTTCTGTCATTGGTTATGCCTATTATATTGTTTTTGATCCAGACATTCTCTTTATGTCAGATCATTTCAATAATTGGGCAGCATGAAAGGGAATCAAGTTGGAACCGTCTACTGCATACCACCCTCTGAGGGACGGTCAGTTAGAAATTGCCAACAAGGCAATCCTCCAAGCCGCACGAGCGTGCAAGGCCAAAGGAAACGAATGGCTGTACAAACTCTGTGAGATTCTTATCAAGTTGAACTCTCGAGATAACACCGCAAGACAACACAGTCCACTCTTTTCACTCCTGGGTTTTGCGGCAAAACCAGGTCCTTCTTCCTTCCCTTACCTGATTACGCCTTATACCCCTGCAGACGAACGTCATCTTGATACCTCTCGCAACCTCTATTCCTCCAAAGTCAAGCAGGCGAAACAAGCCAACAAGAAGCGGTCTGTTTCACCACTTCTTTCAGCCGGCCAAAAGATTCTACTCTCCATGAAGAACCTCAACCTCTTGAACACATCAAGGAAACTCAAACCTAGATGGGTTGGACCGTTCCGCATCCAACACGTCAACAGGAAGCGGAACAACTATACACTCAACCTGTCAACGGACAGTCGACTTTCTCTTATCCACATTACCTTCCACATCAGCAAGATCAAACCTTACGGTGAAAACGATTCAAACAACTTCCCAGGTCGTGACGAGGAACAACCTGTTGAAGTAACGGAAGGAAGATGGGAGGTCGAACAAGTACTCTAATTTCGTACCACTCCTCATACCGGCAACAGCCAATACTTGGTAGGTTGGAAAGCGCACGGAAGTGATGACGATGAGTGGACCAACTTCGAAGACATCAGTCTTGAAATCGTTCATGACTTTGGTACAAGCAGAAACTATTCCAACACCTTCAACAACGAAGATCCTCCAAGAAACACAATAAACATCACACTCGTGTAACTCCCAAGTCAATTGTTCAAACTGAACGAGACAGAGTTCTCGCCCTAAGTCCTGACGATCAAGACCTCACCTCCGCTGCTACCAACCCTGCAGAAGATATCTTTAATGTTTTCCTAAAGTACAAATTCGCGCCAGTTGAATTAACCTGGCAATCCTGCGTTCGTTTCTGTTGTTTTAATTGTCGTTCTGAATTGACAATGGAAGAAGGTATGGCAAACAAGGTATCTATCGGATCTTTGCATTGTTCTTTATGTCAGGAATGTTTACTATGGATGATTTGGAAGTTACGTTGGTCTGCTACTGTTCATTGCAAAGATTGCTACTCTCATAACTATTGTGCTTGCACTTGTTATTTCGGACTACCTCCAGCTTGGGCAAGACAACAAGAGTAGGAAATCCTTTTAAGTGGGGAAGTGTAATGAAAGACCGTTTCCTTTAATTATCATAATAGGCATTTCCTAGCAACTATCATATATACCAGATAGCTCGGGCATAGTACCTTACCTACTATTACCTTGAGCGTATCCGGTCCTTATATACTTTTCCTTTATCATGATGCATTACGCATCCACACCTGTATTTCTGAGTACTGGAGGCCGGACCTCCCACACCTGTATTGATGGTCATGGAGGAGTGCTTTCTGGAACGGCCAGAAAACAGGTTTTTCAGACTCCTGAAGGCTTGGCGTATAGTATAAGTACTGAGCCATTCCGCCCTTCTGGAGGAGGTCTCTCAGATCAGATCACTTCCGACAGAGTTCAGACAAGTCTTAGATAGATTCAATACAGAGAGATTACAACTGTTAATTCCCTTCCCACTTGAGAAATCTGTATCCTCTCAAAGACCCTCTGAGTCCTCGACTTAGCGGAACCAATAACAGACATACACTATCACTCCGGTGATAGTATAGACTCTGTTAAACGGCCCGCGGTGCTACTATTGGCATCGCCCATTACACAGAAGCAGAACTTTATAAACTTGACAAGCAAGTTCTATATTTACGTGTCTAACATAGCTTAGCTGTCAACCTTCCTAAGTCTGAATTTTATATCAATTAGACCATTTTCCTAGGTCATATCATCAATGGTCAGCAAATCCAAATGGACCCCTCCAAACTCGAAACAATATCCAAGTGGCCAGTACCCACCAAAAAGAAAGAAGTGCAGGCATTCCTTGTCCAATGTCTATAGAGGATTTATTGTCAATTATAGTGGTAGAGCTAGACCACTAATTGATCTAACAAAGGACGTATGCTTCTCATTGGGCTACGAGCAGCAACAAGCCTTCCAAGACCTCAATCAACAGTTCATGTACACTCCCATCCTCACCTAATTCCATAGAACCTTGGACACAATTATAGAAACTGATGACCATAACCAAGCAATAGCTGGTATCCTGTGCTAATATTACATCGTCAATGGAGCAAAGTAACTTTACCCAGTTGAATTTTACATCAAAACCCTTTCTGCCATCCAACGCAACTGGCCTATCTATGATAAAGAACTCTTTACAAATGTAGACTATTTCTAGAAGTAGAGAGACTGACTAGTAGGTGTTCATATGAATGTCCGTACAAGTAATGAAGGGTTATAATACTTCAATACAAAGCAAAAACTTAACTCCCATCAAGCTACTTGGTACTCCTGCAGGTACGAATTCATCTACAATATTCATTATAGACCTGGCTTAAATATTCGTCAGCCTGATGGCGTATCTAGACGTTCAGGGTAAGAGAAATCTAGAACGGAAGCCAAATTTTTGATGAAGGACAGCTATTGGACCTTGGAGAAGACTATGAGGGTAACGCAGCAGATGTGGAGTTGGAAGGAATAGCTGTTGCAAGTTGGGAAAAGAAGGATAGACTATTGATAGTTCCGCAGGAACACAGGTTAGAAGTGCTGAAGCAGCACCATAATAATCAAGTGGTAGCACATTAGGGAATATATGGAACATAAGAGTTGGTATCAAGGAACTTTGTATGAGATAAGGGACAAGAGGAGGTTGCAAACTACGTAGCAGAATGTATTAAGTGTCAAAAAGCAAAAGCAGATAGGCATAGCAGGTAGACGGAGTTAGTACCAATACTAATGGAGGAACTATCATTTGAGAAAATAGCAATGGGCTTGGTTGGGGAACTTACAGAATCAGAAGAGGTTAATCCAATTCTCGTTATTACGGACCGGTTTACCAAAGCACTGTATTATATTCCGACAATGACAACATGGACAGCAACTGAACTAACTAATATCTATTTTAACGCGATTTGGAGACTTTATGGACTTCCCAAACACATCACCTTAGACAGCAGTCCCTAAATCACCTCAGAGTTCCTCTAAGAAATCAACATGAACCTTGGAATTACCCTCCTCCTATCTACTGCCTATCATCTACAAACAGAGCATCTTTCCGAATGAGCTATCCAGACACTAAAGGACTACCTACACATATAATGCCATCATACACTGAACTGCCGGCGAGCCTGCCTACCCCTTGCTGAGTTTACCCAAAACACTACCACTACCACCACTCATAAATACACACCCAATAGCAACCTGCATGACTTTGACCCTCGAACAATCCACCTCAATCTCGACTTCGAATCTTCCTCTACGGCTGCTGACGAATACCTGGACCGAATAACAACTGTGCAAAACCAAATCCATGGTACCCTGAAGGAAATAAACCATAAGGGTAGTGCTATCAATGTTGAGAAAGCATGGAACTTCAATGCTGAAGACTGGGTACTACTTGACTACTGGAACCTACAAATCAGAGGTGGGAATAATAATTCCAGAAATATTAAGTTGATAGGTCCCTTCAAGGTCATTAAAGCTATTGTTTCCCATACCTACCAACTTGTAGTTCCAAATGGAGCACGATGACACAACGTTGTTCATACCAGACTCCTCAAGCCATTCCGTCGACAGGATGAGCCTCAAGAGATGAACGAAGATAAGGAAAATATGTACCAATTCGAATCAATTCTAATTCAAGAAAGAATCGAGGAGTGGTCAAATATATGGTGAGAGAGGTAGGATATACCAAGGTCGAGGATACATGGGAAGTGTTCGATAAACTCAATAGCACATTTAAACTACAGAAGTTGGGGGAGAAGTTCCCAAACAAACCTCGAGATATACGAGATATCTAGCCCAGACGGTCCACCTCCTGATAAGGTTGGAAAGCTACATGTTACCTTTTGATTCCATTATTTGTTCCCTTTTCCCACTGGGTTTTTTGGCAAGAAGAATTGTTTTTAATGGCGATGGCATGTCATGTGTAGGTACCCAAGTCTGGTTGAACTCTACAACAGTAAGGAGAATAAGTATCTAACTACTGGTAGTACTCTCTACCATTAAGTTGCCTGAGAAATTGCTAACACTAGTCTGGTCCAATGCGGGATGGAAATGACAGTATTCAGTCAAGATAACTCCCTGGACATGGGGAGTAATGTTAGAGCTCAAGTAAGAAACCTATGCAATCAAGGATGGAACCAAGTCCTAAACTACTTACATAGGCCCTGCGAAGACTGATCACCTAGTGGATGTAGGAATAGTGCGTTAACAGCATTAGCATTCACAGGATTGGTATTATAGAAATGTGTAACCTAATGATCCAGCCTTATGCATGTTTTAAGTCTTCGATGTATGTCCATAACATCACATATATCGTCATTCATATATCTCCATTGGATAGCTTATGGCAAAGTTCATGTATGTCAGGCTGAGGCTATTGTAGTGTAGCTCGGCTGAACCATTAGATGTATGTAAAACTGCGCATTCCCAACTGGGTAGTGGCTGCTGGATTAGGAAGGTTGCAATTACACAATCTCCACCATTGACTATGCTAGAATAGGCAGCTCCCACGAGATCTAATAACTATTCATCAGATGGACATTTCTATTTAAGTTGATGGAAAATTAGATAGTTAGAAAAGCAAGAACCAAGCACTGTTTTAAGTCTAATATGGCCTTATTCTTATTGAGAACACATTTACATTAGCATTATAACTATTTGTTTACTATTCCCAAATTCATTCCCGGATTACCCTTATTCATACTTCAATCTATATAGTACTTAGGTAAACTTCAGCTTGCCTATAACAAAATCCTATTAGTTTTTATGGTTTAGTAAGGTTGCTTATATTTGTTATCAATAAGTGAGGCATACCTAACTAACGTGGAATAACTTGAAAGGTATAGACACCTACCCTTCCTTACATTTAAGAATAGATTAGATATACCTCAAATCCTGCACAACTCTATAACCAAGTCTAAATAGTACATCAATACAAAGTTAATAATACCAGCCTCACATTATTTTGGAATTCAATCTACTTGAGTAGGAGAAATCCAACACTTAGACCAGTGTAGCCTATTCTACTTCAGAACCTACATGGAAAGAAGTACATTTAACTAGTAGTTGATTATTTGTCTTAGTTTATTATGGCTAAAGCACTAAGATAGTAGACTGACTATACTAGTACTGTGTACGAGATAATTTTAGCATTTCAGAACCCAACCTCTGCTAAGGTTGTATACCTATATACTAACTGGGGAGGAGAGTTTAATTCCAAGGACTTCATTAACTAACTGACATAGAAGGAGAGGCAGCTCAAATCAACAGTCCAAGAGTATAGTGAAACCAATGCTGCAGCAAAGTGTGCAAATCAAACAATTGTGGCAATAATATATTCTAATCTAGGAAGGCTTCCAATAAACCTCTGGTCCTATACAATGGACTATAGCACATTTATTAGAAACCCAGTCCCTTCAACAGTATTGAATGGCAAAACACCTCTTGAGGTCACTCTCTCTAACCAAGCCAACATGAACAAATGTTGTCAGGTCTGACCATTTAGGCATTCAGTCTGTATCTATGCCTACCAGGATGGCAAGCCAGTGTATTGAGCAACTAAGTGAATCATATTCCCCTTTACTTCAACTTTGGAATGTATAAGGCAATGAATGTTTTATCTTAAAGAATTACAATACTAGTGAATCTAGTACTTGTCCAACCCATATCTCCAACAGTAATCATTTCTATTAAAATACATACTGTGGCAAAGCATATACAACAAGAGCCAGAAAACAACATTACAGGATGGCCTACCACTCCTATACAAGAATGTATGCCAGCGGATTTCCTAATTATGCCAAAGAAGCAGCAGCCACATCTACCCCCCGTTACTCTATAGAAGAGCCCTATATAACTGCCAGTCACTATTTTATGACAGTTGTCAGTATCTTTAGCAACTCTATACTAATTTCCAATACAAGCTCCTAGTACAAAGATCTTGCCATTATAGGTCAATCATCCTATAAGCTTGTCAGCTGCAGTTTGATAAATGGTCTCAAGAGAGAAGCAAAAGTACAGACATTAGCAGAATATGAGAAAGAGAAGCATGACCAGGAGCATGAATATGAAGCATAATCAGTTACTCCTCCTTCTTTAACACAAAGCCAAATAAGTATCCTAGCAAAGTACTGGTGCATCCATCGGAAGACCTTGCCTACTAACAGTAGCAAGCTCTAGTATTAACTACAGATAAATCACAGCTTACCATAACTCAGGTGTTGGAGAGACCACAATCTCCCAAATGGGAGGCAGCAAGAGACCAGGAACTCCAACAGCTTGAAGAGTATAGAGTCTATGAAGAAGTAGAGCATGTGCCAGAAGGAAAGCAGGTAGTAGACCCCAAGTGGATATTCAAGCAGAAGGAAGAGGAGGACTGAGAGGACCGCAAAGGTTCAAGGCTAGGCTCACTGCCAGAGGATCCATACTATAGCCAGGAATTGATTGTGATCAGACCTATGCACCAGTGTGTTGAGAGGAGAGCTGGCGGATCCTACTCATAATAGCACCAGTGTTGGAAACTGGCGGGGTGTTAGTCCGGCCGCCGGGAGCCTGGCCTGGTGGGCTGGGGACCGTGCACGGCCTGAAACAGCTGGGCCTGCGCCGGCGGTGGCCACCGAAGCCTGGACCCACCTGGACCGCCCGCATTTGGCCGGGCCGGCTGGGTTGGCCGGTGATTGATACCCTAACCCTCTCCAGTAGGTAATATTCTCCGATGAATACAACATTTCCGTTCATGTATCTACCTTTCCCTCAAGATATCCTAACATTCCTGCTACCTATGCAACACAACATTAAGAACCACTGTTTTTCACCTCTCTTATACTCCGTAAAATAGACCAATTGACCTGAATAGCCAGGCTAAACGGGCCAAACCGGCAAGCCCGGCCTATTATTACACCCGCCGGGTCTATCGGGCCAGGCCCGGCCACCGCCTGCTGAAGCCCGGCGGGCCCTGGACATGCTCGTCGCCGGCCTGGCCTGCCCGTTTCTAACACTGAATAGCACTAACACGGGGCTTTCTGGTTAGGCAATATAACATTGAGGAGGAGCTCTATGTGCGAGACTGACACATAACTGGAACTCAAGCATAGAGGCTACAGAAATCACTCTATGGCACAAAACAGGCTGCACACAATGGTAACTGAGTTTTGGACGATATCCTGAACGGCCTCGAATTCAAGAAGTGCGTTAATCATCCAGGCCTCTATTACTGTACCAGAGAGGGTAGTATTATAGTGGTCTAGGTCGATGATCTACTGTTCATCTTTCCCGATAACGAGGCAGAACGATTATGGGTAACTGCTATGTCCGAGCACCTGACATTAGAAGAACAAGGTAGGCCAGGTCGGTTCTTATGTATGGACTGGCATTGGCTGCTGGATAGGCGACCTGGCGGAATGGTGCGGGACCCACAAGACATGTCCAATGAAAAAAGGCATAGGAAAGTATACATCACTTGCCAAAGATCTATAGAACAACTGGCCAAATAGTGCCCAATCCAGAAAACCACTTCCAGTCCATTCACTAGCAAGATCAAGCCTATGGCACCAGCAGGCATCAAGAAGTTCCAAGGAGTTACTGGCCGTCTCCTGTTCATTACGAGAATGTGGCCACCAGATATCAGATACGCAGTATAGCGGCTGTGTGTCAAAACGCAAGCACCTATACAGCAGGACTGTACAAATGGCCTTAGAGGTGTCAGCTACCTCTTAGGGACCCGGGCGAAGGGATTCTGTTGGGACCAGAGGCCGATCAGCCAGTTGATATTTTTACCGACGCAGGAGAAGAAAAGCTGAAAGAGCAAGGAACCAGCGGAATCCTTACTAGGCTGGGCGGATAACCCATCTCATGGGCTTCGGGAAAGCAGGATGTCACCACCTTATCATCTACAGAGGCCGAGTCCCTCGCTCTAAGTATGGGAGTACAGGACGGTATGGGGGTAGGGAAAGTAATGGAATTCCGGGGCGAACATAGGGTACCACGCATATGGAGTGACAACAAGGGAGCTGCCACGGTCACAGAGAACCCTGACTTCCATCGAAGGACCAAGCATATCCGCAGACGGCATCACTTTATTAGAGAATGCGCAGTTAATGGGAGTGTAACAGTACACTGGGTGCCAGAGCAAGAGAATCCGGCTGACGTGCTGACAAAAGTGAGAGCAGGGCCTAGGTTGAACGAGCTTAAGGGAGCACTTGGAATCAAGGATTAGGAGGGCGTAGGCATATTAGGAGGGCGTGTTGGGATGCAGGTAATACGCTGACTATCAGGGATGCGGGCGCTTAAGATGTTTGGAATAAATGAGACGGCGATATTGGGTATTCGATGGGTTTCTATTTCTTTCTTTGATGTATTGTGTTATCTCATGTGACAGAAGGACTGGATAGGATGAGCGGGCTATATAACCCGGGGGATTTCTTATGTTCCTTTATCATTATTATCATCGGTATCGAGCTTGTTCATAGTATTCACGGAATGCAAGAATTCACACCTACCGAGAGATTCGTGTACGTAGGATCATTCCTACAAAACAGAACCTTTGAGATATGGTGGGACAACCAGAGAAGAGGCAGGGCACACATGGACCAGGGTACCCCGCAGGAGTCACCTCTATCACCAGTCATCTAGCTCATATATATCGCCAGAACCTTGCGGAAAGCCAAAGCACGCTTCAGGGAAATAAACATAGCCCCGCAACGATGCAGCGGCACAAGACACACACAAAACACTATCCCCACGAAAGTCCAAGTCCACCTCTTCTCGTACGCGGACGACTTGAATCAACTCATCATATCGGAAAACAGGGGAGAGAAAGAACACAGAAGATACGTCAAGGCAGTAGACACAGTCCTTGAACAAACCGCCACCCAAAACAACCTGAGATGGGACCCCGACAAGCAATCGTCGGTAACGTTCAGGCACCCAGACTCGCGGAAAGGGAACACTGAATCCTGAGCAACATTAGGAATCTACTTCCGCAGTGATATCTCATTCGAGGAACACATACGAAGGGGGATTACAAAAGCCACCAGACTATGGAAGGTAATGGCACCGCTAGGCAACAGCAATGGCGCCATGAGGCCACGAGCCCTCAGATCCCTCTACACCGGCCCCATCCTGTCACGGCGCAAGAGCAATTGGATGAATGCACGGGATCGTGGCAGTTCAAGGCTGTGCATGCAGCGTGGGATGGAGGTATACGAGCTGAACTGTGCATGCAGATACGAGTCACGGAATGAGTCATAGGATATGCCACGAGTGGGGGTTACGATGGGGTTGTATGTTGTGTGTTGTGTGTTGTGTGTTGTGCAAGGAAGGGCGGCCGCGGTGTATATATAGCCGAGTTATGTTCCCTTCGTTATAGTCCTTTCGTTACGGAACGTCCTTGTATCTACTTTGAATACGAACGTTTCTCTCATAGTCATAGTCCCGTCCAAGGCGCTCCCTGGAGCCATTCCCATAGTCCACATACTCGCCCCGTAACACATCCATACGATATTCACATGGGGCGCGCAACTCTACAATCGTCCCAACATCCAAGCAGAACTTCCAGCAATGAACAGAGTTGAGTACCAAGGCCTACGCAAGATAACAGGGGCATACCATTGCAGCAGCCACCAGAAGTTAGGATGGATCGCCAACGTAGAGCCACTCGCGGACAAGCTAGAGGACATCTCAACATTCTAGGCAGTACGCGCCCTCAGGATAGGGGACCCATATATCCGCCCCTTTCTGGACGAACCAACAGCACCGGGGACCAGCCTATGGTATGACGGCCCCATCCCAGATCGACCCAGAGACTTCGCCATTTCAGAGGCATACTACCTCAGCAATCTCCAACCATGGAGACCGCAACAACATAACACCCTTTGCATTGACAGACCTCACCATATTTGACCCAAAGGAAGAACAATCCAAAACGGGCATCTACTGGAAGGTCAGCCTAGACAATCTGGCAGAGGAAGGGTGGCGGATCTGCTACATAGATGGCATAGGGAGAGAAGGCAAGGCAGCAGCAGGAGTCCACTGCGAAGAATATTCCGGTAAGATACCACCTACGGGGCCTACGGAGGCTCATCATCCTCAGTCGCAGATGGGGAAAGACTAGCTATGGGCTGCGCACTAGAAAACGAAGAAGCCAACACAATTGCCATAGCCTCAGACTACGCTGCAGCAATCCAGTCCATACGCAACCTCTCTAACGGCCATCTACCCTGCTTAGGGATCGAACGAAGGATCAAGGCCTCAATTATCTCCAGAACGCACGAAAGGGACATCGGCTACCTATGGGTACGGGGCCACATAGGCATCAGAGGAAACGAGAAAGCAGACTCGCGAGCAGAGTTCGAGTCCATCCTGGGAGACATATCCGGCAGCACACAGATCGCCACGGAAGAAGGGCTGACAACGACCAGCAGAGCCGCTAGGAAATCGGCACGAACACAGGCAGGGTACGGACAACGAAGACCCAAGTGGAACTGCCATGCCCTGTCAGCCTATACATGGACTCACACAGAACGAGGACCATAGAAGCAGTGGCTCCATCACATAGGCAAAGCGGCCTCCCCTTCATACACATGCGACCCAGAAAGGTAAGAAACCGGAGAACACTTAGTCTTCTCCTGCCCATGATTCTCGACCATCCGCTCGGGACTACTAAAGGACAGGACAACCTGGGAGGAGTTAGACAAGCCGGTGTAGATGAAGGAAGGAGAAGGAGACGACACAGAGTACTTCGAGGCAACGGAAGAGTACTTCGGGCACCTTTACGGCGCCATGACAGGACACAGCTAAGGGGACGAGGGGAAAACTGAAGAGAAGGGGCGGTAATAGTAATGGGGCCAGGATCTCGTTCGTTCAACGTTGCACCCATCTGAGGAGGGCCGGCAAGAAGGGCGTGGCGGAGGAAGATCCAATGGTTCACAATAGTGGGACGGGAAAAGATAGATCTCGCCGTGCACTGTCTGATGGTGTTGTTCTGGAGTGAAGGGGAGGTCGGGCGCGCCAGTTATTCACAAAAGCCCACTTTGAATGTGGGAGAGTGAAGGGTTGTAGTGGTGTGCATAGGACTAATAAGTATTTAAAAAAAATAAATAAAAAAAACCCACACCTTCCTGACACGGTCAGCTTTTCCCACACCACCGCAGAACTACACAGAGGGAGGTATCACATCGCACAGCCACACTAACTGCCAGTTGGGACATTCTGGTAACTCAGCCAATTCGGTTTTCCCACGGTCGGATTTCCAACTCGACCACCGACTGTCCGGATCTCCTTCGAACGCGATTACATATAACGGGGCGAGTACGTAGACTATGGAATGGCTCCAGGGAGCGCCTTGGACGGGACTATGATTATGAGAGAAACGTTCGTATTCAAAGTACATACAAAGACGTTGCGTTAGGAAGAGAACTATAACAAAGGAGATGTAACCCGACTATATATAATCATACAAGATAACCGCTCTTCCTTACTCAACACGTAGTTCTAGCGTAACCCCACACTATGAGTTACTCCATGACTCACTCCCTGACTCTTATCTCATGCACGACCTCGTATTCCATTAATAAGCTGCCCGCAACCTGCGGGCACTGCCCCACTATTGTGCATCCGGCCAATCGCTCTTGCACCGTGACATTACACCATACACCACCTCTATTGTTCAACCTAACAATGCCCACACCACCTTTATTGTTCGACCGAACAATCCCTGTCATCACCCTATTGTCAATGCTTTAACAACCGCATTGTCAATATGGCCCCGAAGCGGAAGGTCAAGTCCAGGAAGTTGGACGCACGGAAAACACGTAGTCTGGTTGGAAAACACGGTTGCCAGGCTGCAACCACCCCACCCCAACCCCGGCTACCGAGGCTGAGACCGCGGCCACCCAAGCAATGAACGAGGTACTTGACGAAGTGCTCATGTCACCCCCACCAGCCACCACCCCCACCTCCGTCCTTTTCATTCGACTCTTCCTTCCCAAGGGACGCCGCAATCACCACTTCCGGTCCCTTCGCTACCAACGAGTTCTCCCCCTACGAGGACTTGAGCCAGTACGAGAAGGAGGAGCCCTCCCACGCACCCAAAGGGAAAGAGAAACAGCGAACCTCTCCCCCCCTGCAAATTCCCTAGTTCGCCGTCGTTCTCCACGCAGTACCAACAAAGTACAAACTGGGAGAAGTCCGCCGATGGGTTGAAGAGGACGATAGATACCTACCATCGATGGAGCCCGCTGGCTCATTGCAGACGACTGGCTCTCAGGGAGGACTCATTCCTCCGTTATCCTATCCCTACAGACGCCACCATTACTTCTTCTTTGCAGCTGGGAGAGAAGTCCCTCCGCACCCACACATACGGCTGGTACCGTTGAAGGTTGATTCAGTCCCCCCCCCGCCACTCGAGAAGTTAATATTCGTTTGGTTTATTTTGTCTTCCGGCGTTCACGAAGGGTTACCGTCGGGAGCTGTGTTGTGTTAGTTATTGTCACGGCGCAAGGGAAATTGGATGGATGAACGGGATCGGGGCAATGCAAGGCAGTACATGCGGCGTGGGATGGAGGAATACGAGCTGAACAGTGCATGCAGATACTAGTCACGGTATGAGTCATAGGATATGACGCGGGTGGCGGGTTACGATGGTGTTGTGTGTTGAGTAAGGAAGGGCGGCCGCGGCGTATATATAGCCGAGCTATGTTCCATTCATTATAGTCCTTTCCTTATGCAACATCGTTGTATCTACTTTGAATACGAACATTTCTTCTCATAGCGATAGTACCGTCAAAGGCGCTCCCTGGAGCCATTACCATAGTCTCTGTACTCGCCCTGTTACATTACGTTGTGTCCTCCTACTCCGGTGAGCGCAACCCGTAGCCATGTCCGCATCTACAACCACGACCACACCACCAGCCAGACCACCCGTAACCCTCCCAGATGATGTAAACAATGCATCCACACACTGGCAAACGGTGCAAACCCCTCCCGACATCACCACATGAATGCAGAACAACACCAAGGCACTCCTAACACTGTTGCTATCCATCCCAAACCAAGCATCCAAGATTACCAACCTCGAAGAAAAAATAAATATCCTTCTGGATGAAAGAACGAACCTACAAAACGAACTAGTCCAGAATAACAATCACTGCGCCACCAACCTACTAGCCAGGCTAATTGAGGCTACCATTAAACAAGACACAGCCAACACAGCTATCGATAGGCTCCGCGACAAACACACTGCACAAGACTCTACTATAGCCGTCCTCAACCACCTTCAAGCTCCAGTACATCAGGCACAACAAGACATCTCATGACCGAAAGAATTCGATGGAACCCACTTTAAGGTGCTGGTATTTATAAAGCAGCTATATCTTCGCACTGCCTCTTATGCCACAGAACAATTCTATTAGAGTAATATGCACAGCAGGGAAGTATAGATCCAATAAAGGAATAGATATGACACGTATAGAGAGGGGAGAAGAGAGATAGATTCGTATGTCTTGTATAGATAGAACCTGTTTGCCTGTCCTGTAACCCATTGGCCATAGAGAAGGACAGGCATATGGTATATATACATGAGTGAAGCAGTTAACGCAAGGCATGAAGCATGAGAGCATATATGAGTTGAGCTAGTATAACTAACATAGAGCGTAGGTTCATAAGTAAGGCAGTGAGTGAAAGAAGGTGGACCCATAGAGTTTAGCAATGAGGGTGGGCTGTAAGTAAGGCAGTGAGCATATGGGCATGGACCCACAGGGTGGAGCAATGAGTATAAGCCGTAAGTTGAGCAGTGAGCACATGAGCGTGAACCTACATGGCGGAGTGTATAAGCTCTACCATACCGTAAGAGAGTAGAGAATGGTATAACCCAGTAAGTATGAGCTGAACCATATCTATTTTAAATACCTCTCCTAAGCATGTACTTGCTGGATTTGTGCCGTCAAGAGTATAAGTGAGCCAGCCTCATTAAAAACTGATAAAAAATCCATTGCATGGAAGGAAAAACATATATAGGTAAAAAAGGACTGGAGAACTTATGAACTGGCAGTGCCATGCATTAAACCAATATGCCTAGTATGAAATCACTTAAGAAGAAGAGATGTGGCTCTGGCAGTGGTTGTGTGCATAGGTCCGCCAGGTTATCGTGGCTTGAAACATATTAGACTGTGAGCTTCCCAAATATACTAAATCTCTAACATGTTGACATGTCACATCGATGTGCTTGCTTGGATCGCTGATACGAGGCTTTAAGGTCAGGTTGCTGGTACCATCATTTTCCATACTTAAAGGGAACTGTAATAGTCAGAGTTTAATAAGAGCATGCTGAAGCAAACTATTATGCTAAGTAGTAGTATGTAGACTGCTGTATTCCTCTATACCTTTAACTGTAGACATTGCGGACATCAATGTTTAACAGCCGGCCAGCATATATTGTTCGAGGGTACTTGAAAATGTATATCTAAAAGTGTCACCACCGCTGGCAATTGTTACTATTTTCCATCACTGTAAGGAACTGGTTTTCTAGTATATGTTTTCTCTACACGTGTTTTATCTCTGGCAGTTTTGGTGGATTTTATTGGGTTATATCAAGGCACGTTTTTGGCCTGTTTTGGCAACTACTCCTTTTGGACATGGTTGGATTAGGAAGGATCATATTGGGA
>Ga0307511_10001438_pt1 | contig 25120 bp, 16 predicted proteins | sample 13_EM_MG_FD_200266 | JGI IMG/M metagenome (GOLD analysis project Ga0307511, IMG submission 200266) | Populus trichocarpa ectomycorrhiza microbial communities from riparian zone in the Pacific Northwest, United States - 13_EM | ecosystem: Host-associated > Plants > Roots > Unclassified | place... | reverse complement strand
AGGTCTTTAAATGTAACCATATTAAATTATTTTTTATGAGACTTTTCAATATAAAAATTATTTTATTCACTATCATAGGAGTGTCTGCGTTGGCAGGCTGTGAAAAAAAGCTGGCATTGGTAAATCCCAATGTACCTACGGTGACCAGTTTTTGGAAAACGAGCGATGACGCTGTGCAGGGAGTAAATGCCGCTTACGGCAGTTTGCTGTTGGATGGCACCTATATGCGTTTTGCACCGATCCTGCTGGATGTAAGAGGCGATGATGTCAGAAGCAACAGTCCCTGGACAGCCATCAGCAATGTAGGTAAGTTCAACCTTGGCACGGCTGATGGCTCCGGCTATGGCTGGACATTTGCCAATCTATACGAAGGTATTTCCCGGGCCAACCAGGTACTGGATAATGTTCCGGCTATCGACATGGATGGCGCCCTGAAAAACCGGATTTTAGGAGAGGCCTCGTTCCTTCGGGGACTCTATTTCTTCCACCTGGTAAATTTTTTCGGCAGTGTGCCCCTTCCCTTACATTCGGCACAGTCTCCCTCCGGATTTTTTATCCCTCAATCTTCCGAGGCAGACGGCTGGAAACAGGTTATAAGTGATCTCAAAAAGGCGGCAGATGCATTGCCGGTGTCTTATCCTTCGGCGGACCTGGGACGGGCTACTAAAGGCGCCGCAATGGCTTACCTGGGCAAGGCCTATTTGTTCAACAAAGATTTTTCCGATGCTGCCACTGCCTTCAAGGCGGTGATGGACCTGGGTGTGTATGGCCTGGTTGCTAACTATAAAGACAATTTTACGGAGGCAAATGAGAACAACAAGGAATCTATTTTCGAAGTTCAGTTCTCCCGGGAAGCGGGAGGAACCGATCTTGGCTGGCAGGGAATACCCTCCTCAGGCTGGGGTAAAACCTCTGCAAGGGCCATTACCTTTGGTCCACGCAGTTTTGGCTTTACGGATGTGCAACCGACCTTTTCAGTACTTAATGAATTTCGACAGGAAGCGACCGTTGATGGTAAGATAGATCCCCGGCTTTTATCTACGATCTTCTATAATGACACAATAGATACCCATTTGCCCTCAACCCCCCTATATCAAACCACTTTTCAGGCAAGGTATGGAGCGAACCCCGGTGACTTTAATGATATTTTCTGCCGTAAATACGAGAACGGTGATGGCAACCGGGCGGATGAGTTTGACTGGCGCAGTGGTATTAATGAAAGGGTCATGCGTTATGCGGATGTATTGCTGATGTATGCCGAATGTTTGAATGAAGCCAATCAGACGGCACAGGCTTATCCTTATATCCAGATGGTAAGAAGCCGTGTCAACCTCCCCGACCTCGCTGTGGTGCGGCCCGGGATGACCCAATCGCAGATGAGAGATCAGCTGGCTCATGAGCGGTTGCTGGAATTTTGCCTCGAAGGCCACCGCTTCGATGATATCCGGCGCTGGGGCTGGTTGCAGGATCCGGCTAAACTGGCCTTGCTTAAATCAAGAGACCCGGAGTTTAACAGTTATCAGCCTGGAAGGGAGTATTTGCCGATTCCATTGTCGGAGATCGATAACAATCCCGGCTTAAAACAAAATGCCACTTATTAAATGCATATGAACCGAATACTCCTCCGGGCGTTGAAATCCGTCCCATTCCTGCTGGTAGCTGCGATTTACCTGGTGGCGCCTTCCTGTAAGAAGTCGGCAGGTCCGGGTCCTGCTACCACGGATACGATCCCGGTGGTGACGCCGCCTGCATTCGATATTAATTCCATCAGCGATACCTATGACAACCTGGCTGCCTTTAGCAATTATCTCAAATGGGGCTCCTACAATGTACACGACCCCTCCATTAAAAAATTCGGGGATACGTATTATTGTTACAGTACGGATGTGGGTTATGGCACTACGGTGCCGGCAGGCATCCAGGTAAGAAAATCAAAAGACCTGGTCCAGTGGCAGTTCGTGGGCTGGGTATTCAACGGGGTACCGGCAATGGGGGCACAATTCATTACTGCTGCAGGCGGTACGCCCAACCAGGCCTTGTGGGCGCCTTATATAACAAAAGTAAATAATGAATACAGGTTGTATTATTCCTTGTCGTCTCCTACGCCGCGGTTAAGCGTGATTGGGCTGGCCGCGGCCGCCGGCCCCGAAGGGCCCTGGACGGAGAGAGGATTGGTCGTCGTCTCTAAAAATGATAATACCGTCCAGACCAATGCCATCGATCCAACGGTGGTTTTAACGCCGGCCGGTGATCAGTACATGTATTATGGCTCGGCCTGGGATGGTATTTATATATTGAAGCTGGATCCGGCCACAGGCCTGGCAGCCAGTAATGGCGATAAGGGGATCCGGATCGCCAATCGCGGCTTTACCAATGGAGCTTATAACGGCAATATAGAAGGCGCGGAGGTTATTTACCAGCCGGATCTGAAAAAGTACTTTCTTTTTATTTCGTATGACTGGTTGCAGACTAAATACAATGTCCGTGTCTGCCAGGCCGATAATCCCCAGGGGCCTTATTATGATTATAACGGCGTTGACGCCAATACCAATATCGATCACGGCCCGATGATCGTAGCTCCTTACCAGTTCAACGGGCACGGAGGCTGGCAGGGTACTGCTCATTGTACGGTTTTTGACGATGGTAACGGACAATATTACATGGCGCATCAGGGCCGCCCGGGCGTGAACAGCTATTTTATGGATCTGCATGTACGGAAGTTATTCTGGACAACTGACGGATGGCCTGTCGTATCACCGGAGCGTTATGCCTGGGAAGGGAATGCAACGGTGGCAAAAGATAGTTTGACAGGGACCTGGGAGAAAATCGTGTTGGGCTACCAGGTGGTGCCGGGTTATGGTGCGGAACAGGTCTCTCCTGATTTTCAGGTAGCAACCACTCTTACCCTTGCCGCGGACGGAACGCTGAACGGCGATGCCGCCAGCAAATGGACCTATAATGCTCCCTGGCTTGAAATGAAATGGAGCAATGGCGGGGACGACAAAGTGTTCGTACAGAACGGACGCGATTGGGAGAACAAGAAAAGCACCGTTATCTTTACGGGGCTCAACAATACAGGCACCACTGTCTGGGGGAAGAAAAAATAAAACTATTTAAGACATTTACATGAAGAATAACAAATTGATCTGTTGCGCTCTGCTTGCCTGTTTGCTTTTTAGTGTTGCCCTTGCGCAGCCGCTCGTGCGACCAGGCATTCAGCCGTCTGCAGGGCAGGTGATCACCGTAAAGGCCGACCATCCTACCGCCGAAATCCAGCCGACGATGTGGGGTGTTTTTTTCGAAGATATTAACATGGGCGCCGATGGAGGCATTTATGCAGAGCTGGTGAAGAACCGTTCCTTCGAATTCTCCAAGCCCATGATGGGCTGGACAGTTCTGGGCAAACCCGCTACTGAGGGAGACTTCCTGATACTCAATCGCCGGCAGGAGAACACCGCCAATCCCCGGTTCCTGCGGATTACCCTCCATAACAACACAACCGGCAGCATCGGGCTGAGCAATGAGGGATTCCGGGGCATGGGGATTAAAGAGGGCGTCAGCTATGATTTTTCCGTGCTGGTACGCCAGCCGTCCGGGAATAATACCCTGCATATCGAACTGATCAATAGCAAAGGAGAAAATATCGGGAAAACTTCCCTGCCGGTGGCCGCCACCGGCGATCAATGGAAAAAGCTGTCGGCATCTTTTACGGCCACAGCCACGGAATTACGTGCTAAAATGAATATCTGGTTTGAAGGGGACGGAACAATGGATCTGGACATGGTCTCTCTATTTCCCGGGGACACCTGGAAAAAAAGGCCCGGCGGCATGCGGGCGGATATGATACAGCTCCTTGCCGATATGAAGCCTGGCTTTATCCGCTTTCCCGGGGGCTGTATCGTGGAAGGGCCCGACCTTTCCCTGCGCTATCAATGGAAGAAGACCATCGGTCCGATAGAAGAAAGGCAACTTATCGTCAATCGCTGGAATTTTGAATTTGCGCATCGTCCCACGCCGGATTACTTTCAAACTTTCGGCCTGGGCTTCTTCGAATATTTTCAACTGGCGGAAGATATAGGGGCGGAGCCGCTGCCCATTCTCAATTGCGGGATGGCCTGCCAGTTCAATACCGCCGAAGTAGTGCCTCTGGAAGACCTGGATCCATATATACAGGATGCCCTTGACCTGATCGAGTTCGCGAACGGCGATGTAAATACGAAATGGGGAAAGGTGCGTGCGGACATGGGACATCCCGACCCCTTCCATTTAAAAATGATGGGAGTGGGGAATGAGAACTGGGGGCCCCAGTATATAGCCCGGTTAAAAATATTCACGAAGGCGATCAAAGAAAAGTACCCTGCTATTAAATTGGTGAATAGCTCCGGCACCGATCCGAATGGAGACAGGTTCGATTATCTCAACGGGGAATTGCGTCAGTTGAATGCGGATATTATCGACGAACATTATTACCGCAAGCCGGAATGGTTTTTCAAAAATGCCCGGCGTTATGATGATTATCCGCGAAATGGTCCGAAGATCTTCGGTGGGGAATATGCCGCACAGAGCGACAAGACGGTGAGCGTGGACAATAAGAACTGCTGGATCGCCGCCCTGTCAGAAGCGGCCTTTATGACTGGCCTGGAGCGTAATGCAGATGTGGTCAGCATGGCGTCTTATGCGCCTTTGTTCGCACACGCGGATGGCTGGCAGTGGACACCCGATCTTATCTGGGTGAACAACCTGCAATCTTATGGAACGCCGGATTACTACGTACAAAAATTGTATTCGTTGAATAAGGGGACCAAAGTCGTTCCCATCACGCTGAACAACGAGGTGATGGCCGGCCAGGATAGTTTATATGCCACCGCCTGCATAGATGAAAAGACCAACGACCTCATCATCAAGCTGGTGAATGCCTCGGCCACGAAACAAAAGAACACCATTGCCCTGGAAGGAATGAAAAAGGGGGCCAGGCAGGGCCTGTTGACCGTCCTGCAAAGTGACGACCTGTACCGCGTAAATTCATTCAGCCAGCCGCAGCAGATCGTTCCCAAAGAGTCTGTCATCGCTATCAGTGGAAATAAGATAAACTGGGAGGCGCTGCCGTACTCATTTAGTGTGCTGCGGATAAAGTATAAATAAAATGAAAAAGTTATTATGCCTGCTGCTCTTTTACGGGATGGCGGACCTTTTTGCACAGGGGCAGACAGGCATACCTGTTCACGATCCGGTCATGATAAAGCAGGACAGCGTATACTATGTCTTCTGTACGGGCCAGGGTATCACGATGTGGTCCTCGGTCAACCGGAAGGATTGGCGCCGGGAACTGCCTGTTTTCAGCCAACCTCCCCAATGGGCGGTGACAGCGGTTCCCGGATTTAAGGGACACATCTGGGCGCCCGACATTAGTTACTATAATGGCAAATACTATCTGTATTATGCCATTTCCGTCTTCGGTAAAAATACTTCCTGCATAGGTCTTGCCGTCAACAAGACCCTCCATACTACCTCCCCGGACTATAAATGGGAAGATCTTGGACTCGTCATCCAGTCCGTTCCCGGCAGGGACATGTGGAATGCCATCGACCCCAACCTTGCCCTGGATGACAAAGGAGATCCCTGGCTGGCTTTTGGCTCTTTCTGGAATGGGATCAAGCTGGTGAAATTGAACGATGACAGGAGGTCCCTGGCGCAGCCTGAGCAATGGTACACGATCGCCAGCAGGCCCAGGGATCCTGCGATTTCCGATACCCTGGCAGGGGATGCAGCTATAGAAGCTCCCTTTATTTTTAAGAAGGATGCAACCTACTATCTCTTTGTCTCATTCGATTATTGCTGCCGGGGAGAAAGGAGCACCTACAAAATGGTAGTGGGCAGGTCCACGAGGATAGAAGGGCCTTACCTGGACAAGGAGGGAACGCCGATGACCCGTGGAGGCGGTTCTGTGGTGCTGGAGGGAGACAAGAACTGGAATGGGGTAGGGCATAATGCGGTCGTAAGCTACGATGGTTCCGATTACCTGGTATTTCATGGGTATGACGCCCGGGACAAGGGAAAGTCAAAACTCCGGATTGAAAAGCTGGTCTGGACCGGCGGCTGGCCTGTCGTCCAGCCCTGATTGGGAAGTCCCTTCCTCCCGGAAGGCATGGAGGTTGTTCCATCTATTTATTTTTCTTTATTTTTGCTCCACCCCCTGCAATGACAACCTGACGTCCTCACCAGCCTTTCACTTAATGGAAATACTGCCTATGATAAGATCGAAATGGCCGTTGGACCTGCAACGGCAACTATTGCCTTTCTTATTGTCTTTCCTGGTCATCGCCGGGGGAGATGTCTGTGCACAACGTCCTGATTCCCTCAAACAACATCTTACCCGCCTGCTGGTCTTACACCAGGGACACATCCTCTCCGATACGGCCTACCTGAAAGCAGTGGACTCAGCCGCCTCTCTGCTGGTGCACGACGACAGCCTGGTGTCCTTGTTGTCGACTTACCGGCAGATCGCTTTCGGCAATCCGGAATTGAGCGCCTACCGGGGAAATTATTATGCCAACCTCGCTTTTTTCTACTACAATAAGAACAAATACGGAAGCGCCATTTATTATTCGGAAAAAAATAACGAGGAAAGAATAAAGGCCGGAATATTTGAAAAGAACGGGATACCCCGCAGCGAACTATTTGCGATCACCGTATACTATAACAACAAGGACTATGACAGGGTATTTTCCCAATACGATACCCTCCGGCCGGTGCTGGAAAAGCTGCCTGCGGCGATCCCTTCCGGTAAAGTCAGTCCTGCCCAGGCATATATTGCATTCGGCATCCTGAACAGCGTCGTTTTTGCTGCTTATAAGACAAAAGATACCGTTCGGGCAAATGAGGGGATCCTGATTGGGGAGAAGATGCTGGAAGCTATACAAAGACAACCGGAGAAATACAAAGAGCTGATAACAGTCTATCATTACATTTACCATACGCTATGTTATTCCAGGGAAAAATACCTGGGTCATTTTGAAAAGGCACAGGATTTTTTGCAGCAGGCGATCCGTGAAGTGCGATCCACCTCCTTCCCTCCAAACTACCAGCCTGCTTATACGGAGGAACTATATACGGAAGTATTTGATTTTTATTTTGACAATAACAGGAAGGACAGCGCCCGGCACTACCTGGACCTGGTACGCATCCTGAATGACAGCCTCGTTAAGTTTTCCAATCTGGAACCGAGCTGGTTGCCGGAGAGTAACAGTAAGCTCCTGGCCAGTAATGGACAATTCGAAGCCGCCTACAATGAGCTCCGAAAAGTGTACCGGATGAAAGATTCCTCTTTTTATTCCGTGAGCGCTGATAAAGACAATAACCTGTATGCGCTGGCAAAGGAGGAGAATACTCATAATGAGCTGCTCCGGGTGGAGGGAGAGAAGCGGCAGACTGAGCGATTCAGTAACTGGTTCTTTTTCATCTTTGCGCTGCTGATGATCGGGAGTGTGGCCGTATTCCTTATATACCGGTCGCGGCAACAGCAACGCCTGCTCAATCTCCGGCTCAACCTGGCGCGGAATTTTCACGATGAGATCGGTCCGATGCTGCTGTATGCCAACACCCTGGCAAAGAAGGAAGCGGAAACCAACCCTTCCCCCATGGTGGAGGAGCTGAAGATCCAGATCCTGCGTATTATGGAAGCGGTAAGGGGGATCTCCCACGACCTTAAATCGAATGAGATGAGCACGGTGCAATCTTTTTATAAGGACGTTTGTACCCTGTTGGAGAAGATCAGGTCTTCCACCGAGATCGACTTTACGGCCAAAGTGAATAATGGCAGCCGGGTGTTAAGCCACGTACAGTACACGAATCTCCGGAAGATCGTCGATGAGCTGATCACCAATTCCATCAAGCATGCGGAGTGCAGTTTTATTACCATCGATATAAAGACAACGGAACGGCATTTGCGGGTAAATTATTCGGATAACGGTAAAGGAATGTCACCCGGACAGCAGGCTGCAGGCATCGGTTTACAGAATATACAGGAAAGAGTGGAGTCGATGAATGGAGACTTTCAATTGAACAATGCCTGGCCGGAGGGTTATTCCATTGATATTTCAATTCGATTGTTATGAGCGCCGAACAGCAAAAATTTCATTCCGTATTGGTCATCGATGACCATAAAATGGTCGTCATCGGCATTAAGCTGCTGATCATGGACAGGTTCAGAGATTTTTATCAGGCTGGTAATGGAGCGGCGGGGATTGAACTGGCCCGGAAACATCAGCCGCATTTGATAATTGTTGACAATGTACTTCCGGATATGTCAGGGGATATAGTAACGAGGGAGATTAAATACCGGTGTCCCGAAAGCCGTATATTAGGTTATTCCTTCAATGTAAACGCAGCTTCTGTTCTGAAAATGATAGATGCCGGCATTCATGGATACGTGGACAAAAGTGAGAGTGATGTCGAATTCACCAACGCCGTGACGGCTCTCCTGGAAGGCAAAAACTATTATTCCAAAGAAGCCCGCCTTCACATTATCGGAAATCCCATCCCCAGGGAGGATCAGACAGCGTTGGTGGCTGCCAATACCGGTTTTTCATTAAAGGAGATCGAGATCATCCGGCTTATCTGCCAACAAAAAAAAACAAAGGAGATCAGCCGGCTGGTGCAATTACCGGATAAGACGGTGGAACAATACCTACATAATATCTCCGGCCGTATCGGCGCCCGGAATGCAGCCGGGATTATCAAATTTGCGATTCAGCAGGGGATCATCGGACTGCAGGACCTGGAAAATCTTCCTCCACAGGAGACGGTGTAATTCCCTCTTTACTCCATTGGGGATAAAAATATCTTCCCGGGCACTAGTACGAATGCTCGTTTTTATTGTTTTATAGGCAGTGGTTCCCATGATAAAGTGGGCATGGGATCGCTCCACTCTGATTAATAAAGTCTGTTTTCTCATGTGAATCTCACTAAAGCCGGCGGGTTGTTCTCAACCTGCCTTTTTTATTTTGTGGGGCAGCGGACCAGTGGTCCGCTATTTCGCCTCAAACAATGTCCATGGATTGGACTTCATATCATGCAGATAGGGCGCCTGCCAGTTAAATTCCGGATGAAGCTGAAAGAAGGGAGCGGCTATAAAATCCTCCCCGTTGGGATTACCCATATGCGCCCAGAACTTCAGGTCTTTGGCCAGGGCTGCCGTCGTCACCTTACCCTGTACCGTCCCTCCGGGATAAAAAGGCGGCCAACCCCACTCCGGACATCCTTTCGGATCTGTATCGACTCTTCCTGCAATGACGCAACGGCTGGTTTCCCTGGCCTGTGTCAGCTCATTATAACTGTCGCCTTCGATCGTCTGAGCCGTAGCGGCATCGATCCTGCCCTTGTATTGTTCCGTCAGCTTTTCCCAGCGGCGTCGGCGGGTATTCGGTGAGTTCGTAGAATCGGCGGGGTTGAAGGTGGTCTCCTCTGCGATCAGTTTTTGATCGCTTGGGAAATTAGAGCCGGTAAAGATCCCGTCTTTTGTGCGCCATACCCGGTGGTTTTTCAATCCCAGCTCCAGCCGGGCAATCTCGTTGGTCTTCGTATCGCCCACCAGCCAGTCATTGGCATAACCCCCATTATTGCCTTTAGTCATAATCCGTACAAAATCATCAATGCTGTTGGCATATTGGGCCGCTTTCCGGGCACGGACAAATTCCGGGATGCCCGCTTCATCAAATCCCTTGAATTGCGTGATCGTAGTTTCGGTGATAAGGATGCCCCCGCTGGTGACTACAAAATCATCCCCGCTATGAATCAGGCCCGGCATACAATCCATGAACATATGGTTACCTTTATCCGGGACAATATCCGCGATGACATTCCACCTTTCCCCCAGGATATAATCCGTCCAGTTATTATGGCCGATGGCGATCTTTCCGTCAGCAGTATAGCTGCCTGTCGCGATAAAACCGCTGCAATTGCCCGGCGCCTTATTATCCGCAGATCCCGGCCGGGCCCGTTCCGCCAGCCAGGGTACATAATATTGCGCCAACTCTATATTCCCATTCAATACCACCAGGTCATATACATCGTATTCTTTGCCGCGTGCCTTCAGTCCTTCGCAGATACCAGCTATCTCTTCCTGGTATTCCTTATCGATCTTTCCCCAGAACATTTTTTTCACGGCAGCCCGGTAAAAATTCCAGTCTTTTCCTGTGCCGTGACCGAGGTAGTATTTCATGGTCTGTATAAGATCGTCTATTTCGGGAGCCAGCAGATAGCCATGCTGGAAGCCAATGGTGGCAGGACTGCCTTCCAGGTGGATAGCGATCCATCCGGCCTTATCTACCCGGGTAGCCTTTGCCAGACGAGGGTCCGCTGTTTGAGCATGCGTACATAAAAAGATCAGGAATGCGGGAAGCAGCAGAAAAAGTTCTGGAAGAGGCAGTAGGAATGGTTTTCTCATATTAAGTAAATTACGGGAATAGTAAGTTACTTAAAAAACTTCACCAAGATTTACAAAGAATCCTCCGGATCCGTTGATGCCCCAGCCATAATCCACGCAGAGATTGGTCCGGGAGAATTTATTCAGGCTAATACGCAGGCCTGCGCCATATCCTGGTGTGATATATTGAAAACGGCCTGTGGAAGTCTCGGAAAAGGACTGCGCATTGGCGAATACTACTCCTCCGAACAGGCCGTTGGAAGTTATGCCGAACCGGTATTCCGATTCCAGATATAACATATTCCTGCTTCTAAATCTACCTTGTATATAACCCCGGGCTGTATTGCTGTAGGCGTCCCAGCCTGTACTGGGCAACATCAGATAAGGGGGATCGCCCCCGCCGGTGGTGAACCAGTCGTAACTCCAGAGCGCCACTACATTATGGCTGTTGCCCGGGAATCGTATGTATTTGCGCAGGTCAAGGATCAGGGATTGCCAGTTGGCATCGCTGCCCAGGAAGGTAAAATTGGGGCGATAGCTGATACTGGCATAGCCGCCATTTTCAGGGTTGATCTGGTTCCTCCTGGAATCGTACAAAAAATGGAGGGACACTCCCGAGGCAACGGCTGTCTTATGGAAGCCATACCTTTCATAATCTGTTACTTTCCCCGGCGGCGGGTCTACTTCCTGGATATTCCAGAAGTAATCCAGGTCGTAGCCAAGTCCCAGGTAAAAATCCTTGCCGACGTTCCTCATAATGGCCTGATGAAGCCGTAAATAGGTATAATCGATATTATAGCCGCTGTCAGTAGCGGTATTGCCTCCCAGCCCATAGGTAAGGGAGGGATATTTCAGGAAACGCCAGTCCGTGACAATATTGTATTTATTCCCTTTTGTCCAGATATCAGCCTGAATAGGAAAGATGACCTGCTCGTATTGGGAATAGGTGACGCTGGTGAGGATGCTGGAGATATTCTGACTGTTTTCGCTGGTATAGAATGCGAAATTGGAGCTGAGGACCCCGGCAAATCCAGTCTGTAATGTGTAGCCGATCACCGGGAGAGCGGAAATATGCAATTTGCCCGGCTTTTGGGGGAGGCTGTCGATCCGCTTGGCCTTCACTCCTTTCAGGAATGATCTGCCTACATCCACCAGGTCCATTTTTTCATTCGGGTGCTGCGCTTTTACCAACATCGTGGACAATGACACTAGCACCAGGATGAAATATGTCTTTAGCAGGATGTTCAACAGTTTTAAATGTTATTCAGGAAATAACGTATACGAAATATTAATATTTCGTATTTCGGCAAGGATATGTCTCATTGCCGGCGACAGGATGCTTCATTGATTAGCAGGGGGGTAGGGTAAAGATTGATTCTGCTACAACATTACGTTATTTTTCCGGCAGACGTTGTGCGAAGGCGAAAAAAATCAGACCTCCAGCCACTCATTTAACTTATGCAGCTCCAGGATCGTTGTCCTGCCGTCATCGCTCTCCCGGTACATGGGTATGAATTTTCTGTTAAATTGTATTTCTTCATACGTATAAGAGGTCCTTTGCTGTACAAAATTGGAATAGACATCGTCAAATCCCCGGATCAGTACATATACTTCCACGTCAGAAGCCTTCATGTCATCCGGGCTGAATCCCAGGAGAGGGCTTTTGTCATCAATGGGGTGTACTACCGTCCAGTTCATCGGCAGGCTTTCCACTTTGGTGCGCTCCAGGATCAGGTCATAATATTTGTATAGAGCGGTCCCGTCCTCCTGTACCTGCAGACCGATATTCACCCGGATCTCTACATCGGTAAGCGTATGGTTGTCTTTGTAAGAGGCAAACCGGAACATGAGTGCCGACCCTCCTTTATAAGGGCTTACCAACGCATGCTCGCTGAATAGCAGGTAGGCCCTGGGCCGGGCGAACCTTCCAAACATAAGACCCGTAGCGAGCGCAAAAGAGAGAAAGCCGGTCATCGCTTCGATGGAAGCAACAAAATTGGCCCCGTCACCGATAGGATTCACCCTTCCGTAACCTACTGTCGTAAAAGTCTCTGTGCTGAAAAAATAAGCCTCCTTGAATTTTCCCCAATTAGTCGTGGCAATGACTCCCTGCAACTGGTCGATACCGACCAGCAGGTAAATGCCGGTGTACAGGAGGTTGATGAAAAAGTAAAAAAGGACAATGATCAGGGCGAATTTCCATCGGGACAGGGTCAGCATGCTATGGTAGATGCTGAACCGGTTCAAAAAGGAAATGCCTTCTTTCCGTAGATTGAAAGTACCATCCCGGTTGATGAAACGGCCCCCATAATTACTGGCATTATTGCCAAACCCTGTGTCATTATTAGTCTTTAAGAAAGGATCGATCTTTTTGCCCGCCGCCATAGTTATATGTAGTGAATGGTTTAATTAGGCAAATCTACCATAATTTAAAAATTCCAATGCTCAAACCTGGAGGATGATAAGGTAGCGCCTATACTTTCAGAGAAAGCAATAAAATAACAATGCAGAGGAGGAGGACAATCCTCAGGGGGCGGGTGATGGCTGTTTCTTTAGGGGACAGGTCTTTCATGAATAACTTTTTGCAATGGATATTGATGAGCCTATATAGCCTGAAAGATGCCGGTTTTTAAGTCATTTATTATCAAGTAGTTGTGAGGTGCCGACCTCTGCTGTTTTTCTTGTTTTTGGAAATTTTTCTTGTTTTTGGAAACTATCCAATGATGGATCACCGGCTATCTTCATTTTATCAACGCCTCGTAGAGGATTTCCACAGGATGTAGCGCCTTGCGTCCCGTCCCGTCTTTGATCTGGTGGCGGCAACTGGTGCCCGGCGCCGCGATGATGACATCCTCCCCCTGCCGGCGGACGGTGGGCAGCAGCACCAGCTCGCCTATTTTCTGAGAGAGCTCATAATGTTCCTTTTCGTAGCCGAAGGAGCCGGCCATTCCGCAACAACCAGAGGGGATCGTGCCGACCGAATAGTTCTCCGGCAGGGACAATACCTTCACGGAGCCTGCTACGGAAGAAAGGGCCTTCTGCTGGCAGTGGCCATGCAATTGAATGGATTTCTTTTCCCGGGTGAATTGTTCACTCCGGATATTTCCGTTGTCGATCTCCCGCGCAAGAAAATCGTCTATGAAGAAACTATGTACGGCTAATTTTCTGGCTGCTCCCAACTGTTCATCATCTGCCAGGTCGGGATACTCATCCCGGAAAGTGAGAATGGCGGAGGGCTCGATGCCGATCAGCGGCGTATCTTCTGTTATCAGGGGGCTAAGCAGACGGATATTTTCATTAGCGATCTTTTGGGCTTCCCGGACCAATCCCTTTGAAAGCCAGGTCCTGCCGCTTTCTCCATGCTCAGGGATCAGCACTTCATAGCCTAATTTCTCCAGCAGAAGGATGGCCTTGATCCCGGTCTCTGTATCATTGTAATTCGTGAACTCATCGCAGAAGAGATAAACGAGCCGACCGGTCCCCACCGGCTGACGCTTATGCTTTTTGTACCATTGACGAAGGGTCGTCTTATACAGCAGAGGCATCGACCGGTCCACGGCAAAGCCTGAGAATTGCTTGATCCATTTCCCCGTCCATTTCCCGCTCACTACGAGATTATAGAGCCCCGGCGCCAGGGAGCCCAGCCTGGCCGATGCGGAAAAATTGGCAATGAGCCGGCTGCGGAAAGGAACGCCATTCGCATCATAATAATGCTGCAGGAATTCTGCTTTCAGCTTGGCAACATCCACATTCGAAGGACATTCCGATTTGCAGCCCTTGCAGCTCAGGCAGAGGTCCATTACCTCATAGATCTCTTTATTATCATATCGGTTGGGTTTATCAGAATGTGTGAGGAATTCCCGTAAGATATTGGCCCGGGCCCGGGTGGTATCTTTTTCATTACGGGTAGCCATAAAAGAAGGGCACATAGTGCCGCCTGATAAATGGGTCTTGCGGCAATCGCCGGATCCATTACATTGTTCTGCATGCTGCAGGATATCCTGGTTGTGAAACCGGAAAATGGTAGAGAAAGCTGGTGTTTGCTGGCCTGGCGTATAGCGAAGCATGGAATTCATAGGAGGGGTATCCACTATTTTCCCGGGGTTGAAAATACCTGCGGGGTCCCAGTTCTGTTTGATCTCCCGGAGCAGCGCGTAGTTCTTTTCACCTACCATCTGCCGTATGAATTCACCGCGCAATCTTCCGTCTCCATGCTCACCGCTGAGGGAGCCTCCATATTTTTTTACCAGGGTGGCAATTTCTTCGGCGATCGTGTGGAAAAGGCGATTGCCTTCCTCCGTTTTTAAATTTATAATGGGGCGTAAGTGGATCTCTCCGCTGCCTGCATGGGCATAATGGACTGAATAGAGATTGTGCTTTTTCAGGATCTCGTTGAAATCCCGGATATAAGCCGGCAGGTCCTGCACATCTACGGCTGTATCTTCAATAACAGGCACCGCCTTATCGTCACCGGGCAGGTTGCTGAGCAGTCCCAGTCCGGCCTTGCGCAGGCTCCATATTTTTTTGGTGTCATTCCCGAACAGCAGCGGGAAATGATAGCCCAGGCCTGCTGCCCGCATATCGGCTTCTACTTTCGCGGCAATTTCCCGGATCTCCTCCCGGGTGTTCTTTGTAAATTCCACGACGAGGATGGCTCCGGGATCGCCCTGGACGAAAAACCGGTTCTTGCTCTGCTCAATATTGTCTTTGGTACACTCCAGGATAAAATGATCGATCAGTTCGCTGGCGCTGGGATGATATGTAAGGGCGATCAGGTTGGCTCTTAAGGATTCGTCGATTGTATTGAAATGGACGCAGAGTAATCCTCTTTCCGGAGGGGGTAAGGGAGACAGATCCAGTTTGATCTCCGTGATAAAAGCCAGGGTGCCTTCCGATCCGGCGATCAGGGTACAGAAGTTAAAATCCGGTAGTCCGGCCGTGAAAGGAGCCGTCTCCAGCAGCAGGTCCAGGGCATAACCCGTATTCCTTCTTTCGACGCTCTTTTTGGGGAACTCCTTCCGGATTTCCTCCTGATTGCCGGTATTGCTTAAAAGGTGGCGGATGTTTTTATAAAGAGAGCCCTCCAATCCTTCTCCTTCGCATTTCGCGTGAAATTCATCCAGGTTCAGGGATTTAAAGACAGTTTCTGTTCCATCGCTCAAAATAGCCTTTACTTCCAGCAGGTGTTCGCGGGTGCTGCGGTATACGACGGAATTGGAGCCGCAGGAGTTATTGCCTACCATGCCGCCGATCATGGCACGATTGGCGGTGGAGGTTTCCGGTCCGAAGAGCAGGCCATGGGGGCGGAGGAAAAGGTTCAGTTCATCGCGGATGACTCCTGGTTGTACGCGCACCCATTTTTCGGCAACATTCAGTTCCAGTATCTGTGTGAAGTATTTTGAAACGTCTACCACCATTCCTTTGCCGACGACCTGGCCTGCCAGGGAGGTGCCGGCTGTGCGGGGGATAAGGGATGTTCGTTCTGCATGGGCGTAAGCGATCAGCTTTTTCAGATCTTCCACTGATTTTGGGACGGCTACGGCCAGCGGCATTTCGCGGTAGGCGGACGCATCGGTAGCATAGAGGGTACGTGTGACCTTGTCATCATAGAATTCACCTTCCAGTTCCGCGGCTAATTTCCTCAGCTTGTCGCTCATTTTTTGGCAGTATTTAAGGTTCGGTCCCGCCGGGAAGCTGTCGGCGCATTCCATTGGGTATCCGAATCCGCAAAATTAGGCGGTTTTGCCTTCAGATGCGTTTATGGGGCAGATAAAGTCGGGGGATACCTAATAGTTTCCCTGTTATCCTTTTTAGGTTACCACTTATCCCATCATCGTAAAGCTTCTTTCTGCTTGCAGCACTTACAAATTGACCCTATCTTGCCGCGAATCTAAATCCTGGAAAGACCCCTACAAAATCTTTACCCTATGAAAAGTGTGTACTTTTCCCTCTTTCTTCTATTGCTCCTTTCTTCAGGTATCAGCTTTGCGCAATGTGGCGGGAGTTGCCCCCCCGGTGCATTAACTACATTGCCGGCCGGCGGTACGATCGCCGCCGGGACAACCTATTGTATTTCCGGATCGGTGAGCAATTCTACTACCTATACGATCAACGGCACCCTGATCGTGCAATCGGGAACGGTGTCGATCGGTTCGGTAACGCTCAATAAGACAGGGGCGATAGTGGTCAACAGCGGAGCGAAACTGTCGACCGGGAGTTTTACTGGTCAGTCTACGGCCCCCGCCTCCACCATTGACAATATAACTGTCTGTAGCGGAGGCTTCCTGGGCATAACGGGGGCTTTCAACCAATGGGAGACCAATATCGTACTGAATAATTATGCCGTATTGCTGGTGACAGGCTCCTGGACATCCAGTTCAACGGACATCTATGCCAAAATAGGGATGGGCGCCCTGGTGGAAATGTGCGGTTCTTTAAATATTAATACCAATGGATTCTTTACCGAGACGACTACAAGCCCCTCCTATCTGGTGACCATCGGCGGCGTTTCACAAAGCGCTACCAACGGCTGGCTCTCCACCAAACAGAACGCCTCCCTGATAAAATGGACTTCTATAGCTACTGCCGCATTCGTTTCGCATCCTCCTGCCTATACCTGTAACGCCTGCGGCAATGCCAGTCTGGCGCCTCCGGGGATCACTCCCGCGGTCGGCTCCTGCACGGCGGATGCCAATTCCTATATTATTACCGTATTGCCGGTAACTATCCACAATTTTTATGAAACAATGACCAGCCAGGCGCTGCAGCTCATCGCCGAATTCGACGATAACCCGCCGGTCCGGCAGGTGATCCTGGAGTCTTCTGCAGACGGGCGCAGTTTTGAAGCCAGCTCTTATACGACTATGCCGGCGGCTGAAGGCAATATGGAGAAGTATGTATTCACGCTGCCTTTACAGGAGTCCGGTAAATACTACCGGGTCCGGGCCCTTAGTGGTCAGTCCATCATTTATTCAAAGGTCCTGCATGCATTCGTGCAGCCGGAGAATGCGGAGGGCGCTGTCTTTCCCGATCCGGCCACCAGTTTTGTCTACCTTTCATTAAAAGCGAATAATAAATATACCGACTTGTACCTGCTAAGTAATACCGGTCAGGTGTTGCAGCGTAGTTCGGTGCCCCCTTTCTCCACTACTGTTCGCATCGACCTGCCATCTCACCTCCCGGCAGGCATTTATTTCGTCAAAGTCACTGGCCCTGATGGGGCGCCTCTGGTCGCCAGGGTGCTGAAAAGTAATTAGCTCAGGCCGAGGAATGTTCTTTCAGCGGACTAATATCACCGTTCCACTTTTTACTACCGGCTTTTTGGTGACAAGGTCCATATATTCGACTTTCCAGACATAGGTGCCGGTCGGCTGAGATTGGCCATTCGAGGTGCCGTCCCATCCTCCGCTGCTGTTCGTGGTAGCGAATACCATCGCGCCCCAGCGGTTGTATACGGCAAGCCGGATAATCGTCACCGGCTCGGAAGGAGGCACCCGGAACAGGTCATTTTTACCATCTCCATTTGGAGTAAAAGCCTCCGGCATCTGCAGACCGTGAAAGACTTTCACGGTTTCTTTCGCTGAAGCGGGGCATCCGGCCTGGCTCACTACATCCAGTTGATAGGTCGTGGTAGTGGCTGGCTGGGCCAGTGGATTGGGCGAGTGAGGATCGTCCAGGCCTGTTGCGGGGTTCCATTGATAGGTAGCGATGTCGCCGGTAATGGAGGGGCTCAGGCGGATGCTTTCTCCTTCGGCTATAATAGTGTCCGGTGTGAGCTGAATACCGGGAATAGGGGATATGGTTATTTTAACTGTATTGTCGGATACCACAGGAACGGAGCAGGCCAGACTCCCTGTCATCAGGCAACTTACCTGATCTCCATCGGCGAATGTACTACTAGTATAGGTGGCGCTATTGGTTCCAACGCTGTCTTCGTTGACCATCCACTGGTAGGAGGGATGGCTTCCTCCATTCGTTGGGGTAGCGGTAAAGCTGACGGGCGTTCCCGGGCATACAGTGTCAGCAGAAGGGACAACTGTTACCGTCGATACGGGAGTCTTACTGACGATCACACTTACGGGGTTGGAAACAACACTGCAGGAAGGAACGCCGATATTACCCGGTGGAGCTACTATGCATCGATACGAATAATTGCCTGCCGGGGTGGGAGCCCTGACATAAGTGGAGTTGACCGCACCCGGAATATTCGTCCAGGTCACGCCCTTATCTGTGCTTTGCTCCCACTGATAGGCCGTCGTAACGTAGCAATTATCTACGGAAGTTGAAAAGGACAGATTTTTTTTATCCGACTCACAGACGGTCATCGTATTTTGGGAAATGTCGCTTATCTGCGCACTGACGACCGGTCCGACCGGTCGAAAAGTAATATCGTCCAGGCCCAGATCATTCCCCTCTCCCCCCGATGCATTATTGATCATCCGGATAACAACCGAGGATACGCCGGGAGGGGTAGTAAAATTAAAGGTAACCTGCGTCCAACGGGCCGGATTGGCGATGGGGATATCACCGGAATTATGGCTCTGTAGAAGGGTGCCATCGGGCCGCTCGATCCGGAAAGTGATATTCGGCTGGATCTCTCCGGTTAGCGCAACCATATTCAGGACCCAGACGCTGAACTGGAAAGTCGTAGCCACACACAGCCCGCTCACAGCCTGAACATAAAATTGATTGGGTTGATACGATGCATTGATCAGCATAAAATAACCATTGGTATTCCCCGTATGATCCGTCACTCCATTCAGCCAGCTATTAGGATGACAACTCACATTGCTGGTGCGGCTGACAATAGCGTATTGGCCGTCATTCGGGCACGTGCCTGCTGTATATTGCAGGTTGGTGATGCCTGCCGCCAGGGGCGCTCCATAGCCGGACCCGGCGCCAAAAGAAATATTGACGATCGGATCGCCCAGGCCACCGGTACAGGTCTGAGCATTCGCTATATAACCGGATAAGAAAAGTAAGCAGGTCAGTACATATTTCATCCGTTGATTTCGTCTTTAGTACTTCGAATCATAATATTTTTTACTTTGTTCGTATGTCTTTTTACCGGGGGATCATGATGGCATCGTCGTTAGTGGTTCGACGGTCTTAGAGAGGGATGGGAATGATCTCTTTGCAAAAGCCATTCCAGAATTTCGGACAAATCCACTGTGAAGCTCTTAAGAGGCTGTAACTGTGGATGTCAGGAGATTTCTATGGGGAAAAAATGTGCCGGAGATGCGCTAAAAGGGACTTACACAGATCCATGGCGATCCCTTCCTTTTATCGAACAGCCGGTTCCAGAAAGAATGCGGATGGTAAAGGTAGCGGTATTTAAATCCTGCCAGATCCCGGGTACAGGGATGAAAAATATGCCTGGTCATTTCGGGAAGCCCTAAAGAGCTATAATAAGCTGTCGTGGTCTGCCGGGCGGCCTCCAGCTCTTCCGGCTGGTAGAATTGCGAGTCGAGGATATGGATCTCCCCGTTATAATTTAATTGTTGCAGGGCAGATTCAAGGATCGTCGCCAAAGAGGGGAAGTATTGGATCGAAGCAGCGAATACGATAATGTCAAAGGAGAGCCCCTGCAATATACCTGACCGGAAGTCGCCATATATAAACTTCAGGTTGGGCTGATAACTAAAGATCCTGGCCGCTTGTTGCAGGCCGGCGAAATTCAGATCGAGACCGACGACGCGGCTGCCGGGCACCGTGGCTAACTGCGAAGATAGCCAGCCATTGCCGCAGCCGATCTCCAGGATACTGACTTCCTTTTTTGAAAAAGCGAGATAGTGGATAAGCCGGCGGCAGGATCGCTCACGGATAAGCCATTCCCGGTGATGAGGATGTTCCTCTGGGATATCCGGCAATAGCGCCACCTCCTTATCGGAGTAGGCCTTGTTCTCCCTGCTGCGGCTGCCGGAATATTGCTCTTCCAGCAGCTTGTCCGGCCTGGACAGGCCGGGAACATATATGTTATTCGTTTGATAAGTGTCTTGCCAATTCACGTTGAGGGGGTTATGTTGCCGGAGGGCGTCTTAGTATTTATACGGATAAACAATGCGAAAGGATGCCTTTTTTTATTTAATTTAGATTCATAACTATCGATTGCCTGCTACATGGAGAAAATTAACGCAGATATAACTGCCTTGCTTTATAGTGTCGCTATCAATGATGATGAACCTTCCTACCGGCGGTTATTCGATATTTTCTTCCCCCCGCTCAAACGATTTGCCCGATACTTTTTGAAATCCCAGGAACTGGCCGAAGAGATAGCCTCCGATACGATGATGGCTCTTTGGGAACACCGTGACCGATTGAAGGAGGTAGAAAATATCCGTGTCTGGCTTTTTGTGATCATCCGCAATAAATGCCTGAACGTGCTGAAGCATCAGCAGGCTAAGCCCACTCTTTCCCTGGATAGTATCCATGTAGAGATCTCTTTCCCCGGCAAAGATCCGGAGCAGATCTTCATCAATTCTGAAATGAGAAAGAAAATGGAAAAAGCGGTTAATTCCCTTCCTCAGCGGTGCAAGCTTATCTTCAAATTGGTAAAGGAAGAGGGGCTCTCTTATAAAGAAGTCGCTGACATACTTCATATATCTGCCAAGACAGTGGACGCTCAATTGGTAACGGCGCTCCGGAAGATCACGCTGGCTATTAAGCTGGATTACGCACAGTAGTCGTTTGCTCTCCCCAAAAAATATTCTTTCCGGCTATAGGGAGTTTCCCTTTTCCCGTTGTCCCTCACAGGGGACCTCCCCTTCATATGATAGATACCCGAATCATACAATTAATTGCCCGGAAATTATCCGGCGAGGCAACGGCCGATGAACGGGCTGAACTCGACCAGTTGCTGACCCGCGACCCGGAGGCGGTCTATTATGCAGAATTGGTCACTCAATTATGGGATGAAGAGAAGATCCGGGAGGTTGTCTCCAGAGAGATCACCGATACGGATATTGCTTATCTCAGGCATCTGGCCAGGCATCGGCCTGCATTTGCTCCTCCGGTGAAACCGGTATCTGCTTCCCTGGCATTCACTCCTCCGGCGTCTGAACAGGGAGACCATCCTGCGAGACCGGAATTGGGTCTGGCGCAAAAAAAACGAAAATTCCCCCAACTGGCCTGGGTGCTCTTTTTCATAATTGCCACGGCAGGCATAGGATATACAGTCTCCCGCCGCACCCGGTCCTTCTCCGCGGCCACCAATGGAAATACGGCATTCTCCGCAGAATTAGGCTCCCGCAGACAAGTCATCCTGCCGGATGGGACAAAGGTGTGGCTCAACGCCGGCAGCAGGCTGGGCTATGACTCCAACATGCTCCGCAAAGATGAACGGGTGGTGACCCTCTCCGGGGAAGCCTATTTCGACGTGGCAAAAGACAAAGAGCATTGTTTTCTGATCCACACCGATAAGCTCTCCATCAAAGTATTGGGTACGGCATTCAATGTAAAAGCTTACCCCCAGGATAAAGTCACCGAGACTACCCTGATGCGGGGCTCGATCGAGCTCACCGTCAATAACAAGCCCTACCAGAAGATCGTCCTGAAACCAAAAGAAAAATTTGCCCTCATCGACTACACACAGCCTGTTACGGCGCCTGCAAAGCCTGGCCGGCCCCAGGTCCCGCACAATGCCAATAAGGAAAAACTGGTCATACAGGATGTGGTCCCGGTGGAAGTAGACGATAAGGAATATGTAAAAGAGGTATCCTGGGTGGAAGACAATTTCGTATTTCAGAATGAGACCCTGGAAGAACTCGCTCCGAAAATGGAAAGGTGGTTTAATATAGAAATAGAGATCGACAACGCCCGGATCGGCTCCCTCCATTTCACCGGCATCTTTCATAAAGAGACGATCGAACAGGCCCTGTCGGCCATGCAATTCATCCAACCTTTTAAATTCAAAATAACGGACAACCATGTATACATCAATTGACGACACCTGAGCCCGATCCATTGGTTGTAAATAAAAAAGCGGGAAATGCTGTAACATCGCCCGCTCTGGTTTACAATCATAAAAAGGGAAGAAAGAGTTCTTCCGGAATCAAGATTGCTTCACCTAACAATAATTAAAACTATGAAAAAGTTTTTATTTCATAGTGGAGTCTTTTTGCGTACTACTATCCACCAAAGACTACTGCTTATGTTCAAATGGGCCTTCTTTTTTATTTTTGCCCTCTGCCTGAAAGTCTCTGCCAAGGGATATTCCCAGAATAATAAAATAAGCCTGGATGTCAAAAATATGGAGTTCAGGAAAGTCCTTTCCCTCATACAGAGAAAAGGCAGGATACACCTCTTGTACAGTAACGAAATGCTGCCGGCAGGCAGAGAGATCAGCCTTACCGTAAAAGATGAAGGCGTGCTGGATGTCCTGCAAAAAATATTGGACCACACAGGGTTGAAATACAAGGTCCTCAATGATGAACTGGTGGTCATCGCCCCGGAAGGGGTGGAGACGGCGGCAATAGCAATAAAAGGAAGGATCGTGGACGAGCAGGGCAGACCCCTGGCGGGAGTCAGCGTGCAGGTGGAGGGAGCAAAAGGAGGTGTTACTACCAACGCGAACGGGGAATATGAGATCGACATGCCCGAGAATGGCAAACTGATCTTTTCCTATGTAGGCTATATCAATGAGACCGTGACTGTCAAGGGAAAGGACAGGATTGACATAGTATTAAGGATCAACACCGATCAGGCAAATCTGAATGACGTGGTAGTGGTTGGGTATGGTTCGCAGAAACGTTCCGATATCACCGGGGCCGTGGCTTCCGTACCCAAATCGCGGTTGACGGAGCTCCCGGTGACGAATATATTGCATGCGATCGAAGGCTCTGTAGCAGGAGTCTCCGTTACGCAGACTTCTTCCGTTCCCGGCAGCTCCGCAAGTGTTCTGATAAGAGGCCAGAACTCCATCAGCGCCAATACTACCCCATTTATTGTAGTGGATGGAATACCTTTCAGCACTACCGGGGGCGTTACGAATGATATTAACCCGAATGACATAGCCTCCATAGAAGTGTTGAAAGACGCCTCTGCTGTGGCGATCTATGGTACCCGCGGTTCCAATGGCGTTATTCTGATAACCACCAAAAGAGGTACTACCGGGAAAGCCATGATCCGCTATAATGCCTATGGCGGAGTGGAAGATCTTGCGCATTTGCTGAAACCAAGAAATGCCAGAGACTATCTGCAGAAATACGCCGACTACCTGAAGCAGACCGGCCAGACCCAGACCAGCCCTGTCCCCAATGCGTATGAACTGACCAATTACAATGCCGGTAAAACCACCGATTGGATTAAAGAGACGACGCAGACGGGCATTATTACTGACCATAACCTAAGCATATCCGGTGGTACAAAGGATTTGAGGTATTATGTATCCGGTGAATACCTGAAGGAAAAAGGCGCTATAAAGGGCTACCAATATCAACGTGCCAGCCTTCGCTCCAACCTGGATGTAAACATCACAGACTATCTCACGATAGGCACCTCCTTATTCTTTACCAATAACAATTATGATGGCGGCCGGGCGAACCTGTTGTTCGCTACTGCCATGAGCCCTTATGGACAGGAATATGATGCCAACGGTAAGTATACTATTTATCCCATGTATCCGGAGTTATTGTATACCAATCCATTATTGGGATTAAACACCGACCAGGTCAACCGCAGCAGCAACCTGAATGGGAATGCCTACGCGGAACTGAAGATCGGCGGCGCCTTAAAAGGTTTGAAATACCGGGTTAATATGGCGTATACCTATGTTCCCACCCGCGTCGACAGTTATACCGGCAGGAATGCGAACAATACCATCGGGGCAGCCAGCGCGCTCAATTCAGAGACCAAGACCTGGATCGTAGAAAATATACTTACCTACACGAAGGACTGGAACAGGCATCATATCGACTTTACCGGTTTGTACAGCGCCCAGCAAAACGACTTTTTTGCTTCGGCGGTGAATGCCAATACATTTATTAACGACCAGTTGTCATTCGATCTGTTAGGAGCGGGGGCCAATATCAGTGCAGCTACTATAACTATAAATAATGATGGTAGCTTATCTCTGAACAGCAATGGCATCGGTGTAACATATTCCGGTTCCGGCAGGACCCGGAGCGACCTGCTCTCCCAGATGGGAAGGATCAACTATTCCTATGACAGCCGCTATTTGTTTACCGCCACCGTAAGAAGGGATGGTTATTCGGCTTTTGGCAGTAATACGAATAAATATGGCTCTTTCCCTTCTGTGGCCGTAGGATGGAACATCGGCAATGAAGGTTTTATGAGAACGGTGACCCCGGTGAATGCGCTGAAATTAAGAGCCTCCTATGGCAAGTCCGGCAACCAGGCCATTAGCCCGAATGGAACGGCTACCACGGAGTCGACCGCCCGTTTCCCCTTTAACGGGGTCAGTACGATAGGGGTGCTGGCGAGTACGCTGGGCAATAAGGACCTCCACTGGGAAAGTACGGTAGGGCTCAATCTGGGGCTGGATTTCTCCCTGCTGAAAAACAGGATCAGCGGATCGATAGATGCCTACAGGACCCACACTTATGATATCGTGCTGAAACGTAACGTGCCTGTTGTCACCGGTTACACATTCATATACCAGAACCTCGGTAAGACAGAGAACAGGGGAATTGAAGTCACCCTGAATACAAAGAATGTTAATGCCGGAGACTTCAGATGGGA
>Ga0307511_10001437_pt1 | contig 25148 bp, 29 predicted proteins | sample 13_EM_MG_FD_200266 | JGI IMG/M metagenome (GOLD analysis project Ga0307511, IMG submission 200266) | Populus trichocarpa ectomycorrhiza microbial communities from riparian zone in the Pacific Northwest, United States - 13_EM | ecosystem: Host-associated > Plants > Roots > Unclassified | place... | reverse complement strand
AGCCGCTACCGGCAGTGGCTCACTCACAAGCTCGGCACCTGGCACGACCAGTTCGGCGAGTCCGGCTGCGTCGGCTGCGGCCGGTGCATCGCCTGGTGCCCGGTGGGGATCGACATCACCACCGAGTTGGCCGCCCTGGCGGCGGAGAGGAGTGGTGACGATGTCGATGTTTGACCAGCTCAGCGCGTCCACCCTGCTGTCGGGGCTGTCGCAGACGCACATCGCCGTGCTGGCCAGCGCGGCCCAGGAGGTGACGTTCGCCGCGGGCGAGCGGCTGTTCGAGGAGGGCGCGCCGGCCAAGGGCTGCTGGCTCGTCCAACGCGGCTGCGTCGCCATCGACGCCGGGATTCCCGGGCGTGGGCCGGTGGTCGTGCAGACGGTCGGGCCGGGCGAGGTGGTCGGCTGGTCCTGGCTGATCACGCCGGCGCGCTGGCACTTCGGCGCGATCGCGGTCGCCCCGACGGCGGCCATCGAGCTGGACACCGACCAGCTCCTCGACCTGTACCGCAATCCCGCCGACACGCCGATGAGCCCGCTGTGACGGAGATGCTGCCCGTGCGGTACGTGCTCACCGGCCGGACCGTGGAGACGGCCGACTCCGTGACGCTGCGGTTGGAGCCGCTGGAGCGGCCCATCCCCCGGTTCCAGCCGGGGCAGTTCACCATGCTGTACGCCCATGGCGTCGGCGAGATCGCGGTGTCGGTCAGCGGGGATCCGTCCGTTGTGGACTCCGCCCTGACGCAGACGATCCGCGCCGTCGGCGCGGTGAGCCGCGCGCTGCACGACGCCCAGCCCGGCACGGTGGTCGGGGTCCGCGGTCCGTACGGCGTCGGCTGGCAGCCGTCGCTGGCGTGGGAGCGAGACGTGCTGGTCGTGGCCGGTGGGGTCGGGCTGGCCCCGCTGCGCCCGGTGGTGCTCGCCGTGCTCGCGCAGCGCTGGCGCTACCGCCGGCTGACCGTCGTCGTCGGTGCCCGGACGCCGCATGAGTTCCTGTTCGCCGACGAGCTCAAGGCGTGGTCGGCACGCGACGACATGACATTGGAACTGACGGTCGACCACGCCTCCGACGGCTGGACCGGACAGGTCGGGTTCGTCACGCAACCGCTGTCCCGGCTGCCGGTCGACCCGGCCGCCACGACGGCGTTCGTGTGCGGGCCGGAGCCGATGATGCGGTTCAGCGCCGACATCCTGCTGCGGCGCGGAGTTCCCGCCGACCAGGTCCGGATCTCGTTGGAGCGCAACATGAAGTGCGGCATCGGGCAGTGCGGTCACTGCCAGCTCGGGCCGCTGCTCGTCTGCCGGGACGGCCCGGTCGTCGACTACGCCCGCGCCGCAGACCTGTTGTCCGTCAGGGAGTTGTGATGCGACCGCCTACTTTGGCCGTCTGGAAGTTCACCTCATGCGACGGCTGCCAGCTGACCCTGCTCGACTGCGAGGACGAGCTGCTCACGCTGGCCGGCGCGGTGCGCATAGCGAGGTTCACCGAGGCCAGCAGCGCGGTGTCGCCCGGCCCGTACGACGTGTCGCTGGTGGAGGGCTCCATCACGACACCGGAGGAGGTCGAGCGGATCCGTGAGGTACGCGCACAGTCGCGCGTGCTGGTGGTCATCGGGGCCTGCGCTACCGCCGGCGGCATCCAGGCGCTGCGCAACTTCGCCGACATCGAGGAGTTCCGGTCACTCGTGTACGCCAGTCCCGAGTACATCGAGACCCTGGCCACGTCCACGCCGATCTCCGCGCACGTGCCCGTCGACTACGAGCTGCGGGGCTGCCCCATCGACAAGCGCCAGCTGCTGGAGGTGCTGTCGGCGTTCCTGGTCGGGCGCAAGCCGAACCTGCCGGACGCCAGCGTCTGCACGGAGTGCAAGCGGCGCGGCCTGACCTGCGTGATGGTCGCGGACGGCACGCCGTGCCTCGGTCCGGTGACGCACGCCGGCTGCGGGGCGCTGTGCCCGGCGTACCGACGCGGTTGCTTCGGCTGCTTCGGCCCGGTCGACAAGCCCAACATCGCCGCGCTCACCGCGCAACTGCGCGCCTGCGGCCTGGCCGAGGACGCGATCGGCCGGGCGTTCCACACCTTCAACGACTTCCGGGAAGGGGCAATCACGTGAGCCACCGGGCCCGTCAGCTCCGGGTCAGCGCGCTGGCCCGGGTCGAGGGCGAGGGCGCGCTCAACGTCGTCGTGCGCGACGGCGAGGTCGAGCGCACCGAGCTGCGGATCTACGAGCCGCCGCGCTTCTTCGAGGCGCTGCTGCGCGGTCGTGCGCACACCGAGCCGCCGGACATTACCGCCCGCATCTGCGGCATCTGCCCCGTCGCCTACCAGCTCAGCGCCTGCCACGCGATCGAGGATGCGTGCGGCGTCACCGTGCCCGAACCGGTGGAGGCGCTGCGTCGGCTGCTGTACTGCGGCGAGTGGATCTCCAGCCACGCGCTGCACGTGTACCTGCTGCACGCGCCGGACTTCCTGGGCTACCCGGACGCCATCACCATGGCCACCGACCACCGCGACGTGGTGGAACACGGCCTGGCGCTGAAGAAGGCCGGCAACGCGCTGCTGGAGACGGTCGGTGGCCGCGCGATCCACCCGATCAACGTGCGGGTGGGCGGCTTCTACCGGGCGCCGACCCGCGCCGAGCTGGCGCCGGTCGCCGAGCAACTGCGCGCCGCGCTGGACATCGCGCTGGCGACGACACGCTGGGTCGCCGGCTTCGACTTCCCCGACCTCGAACTGGACCACGAACTGCTCGCCGTGCACGAGGACGACCGCTACGCCATCACCCGCGGCCGGCTGGTCTCCAGCGGTGGCCTCGACTTCCCCGTCGCGGAGTTCTCCTCGCACATCGTCGAACACCAAGTGCCGCACTCCACCGCGCTGCACGCCGAACTCGACGGTCGCCGGTACCTGACCGGCCCGCTGGCGCGCTACACAGTCAACCACACGCAGCTGTCGCCGGTAGCCGCGCAGGCCGCGACCGAGGCGGGGCTGGGCACGTCGTGCCGGAATCCGTTCCGCAGCATCGTCGTGCGGGCCGTGGAGCTCGTCTACGCCGTGGACGAGGCGCTGCGGCTGATCGCGGCGTACGAGCCGCCGGAGCCAGCACACGTCGACGTCCCGCCCCGGCTCGGCGTCGGGCACGGCGTCACGGAGGCCCCCCGCGGCCTGCTCTACCACCGGTACGGCATCGGCGCGGACGGCCTGATCACCTCGGCGGTCATCGTCCCACCGACGTCGCAGAACCAGGCCGCGATCGAGGCCGACCTGCACACGCTGGTCTCCGCGAACCTGGCGCTGTCCGACGACGAGCTGACGCCGCTGTGCGAGCGGGCGATCCGCAACTACGACCCGTGTATCTCCTGCTCGGCGCACTTCCTGGACCTGACCAGGAGCTGGGCGTGAACATCGTGATCGGCGTCGGCAACCCCTATCGCCGCGACGACGCCGTCGGCCTACTCGTCGCGGACTTCGTCGCGCGCCGCGGCGGGCACGCCGTGCAGTGCGACGGGGAGCCGGCCGGGCTGCTGCTGGCGTGGGAGGGCGCGGATCTGGCGGTCGTGGTGGACGCCGTGGTGTGCGAGCCGTCCACGCCGGGCCGGGTCCATCGCACCACGGTCGAGGAGTTGCCGTCGGCGCACGGCGGCACCAGCTCCCACGGTCTGGGCATCCCGGACGCGGTGGCGTTGGCGACGGCCGTCGGGCGGATGCCGCGGCAGCTGGTCGTCTACGCCGTGGAGGCGGCGGATGTCGATCTCGGCGTCGGCCTGAGCGAGCAGGTGGCCTTGGCGCTGCCGACGCTGGTCGATCAGGTGTTGGGCGAACTCGGCGTGAGGCTGAAGTAACCCTGTCCCTCGCAATGGTCCACCATCCCACGCCGATCCGTTACCCTCACTGTCTTCAGCACCCTGCTGGCCAGCTCTCAGCTGGCACCCGAGTAATCGATTCAGTCCCTGGTATCACTGAACTTCGAGACACACGTACCGGCGGCGACCGCGCGCCGGAGCGGGGGCGTTATCGTAGGGGCATGGCCTCACCTGCCTCACCAACGCCAAAACTGCAGCCTGGGCCTGCTCTGGTGTCGGCAAACACCCCACGCGCGATACGCGACGCGCTGGTAGACGCCGAGCGGGCCGAGTTCGAACAGCGCTACGCCCAGGAGATGGCCACCGCCGCCCGCACTCTTGACCTGACCGGTGTCCTCGCCGTCCTCGACACCTACCGCAAGATCGCCGAGATCACCCAACGTCAGGGACCCGAAGCACACCGGCGAATGCTCGACCAGGTCGCCCGCCTGCAGGCCGGCCAGGACGTCCACACCGTCGCAGGCCCGCAGCACACGGCGGAGATCAACGCGAAACTGGGTCGCTGACCGGGTGTACTCCTACGAAATCCTGCCCGAGGCACGAGAGCAGGTCGACGGGCTGCCCACCACCGCGCTGCTCTCCTACGCCGAACTGATCACCTTCGTCGAGTTGACCCCATGGGACGCTCCCCCATACCGAGACGACAAACCCGACGGGAACCTGCGCAAGATCGTGTTTGGGCCCGCCGGCGAGGGCATCGCCGTGTACCTCATTCTTGAAGACCAGCGTCGTGTCATCGTGGTCAGCGTGACCTGGTTCGGTTAGCGCGATCGCGATCGCGCTGGCGACGGCCGTCGGGCGGGAAGGTGCTGGCGCTGGTCGATCAGGTGTTGGGCGAGCTCGGTGTGAGGCTGAAGTAGCCCTGTTCCTCCTGGGCGAAGTGCAGCGTTAGCACGGCGTCCAGGCCGTACAGCGTCGCGCGCAGGTCGTCGACCTGGCCTGGCTGGACGGGGCCTTCGGACAGGTGGCGGGCCAGCCGGCGGACGAGACGTTCGATCTCGGCGTGCCCACGGCTCATGGTCGTGGTGGTCTCGGCGCTGCCGAGCAGTTCCCCCACCGCCGGGTACAGCTCGTGTTCCTCGGCACGCTCGTGCGGCAGCAGATGGTCGACAAGCAGCCGGTAGGCCCGCTGTGTCTCCGCATCCGCGCGCTCAGTGGCACCGTCGGACAGCGAGTCCGCTGCGGCACGCACGGCGGCCCGCACCGGCACCAGTAGCTCGTGCTCACCGGCGAAGCGCCGCAACAGTTTCTCGTCGCGCGACCCGACCCGGTGCCCGCGCCTGGGCAGCAGCGCCCGCAGGCTGTTCAAGATGACGGCGACGTCGATCAGCTCCTGCACGAGCGCGCCGGCGACCGGCAGCAACAGTCCCGCCGCGGCGACGCCCATCGCCACGACGGACAACCCGAGACCGGTCGCGGCGCTCTGCACGGCGATCCTCCGCGCGTGGGACGCCGTCTCGACGGCGTCGGCGAGCGGGTCGATCCGGTCGCTCAACACCACCGCGTCCGCCGCCTGCGCGGCGGCGGTGGCGCCCCGCGCGCTCAGTGCCACGCCGACGTCGGCGGTAGCAAGCGCGGGGGCGTCGTTGAGCCCGTCGCCGACCATCAGCGTCACGCCATGGCGGCGCTCCGCCTCCACACGCTCCACCTTGGTCACCGGGGTGCACTCGGCCTGCACGTCATCGAAGCCGAGCAGGCCGCCGACATCGGCCGCGGTGTCGGCACGATCCCCGGTCAGCAGCACGATGCGCCGAAGGCCCACCGCGCGCAGACGACGCAGGGTCCGTGCCGCGTCCGGCCTGATCTCGTCCTTGGCCAGCACCACGCCGATCGGTTCGCCGCCGGCGGTCACCCAGATCGGCGTCGCACCGTCAAGCTGGGCACGGCGCAGCGCGGATGCCGCCCACCCGGACTCCGGCGGAGCGCCCCACGGCGGCTTGCCCACCGTCACGACCTCGCCGTCAACGGTGCCCGTGACTCCCCGGCCCGGTTTCTCGCGCACGTCCGTGGCCGCCACGATGCCCAGCGGCCGGGCAGCGTCCACGACAGCCGTGGCCAGCACGTGCGACGACAGCAGCTCCACGGCCGCTGCGGTACTCAGCACCGCTTTCCGGTCATGTCCGGGTGCGGTGAGGACATCCGTCACCCTGGGCGCGCCGACGGTGACCGTGCCGGTCTTGTCGAGAACCGCTGTTTCGGCCCGGCCCAGGGCTTCCAGCGCACGTCCGTCACGGACGACGACACCCTGCCGGCTGGCACGGGACATGCCGGCGGTCACCGCGATCGGCACGGCCAGCAGCAACGGACACGGCGTCGCGGTCACCAGCACCGCCACCGCGCGCACCGGATCCCTGGTCAGCACCCAGGCGAGCGCCGCGATCGCGACGGCGAAGGGCAGGAACACCGCCGCGAACCGGTCCGCCAGCCGCGCCACCGGAGCGGCCAGCGCCGTCGCCGCACCGGCCAGCCGCACGATGCCGGCGTACGTGCTCTCGGTCGCCGGCCGGACGGCGACGAGGTCCACCGCGCCGCCCGCGTTGACCACACCGCTGCTCACCTGCTCGCCGGACTGCCGCTCCACCGGCAGCGGCTCGCCGGTCAGCGCCGACTCGTCGAACGTGCCGGTCATCGCCAGCCGGCCGTCGACCGGCACGATCTCGCCCGGCAGCACCACCACGCGGTCGCCCGGCGCCACCGCGTCGACGTCCACCGCCGCGAGCTCGCCGCCGACCCGCAGTCTCGTGCGGGTGGGCGACCGGTCCAGCAACGCGTTGATGTCGCGGCCCGCGCGGCGTTCCGCGTACAGCTCCAGCACGCGGCCGGTCGCGAGCATCACTCCGATCACGGCCCCGGCGAGGTATTCGCCGACCACCAGCGTGCCGCCCAACGCGAGCACCGCGAGCACATCGGCCCCCAGGCGGCCGGCGCGCAGGTCCACCGCCGCCCACCAGACGGCGGGCACCAGGGCGGACACCGCGCCGACGGCCCACGCCCAGTCCGCCCATCCGGACCCGAGCGCCCACAGGACCACGCCGGCGAGCACCGCGACGGCCGTGAACGCCAGCAGCGCCCCGGCGACTCGTTCCTGCCTCACGTCAGCGCCCGCTAGTACAAGGGGCCCGGCGTGGCGGGCGCCTCGACCAGGTGCGGTTCCCTGTCCTTCACGGTGTGCCGGGCCGGGGTGATCACGACCGGGCAACTGGCGTGTCGCACGCAGTACGCGCTCACCGAGCCGAGCAGCTTCTCCGCCAGCCACGAGTGACCGTGCCGGCCGAGCACGAGTAGGTCGGCGTCGGCGGAGAGGTGCACCAGCGCCCGCGGCGGCCACTGCCCGATCATGTGCCGGCGCACGGCGACACCGTCGGTCGCGCCCCGCACCTGCGCCATCACGCGGTCCTGCTGCGCCTGCTGCTCGGCGAGCGCCGACTCTTTGGCGCGGTAGGGGACGCCGACCATCGGCGGCGGTCCCTCGACCGGCGGCGGGTCGGTGTGCCACGCGGTCACCACGTGCAGCTCCGCGCCACGCCGGCGCGCCTCGTCCAACGCCCAGCGCACGGCGTCGACGCTGGCCGCCGATCCGTCCACGCCCACCACGATCTTTCCGTTGGTGCCCATCAGAATTCACTCCTTCCACGTCATGCCCACCGTCGTCCGCCGGCAATCTGGCCGCCACCGGCGGCAGGCCCGTTTCGACCAGGACTTTCGGCCCGTCCCACCGGTTTCACACCGTTCGACTGCGTCCCTGCGGGGCTTTGTGCTCTGCTCGCCGCCAGTCGTGGGGAGTCGGATGGAGGTGGAACAGCCATCGCTGATCGGAGCCAACGATGCGTGTTGAATCGCCGGTGCAGTCGCCAGCCATCGACGTGGAACTCGGCGGGTTGGCATCCGTCGACAGCGCGGAACGCGTGCGGGCACGGATCCTGTCGCTCGCCCGATACGCGCCACGCCCGATCATCCATGCGACGGTCCGGTTCTCCACGCCGTCGGGACGCGCGCGCACCGTCGTCATCGCGCACGCCACGCTCGCGCTGAGCGGCACCCAGCTGGCCGCCTTCGGCACGGGTATGACCGTCGGCGAGGCGACCGATCGGGTGCGCACCACGCTGCGCCGTCAGCTGCTCGACCTCGCGCACGGCCGGCGCAAGCACTCGCCGGCCACCCATCCGTCCACTTCGGACGACGCGCTCGCGGTCGTGCGGCACGTGACCCGGATGCCGGCGTGCGCATCGCCGGAGCAGGCCGTGCTCGCACTCGAACAGCTGGACCAGGAGTTCGGCTTGTACGTGGACAGCACCACCGGCCGGGACGCTGCGGTCTGGCGCAGGCCCGACGGCGAGCACGAATGCCTCACCGGACAACCCGTGATGCTCACCGAGACCGACGCGATCCGGCGCCTGGTGCTGACCGGTGAGCCCTGGCTCTTCTACACCGACGATCACACCGGCCGGGGGCACGTCGCGCACCGGCGCGGGGACCACCGCTACGGAGTGATCACTCCGTAGCCGAGACCGAAAGGGGGCGCCATGAACAGGGCACCGATCGTCGTCGGCATCGACGGCTCCGACTCGGCTCGCCAGGCCGCCGTGTGGGCAGCACAGGAGGCTGCCAGCCGCGACGTCGAGTTGACGATCGTGTACGTCGTGCCGGACGTCGAAGCACGCAGCCGCGACGCGGTGCACGCGCAGGCCCGGGCATGGCTGGCCGACGTGCAGGCGGCGGCCGGCCGCGCCGCGCCAACCGTGACGTCGTCGACCGAACTGCTGTCGGGGTCCGCGGTCGACAGCTTGGTGGCCGTGTCGACCTGGGCGGACACCCTCGTGCTCGGCACCCGTGGGTTGGGCGGGTTCGGCGGGCTGCTCGCCGGTTCCACCGCGATCGGCGTGACCACTCGCGCCCGGTGCCCGGTGGTCGTCGTCCGGGCGGAGGGACCGCCGGTGCCGCCGCGCGCCTCCGGGCCGATCGTGGTCGGTGTCGACGGCGGCACCGGCGAGGACGCGATCGAGTGGGCGTTCGGCGAGGCGGCGCTGCGCGACGTGCCGCTGATCGCCGTGCACACCTGGACCGAGGGCGCGCTCAGCCACGGCTGGGACACCGTGCCGTACGTCATCGACTTCAAGGCCCTCAACGACTCGATGCGGGCAATGCTCGCCGAGCGCATGGCGCAGTGGCGGGAGAAGTTCCCCGGCGTCCGGCTGGAGCTGGTCACCGCACTCGACAGCGCGGCTCACGCGTTGGTGGAACAGTCCCGGCACGCCCAGCTGGTGGTCGTCGGCACGCGCGGCCACGGGCCGCTCGCCGGGGCACTGCTGGGCTCCACCAGCCACGCCCTGCTCCACCACGCCGCCTGTCCTGTGGTCGTCGCACGCTGATCCGCACACGCGAAGGGGAGCCCCACAGCCGGGGGCTCCCCTCATCACGTTCACGACACGATCGCGTATGCCGCGACACCGACCAGCGCTACCACGTCGATGACCACACCGGCGTACGCCTGCTGCCACCAGAGCACGGCCAGGACCAGCGACAGGGCGCCGCTGCACAGCACGACGACCCACCACCACGGAGCACCGAGAGCCAAGGCGAAGCCGCCGGTGATGAAGCCGAGCCCGGCGAGCAAGCCACAGCAGGCCGATACCGCGCCGATCAGCCAGCGCACCACCTCAGGCCACCGGGATGTGCGACGTGGAGATCCGCTTGCGGAACACCCAGTACGTCCAGCCCTGGTAGACCAGTACCGCGGGCGTGCCGAACAGGGCGACCCACGACATCACGGTCAGCGTGTAGGGACTCGACGCCGCCCCGGCAACGGTCAACGAATAGCTAGCGTCCACAGTGGATGGAAGCACGTCCGGATAGAGCGACGCGAACAGCGTCACCACGGCGGCGGCCACCGCGACACCGAGCAGGGCGAACGCCTGCCCCTCACGGTCGGCGAGCAGCCGGCCAACGGCCAGCGCTGCGCAGACGACGACCAGTACGAGCGGGATCCAGGTCAGGGCCGAGCCGCGTTGGAACTGGACGACCAGCAGGACGGCCGCGAGCGGGGCCAGTGCGAAGGGCGCGACCTTGATCGCCAGCCGCCGGGCCCGCTCGCGGATGTCGCCGGAGGTCTTCAACGCCAGGAACACCGCGCCGTGCACCAAGGCGAACCCGGCCACCGCCAGCGCGCCGAGCAAAGCCTGCCACGACACGATCGCCAGCGGGCCGCCGACGCGGTCGCCATGGGCGTCCAACGGGATGCCGGTCACGTTGGCGGTCAGCACCAGCCCGACGCCGATCGCGGCGACCCACGAGGACAGGAAGATCACCGTGTCCCAGGAACGCCGCCATCGATGGGAGTCGATCTTGCCGCGGTACTCGAACGCGACGCCGCGGCCGATCAGGGCGACCAGGAACAGCAGCAGCGGCAAGTAGGAGGCGCTGAACAGGGAGGCGTACCAGCTCGGGAAGGCGGCGAAGGTGGCGCCGCCGGCGACGAGCAGCCAGACCTCGTTGCCGTCCCACACCGGTCCGATGGTGTTGATCAGTACCCGGCGCTCGGTGTCGGTTCGCCCGAGCACGGGTAGCAGCATGCCGACGCCGAAGTCGAAGCCCTCCAGGAACAGGTAGCCCAGCCACAGCAGGGCGATCACACAGAACCACAGCACGGGAAGGTTCACCGCGGTCTCCTAGTAGGCGAAGGTGAAGACGTCGGATGATGAGGTGTCGTCGGGTTCCTCGGCCTCGACGGGTTTGCGGACGGCGCGCACCACCAGCACGGCCTCGACGGCGGCGAGAACGCCGTACACGGCCGTAAGCACGATCACCGACGTCAAAGCCTCGCCGACAGTCAACGAGCCAGACACGGCCTGCGCGGTGAACATCCACACACCGTCCACTCCGGACGGGTTGGGCGCGACGACAAACGGCTGCCGCCCCATCTCGGTGAAGATCCACCCCAGCGCGTTGGCCAGGAACGGCGTGGCGATGCCGAACAGCGCCAGCCGCGCGAACCACCGGCCGGGGCTCCGTCCGCGCCGGATCAGCCACAGCGCCACCGCGCAGCCGGCGGCGGCGAGGATGCCGAAGCCGATCATCAGCCGGAACGCCCAGTAGGTCACCGGCAGCATAGGCACGTAGTCCACGGCGGTGCCGTCCGGGTAGGTGGCACCGTACTTGGCGCGGTACTGTGCGACGAGGTCGGTGACTCCGGTGACCTTGCTGCTGGTGTCGGAGTTGGCCAGGAAGCTGAGCAGGCCCGGCAGTTCGATGCTCTTGACGCTCTCGCAGTTGGGCTGCGACACGTCGCCGACGGCCAACACGGAGAAGCCGGCGGGTTGTTCGGTGTGGCACAGGGCCTCGGCGGCGGCCATCTTCATCGGCTGTTGCTGGAACATCAGCTTCGCCTGCGCGTCACCGGAAATCGCCACCGCCAGGAAAGCGGCGATACCCACCCAGGCACCCAGCTTCAACGAGGACCGGAACACCGAGCCGTCCGTCTTCGTCTTCCACAGCCGCCACGCCGAGATGCCCACCAGCACGGTGCCGGCGACGGCGAACGCGCCGGCCAGCGTGTGCGGGAAGGTGGCCAGCACGGTGGCGTTGCCCAGCACCGCCCAGATGTCGGTCAGACGCGGCTTGCCGTTCACGAGCTCGACGCCGACCGGGTGCTGCATCCACGAGTTGGCCGCGAGGATGAAGTACGCGGAGACGTTGGTGGCCAGCGCCGCGGCCCAGATGCACGCCAGGTGCACCCGCTTGGACAGCCGGTCCCAGCCGAAGATCCACAGCCCCAGGAAGGTGGACTCGACGAAGAACGCGATCAGGCCCTCCATCGCCAGCGGCGCGCCGAACACGTCGCCGACGAAGCGGGAGTAGTCGCTCCAGGCCATGCCGAACTGGAACTCCTGCACGATGCCGGTCACCACGCCCATGGCGAAGTTGATCAGCAGGATGCGGCCCCAGAACCTGGTCATCGCCAGGTACCGGGGGTTGCCGGTGCGCACCCACGCGGTCTGCATGCCCGCGACCAGGATGGCCAGGCCGATGGTCAGCGGGACCATCACGAAGTGGTACACCGTGGTGATCGCGAACTGCCACCGCGCGATGTCGAGCACGTTCACCGGGCTTCCCTCTCGTTCACGATCTTCTCGTCGCGCAGCGCGTCGATGCAGCCGACCAGCAGCGCGTTGGACCGGACGGCCGAGACGTGGTGCAGCAGGCCGTCCGGCACCGGCGGCTTGTCCAGCCAGTCGAGGCCGGTCAGCACGACCGGCAGACCGGCCCGCAGGCCGCACACCGCGCCGTACTCGCGGGCGGTGAACTCCCGCCCCCCGCGGACGTCCACGACCATGTCGGCGGGCTGCCTGCCCTCCAGCGGGCATCCGCCGGGCACCACGCCCTTACAGACGTCGGTGCTGCCGTCGTGGCACGTGCTCACCCGACAGCCGAGGTAGCGCAACCGGAGGGCCAGGTCCTTGCCCTGCCCCGCGTTCTGTTCCGTCACCAGGACATGCATGGCACTCACTCCGGTTTCACAACGGCGACTGGGCACGGCGCGTGGTGCAGCAGGGCGTGGCTGACGGATCCGAGCAGCGCGTTCGCCAGCGCGCCCCGACCCAGCGAGCCGACCACCAGCAGCTGGGCGCCCGCGGCTTCGTCGATCAACCGCTGCGCCGGCCGGTTCTCGTGCACAACCTGGCGCACGACGGTGTCCGGGTAGCGCTCGCACCAGCCGGCGAGCCGCTCGGACAGCACGATCCGCTCGTCGGTGGCGACGGTGTCCCAGTCGAGGTCGGGGATCGGCACGGAGCCGGCCCACACGGACATCACATCGCTCCACACGTGCACGGCGACCAGCTCGGCGTTGCGCCGCGAGGCCATGTCGTACGCGAAGGCCAGCGCCGCCTCGCTCGCCGGCGAACCGTCCACGCCGACCACGACCGGCCCGCCCGCCGTTTCCGTGCCGCGCACGACAATGACCGGGCAGTGGGCACGAGCGGTCAGCGCCACGGCCGTGGACCCCACGACCAGCTCGGCGAAGCCGCCCCGGCCACGGACGCCGATCACCACCATGTCGGCCTTCTCGGACTCGTCGGCGAGCAGGTCGACGCCGGGCTTGAGCTCCAGCACCGGCTCGACGTCCAGCTCCGGGTACGCGTCCAGCGCCGCCTTCACACCCTCGCGCAGGCAGTGCCGTGCCGCGGCCTTCGCCTCGACGAGAAAGCCGGACGGCAGCCGTGGCGTGGTGATCGAGTGCCCGTGCACGACCCGCAGCACCGCGTGCCCGCGATGGGCCTCCTCGGCCGCCCACCGGACGGCGTTCATCGACGGCTCGGAGCCGTCGACGCCAACGGCGATGGTGTTCATGGCTGGCTCCAGGGGTTCAGCTCGGCCGGGGTGAGGCCGAGCAGGGCTTGAGGAAAACCGGTGAACGCGAAGTCGTCCATCAGCCGCAGCCGGGTGTCGGGCAGGTGCATCGGCCGGACCACCGGATGCGGGAGGAAGCCGAGTCCCGGCGCGGCGAGCATCGCGATCTGCATGACGGCGCCGGCGAGCACGTGGTCCGCGCGAGTGTCGGAGTCCGTGACGACGGCGAACATCGGTTGCACAGCCAGACGGTCGGCCATGGAGCCGATGGTCTGCCGCCGGGTCATCGGCGGAGTGGCATAGGTCGGCACGAGCGGCCGCTGCCACGGGATGGGCTCCGCCGCGCACCGCCGGTCGCCGTCCAGCTGCCGGCTTGCGTCGTGCAGGATGGCCGCGAACGCGATGCCGCCGACCGGTTCCAGCCGTGCGGTTCGGAACCGCGAGATCGCCACCAATTGGCTCAACTCGTCCGCGCCGCCGTGGCCACGGTTCATCACGTCCGGTGCGGTGATGCTCCGGTAGAGGGCCAGCTCAAAAGGGCTGGGCGGGTCGGAGGCCGCGGCCGTGACGCGTGCGATCAGATCTGGCTCGCGGTGACCGTCGTGCATGCCGACTGTGACGTCCCAGCCGAGGGCGCGCACCGCCAGCACGACGTTGACCAGAGCGGCGCCGCAGGACAGCAGCCGGTCGATGCCGGCCGAGTCGTGACGCTCGCCGCCGATCACCTCGCGGAGTTCGACATCGTGCCCGGTCAGCTCCAGTATCCACGGCTGTTCGTGGCACAGCACCGGCGCGCCTCGGGCGGCGCGCACGATCGCGTCGGTCTCGTCGGCGGTCCACCTGGTCACAGCTGGTCTCCTTCGAGCAGGCCGACGAGCTGAACGCCGTCGACCACACCGAGCGCGTCGGTATGGTCGCGGCGCAGCTGCTCGTCGATGTGGCGGCGGTCCGCGTCCGGCGCGACGCACGGCGCGGGTCGTCGGCACAGCAGGCCGACGAGGTCGTCAGGGCCGGTCGCGCCGGCCAGCTCTTCTTCCCCCACCAGGCCAACGCATTGCCGCTGCTCCACCACGGCCAGGTGGCGCACGTGCAGCCGGCGCATCAGCCGCGTTGCGGTCGCGACGTCCGTCTCGGGCGCGACCGCCGGCACCTGCCGCATCAAAGCCCTTGCCATGTCCGCCATGACGTCACCGCTTCCACAGCGGTGCGGTCTGCGCCCAGTCCAGGTCCCACGCGCGAGCGCGCCACCGCTCGAGTGGCAGCCGCGCCAACCAGACCAGTCCGCGCAGCAGGAGGAAGGCCACGGTCAACCCACCGGCGAGCGTCACGCCCACCAGCAGCACGATGTCGAGCAGGCCGATCGGGCGGCTCACCGCAGCGCCGGTCTGGTCGATCCAGATTTGGACCCTCGCTCCCGCGGACTCCTGGGACGAAACAGCGACCTGGCCGGTGTGGACCGTGCCGTCCAACGTCGTCCAGCGGGCGGGCGCGGTCTGCGAGGAGTCGGAGTCCTTGAGCAGCACTGCGGTCGTCGCGGTCCTGGTGGCCTGCTGCTGGGCCGCGACGCCCGTCTCGTCGGTGGCCAGCCGGAGTCCGAACAGGACACCGGCGACGACGATCGCCGCGCCGACCAGAACCGCCAGCCCGATCACCAGGCCGTCGACCCGGTCCACCGGGCGGCGCAGGTCATTGTGTCCGACCCCCACTTGCCGGGCCAGGCGCAGCACTGGGTTCATCGTCACCACTTCTCCCGCCGTCGTCCGCCGAATTCGTCGTGTTCAGCGTCGCGGGAGGCGGCGGTCGGTCCCAGGGCCGTAGGCCACGACCGAGGTCCCAACCTGACCAGGACTTAGGACCCTGCGGTCGGCACGACCACGACCGGGCAGGTCGCGTGCCGCACGCATTCCCGGCTCACGGAGCCGAGCAGCAGCTCGCCGAGCGGGTTGCGCTGGTGGCTGCCCAGCACCAGCATGTCCGCGCCCTCGCTGACCTCGTGCAGCATGCGCGCGGCGTCGCCCTGCACGCTGCTCACGTTCTCCGACCGGGGCACGCCGGTAACGGCGGCGACCTCACGCGCCAGCAGCTCGGTGGAGTCCTCCTTGATCTGCTGGCTGGGCAGCAGATCCGTCATCGGGTCGAAGCGCCACGCGTGCACCACGTGCACCGGCGTGTGCCGGACCTTGCCCTCGTTGACGGCCCAGGCCAGGGCCTTCTGCGACACCTCGGTGCCGTCGACACCCACAACGATCATGACTTCCTCACTTGTCCGGACCGGCGGCGCCGTCGCCACCGGTTGAGTTCCAGGCGGCGCTACGCTTCCCGGGTGGACAGTCCAGCCGGGGTCGAACTCACCGTCACGGTCATGGCTTCGAGGCTCGCGCCGCCGCGCTCGCGGCAACCAGAGCCACAGGACCCCTCGGGCCCGGGCGCGATGACACTGTCCGGTGGGGCCGTCGGTGCGGTGTGCTGATGCCATCCCGAGCTGGAGGCCAGCCATGAGTTACCCGACCGTGCGATCGGTGATGACCACCCCGGTGATCGCCGTGAGGTCCCAGACTCCGTTCAAGGAGATCGTCGAGACGCTGTCCGAGCACCGGATCAGCGCGGTGCCCGTGATCGACGACGCCAGCCGGGTCATCGGCGTGGTCTCCGAGGCCGACCTGATCCGCAAGGAAGAGATGCGCGGCGGCCTCGACCAGATGCTGTCCACCGTGCACCGGGTGCGCAGCCGCAAGGCCCACGCCGGCACCGCACAGGGGCTCATGAGCTCACCGGTCATCACCATCGGACCGGACGCGACCGTCGAGGACGCGGCGAGCAAACTCGGCCGGGCCGACGTGCGGCGGCTGTTCGTCGTCGAGGGCGACGGCCGGCTGACCGGCGTGCTGTCCCCCACCGACGTGCTGCGCCTCTACCTCGTCCCCGACCAGGTGATCCGGGATCGTGTGCTCCGCGCCGTGCCCGAGGGCTGACGGCCACCGTCACCGAGGGCGTGGTACGGCTCGGTGGCCGGGTCGAACGCCGCAGCCAGGCATTGGCCGCCATTCGGACCGCGTGGGCGCTGCCCGGCGTCGTCGGCGTCGCCGGCTCCATCGAGCACGAGGCCGACGACGTGGATCCGGGTGTCGCGTGACCGGCGGCCAGGAACGTGGAACGCTCTACCAGGAGGTGGCTTCGATGACCATTGGCGTGTTCCTCGTGGACGACCACGAGATCGTCCGGCGCGGCATCTCCGATCTGTTGGAGGGCGAGCAGGACCTGACGGTGGTCGGTGAGGCCGGCACCGTCGCGGAGGCGCTGGTCCGGATCCCCGCGACGCAGCCGCAGGTCGCGGTGCTGGACGTGCGGCTGCCCGACGGCAACGGCGTCGAGCTGTGCCGCGAGCTCCGCTCCGCCATGCCCCAGCTGCAGTGCCTCATGCTCACGTCGTTCTCCGACGACGATGCCCTGTTCGACGCCATCATGGCCGGTGCCGCCGGCTTCCTGCTCAAGCAGGTCCTCGGCTCCGATCTCGTCAACGCCATCCGCACCGTGGCAAGCGGACAGTCGCTGCTGGACACACACACCACTTCGGCGCTGCTGGCCCGTCTGCGGCGCGATCAGGAGCAGCGCACCGACCCGCTGGCCGTGCTCTCCGACCAGGAACGCACCGTGCTCCAACTCATCGGGGAAGGCCTGACCAACCGCCAGATCGCCGAGCGCATGTTCCTGGCGGAGAAGACCGTCAAGAACTACGTGTCGCACCTGCTGGCCAAGCTCGGCATGCAACGCCGCACCCAGGCCGCCGTCCTCGCGACGGAACTCAAGGACAAGCGCGGCGCTCAGGGCTGAGGCCGGATCGGGACCTTCCAGGTGTAGCGGGTGCCTCCGTCCGCGGCGGGGGCGACGGTGAGGGTGCCGCCGAAGGTCGCGGCCCGGTTCTCGACGTTGGCCAGACCACTGCGGGCCAGGGTCTCGGGCACGCCCACCCCGTCGTCGAGCACGTCAACGACGAGGTCCTGCGCCGCCTCGATGGTGACGACGATGTGCTTGGCGTGGGCGTGCCGCAGCGCGTTGCTCAGCCCCTCCCGTAGGGCAGCCTCGGCGTGGGGGACGACCTCGGGCGGGACGAGGGTGTCGACGGCGCCGGACATGCGCACGGACGGGGACACGTCGGTGCCGTTGGTCAGCTCGGACACCACATCCAGCAGCGTCCGGCGCAGGCTGTCGACCTCGTCGGTGGTGTGCAGGTCGAAGATGGACGTCCGGATCTCCATCACGGTCTGGTCGAGCTGGCCGACGGCGTGCTGGACCCGCTTGCGCGCCTCCGGATCGCTGATCATGCGCAGCGTGCCCTGCAGGCCGAGCCCGGTGGCGAACAGCCGCTGGATGACGTGGTCGTGCAGGTCACGGGCGATCCGGTCGCGGTCGGCGAGCAGGTCGAGCAGGCCCTGCGCCCGCTGCTTCTCTGCCAGCTCCAGCGCCAGCGCCGCCTGGTCGGCGAACGAGGTGACCAGGGGGACGTCGTCGGGCCGGAACTCGGCGCCGCCCTTGTCCCGCACGGTGACCAGGGCGCCGGTGCTGCCGTCGGACGTGCGCAGCTCCACGATGAGCGCAGGCCCGAGCACATCGCCGGCGAGCCTGCCCTCCAGCTCCTGTGCGAGGTCGGGAATGAGCCGGGGCGCGTCGTCGAGGAGCCGACGACCGTCGGGCAGCACGGTGCCGGCAAGCTGCTCCGCGCACGTCCCGACCACGCCGCGCACGGTCAGCGAGTCGTCCCCGTCGGCGAGGAGAACCATCGCGCAGGAGGCGTCGGTCAGCTCCATCGAACGCCGCCCGACCAGCCGCAGCGCGTCGTCCACGGTGGCGCCGCCCAGCAGCTCGGCGCGGATCTCCGAGGTCGCCTCCAGCCATCGCTGCCGCTGCTGGGAGCGTTCGAACAGGCGGGCGTTCTCGATGGCGACACCGGCCGCCGCGGCCAGCGCGCGCAGCACGACCTCGTCGTCCGGGGTGAACTCGCCGCCGCCGCGCTTCTCGGTCATGTAGAGGTTGCCGAACACCTCGTCGCGTACCAGCACGGGCGCGCCGAGGAAGCTGTGCATCGGCGGATGGTGGGCGGGGAAACCGACCGAGGCCGGATGGCTGGTCAGGTCCGCGAGCCGGATCGGCTTGGGATCGTTGATGAGCAGCCCCAGCAGGCCGCGGCCCTCGGGCAGGTGGCCCATCAGCTGGCGCTGTTCGGCGTCGATGCCGAGGTACACGAACTCGGACAGGCCGTCCCCGGTGCCGGCCAGCACGCCCAGCGCCCCGTAGCGGGCCTCGACCAGGTCCGCGGCGGCCTGCACGATCCGGTGCAGCGTCGAGTCCAGCTCGATGCCGGAGCCGACCGCGAGCACGGCGTCCAGCAAACCCTGGACCCGGTCCCGGGTCTTGACGATCTCCGCGAGCCGCTCCCGCACCTCGGCCAGCAGCTCGTCCAGCCGCAGGCTGCCCAGCACCGCCGAGGTGTCCGGCTCTGGCATCTGCGCTCCCGTCGATCTCCGTTGGCCCCGTGACGAGCCTGCCACGACACCGGGTCACGTCCAAAGGGCCACACGCATCTCGTGGACGACGGCCCTAGCCGGGTATGACTTTGGGCCGTGTCCGCGACTGGCCCCGCCGCGCACCGTTGAGGCATGACCAGTCCAGTTCCCGCCAGCCTCGGGCTCAGCCCCGCCGAGGTCACCGCCGTGCTCGAAGCAGCGGCGATGGCGCCGTCGGTGCACAACAGCCAGCCCTGGCGGTTCCGTGTGCTTCCCGACCGGATCGAGCTGCACGCCGACCTCACGCGGCGGCTGCCGGCGACCGATCCCGGCGACAAGGAGCTGCGACTGGCGTGTGGCGCCGCCCTCACCAACCTGCGTGTCGCGCTGGAGGGGCTGGGCATCCGCCCGCTGGTGACACTGTTGCCCCGGACGGCCGGCGGGCAGGCGCTCGCCGTGGTCCGCTACGGCGGCCACGTGACGCCGAACGACCAGCTCATGGACCTGCGCCGGGCGATCCCGATGCGACACACCCACCGCAAGCCGTTCCGTGACACGCCGGTCACGCCGAACCAGCTCAGCCACCTCGTCCGCGCCGCCCAGTCGGAACGGTCCTGGCTACACCCGATCACCGACCACGCCCAGCGGGCCCGTCTGCACTCGCTCGTGCTGCGGGCCCACCAGGTCCAGCTCGCCAGCCCCGAGTTCCGCGCCGAGCTGGAACGCTGGACCGGGCACAGCGGTAACCGCCCGGACGGCGTCCCGGCGCGGTCGGCCGGTCCGGCCCCGGAGGCGCAGGACCACTGGGTGCTGCGCGACTACAGCGGCGGCCAGGCCAAGCCGCGCGTCGCCGGTAAGGACTTCGAGCACGAGCCGCTGATTGTGGCCGTGTGCTCCTACTACGACGGCAAGCTCGCCGAACTGCACGCCGGCCAGGCCATGCAGCGGGTGCTGCTGACCGCCACCACGCTCGGCCTGTCCGCTTCCTTCCTGACGCAGCCGATCGAAGTCCTGGCCTGCCGTGACGAGCTGCGTCGACTTCTGGGCGCCGGCATCACCGCCCAGACCATCCTGCGCGTGGGCCACGGCAGCCCGGTCGCGCCCACCCCACGACGTCCAGTGGCCGACCTGCTCATCGACGCCGCACCCGTGCTGCCGGGAGGCACACCATGACCACCAAGGCCATCCTGGTCGGGCTCTCACCCGACACCGACTCGCTGGCGACCATCACCTGGGCAGCCGACTACGCCGGCACGCTGCACGCGCCGCTGCGTGTCGTGCAAGCGAGCAGTGCGAACCTGCCGGCCCTGTACAACGCCGCCGCGGCGGTCCGCGACCGGTTCCCCCAGCTGTCGCTGTCCTGTTCGACGGTTGACGGCGCCCTCGCCGACGCCGTGCTGGACCGCTGCCACGACGCTCACCTGATCGTGGTCGACCGGGACACGGGCAAGCACAACCTCGCCTCCGTCCTCGCCGCGACGGCCAGTTGCCCGGTTGCCGCGGTCGCCCCCGGCACGGCCTGGGACGACGAGACCCGGCCGATCCTGGTCGGCGCGGACGGCACCGAGCACTCCGAGCAGGCGCTGCGCTGGGCGTTCGCCGAGGCCGACCGGCTCGGGTGCGGCGTGCGGATCGTGCACTGCCAGCCGCACGGGCCGTACGGCGCCACGACCAACGCCCGCCGCAACTCCGTGTTCGACCTGGTCTCGCTGTTCGCCGGGCGCTATCCGGCGATGGCCGTGCAGGTGCACACGCTGACCTGCGCGCCGGCGGAGGCGCTGGCCTGGCACTCCCAGTTCGCGTCCATGGTCGTCATCGGCTACCGCGAGCACAGCCTGGGCGGCCGGACCTACCGCACGGTGCTGCGCGAGGCGGCCTGCCCGGTCCTCATCGCCGGCCCCGACACCACCCTCGACGTCGCGCACGCCGCGGCGTCGGTCGCGAACACTGTGAGGAGCTGACGATGAGGGCACAAGATGTGATGAGCAGCCCGGTGGTCACGGCGCGGCCGGACCAACCGGTCAAGGAAGTCGCCGCACTGCTCGCCGAGCACGGCTTCACCTCGGCCCCTGTGGTGGACGACGACGGATACCTGGTGGGCATGGTCACCGAGGCGGACGTGCTGCGCGACCGCATCCCGGTGGACGCGCGCACGCGCATCTGGCAGGACGCGGAAGTCGAGACCCACCCGGCGGCCACCGTCGCCGAGGTGATGAGCACGCCGGCGGTGGCCGTGACGCCGGGGGCCGACGCCTGCGCGATCGCGCGGATGATGCTCGAGGACCACGTGCGCGCCGTGCCGATCGTGGACGGCGGCCGTGGCGTCGTCGGCATCGTCACCCGCCGCGACCTGCTGCGGGCGATCGCCACCGACGACCAGACGGTGCTGATCGCGGTGCGGTCACGCCTGGCCCAGTACGGCGGCGGTGACCGGTGGACGGTGACGGTCCAGGACGGTGTGGTCGACATCGTCGACGACTTCGACGACGCCACCGACCGGCACGTCGCCCAGGTCATCGCCGAGTCCGTGCCCGGCGTCGCCGACGTGCACGTGCGCAGCCGGGAATCGGTGCGATGACCGCCGTGCGTTCGCTGCTGGCCGACGGGACGGTGGCGCTCGTGCGGCGCCTCACGCCCGCGGACACCGACGAGGTTCGGCAGCTGCACCAGGGGCTGCCCGAGCGGGACACCTACCTGCGGTTCTTCACCATCCGGCCGCCGCGGCTGGACGCCTTCGCCGAGCACGTGACCGCCGACGACGTCCGCCACGCCACGCTCGGCGCGTACGTCGACGGCGTGCTCGCCGGCGTCGCGACCTACGAGGTGGTCGCGGACCCGACGGAGGCGGAGGTCGCGGTCGCCGTCGACCATCGGCGGCAGGCGCACGGCGTCGGCACGCTGCTGCTGGAGCACCTCGCGTCGCTGGCCCGGCAGCACGGTGTCCGCCGGTTCACCGCCGACGTCCTAGCGGAGAACGCCGGCATGCTGCGCGTGTTCCACGACTTCGGGCTGCCGTGCCAGGTCGACCAGGGCGGCCCGGAGATACACCTGGTGATGACACTGGTCACCGACGACCGCTACCTGGAGACGGTGACTGACCGCGAGATCCGCGCCGACATCGCCAGCCTGACGTCGTTGCTGCGGCCACGCAGCGTCACGGTCGTGGGTGCCGGCCGCAAACCCGGCACCGTGGGCCACGCGATCCTGCGGCGGCTGACCGAGGCGGGTTTCACCGGCCGGGTCACCGCCGTCAACCCGCACTCCGACGAGATCGCCGGCGTGCGCTGCTTCCCGTCCGTACTCGATCTGCCCGAGACCCCCGACCTCGCCGTGATCGCCGTGCCCGCGGCCGCGGTGCCGGCCGTGCTGGCCGACTGCGAGCAGCGGCACGTGCCGGCCGTCGTCGTGATCACCGCCGGCGTCACCGGCGATCCGGAGCTGCACGATCAGGTGCTGGAGACCGCGCGCGGTGGCGACTTCCGCATGGTCGGGCCGAACTGCCTCGGCGTCATCAACACCGATCCGCGGATCCGGCTGGACGCGTCGTTCTCCGATCGGCCGGTCCGTGCCGGCGACGTCGGCGTGGTCACTCAGTCCGGCGGGGCTGGCATCGCCCTGGTCGACCAGCTCTCCGCGGCTGGTCTGGGTGTGTCCACGATGGTCTCGACCGGCGACAAGTACGACGTCAGCGGCAACGACATGCTGCGCTGGTGGGAATCCGACGACGCCACCCGGGTCGCGGTGCTCTACCTGGAGTCGTTCGGCAACCCCCGGAAGTTCTCCCGGCTGGCCCGGCGGCTCGCCCGGCACAAGCCGGTCGTTGCGCTGCGCACCGGCACCAGCGAAGTCGCCCGTCGCGCCGCCGCCTCGCACACCGCCGCGAGCGCCACGCCGGCGGTCACCCGGGACGCCCTCTACCGTCAGGCCGGCGTGATCGCGGTCGACACCCTCGCCGACCTTACGGCCGTCGTGGCGCTGCTCAGCCGGCAGCCCGTGCCGAACGGTCTGCGCGCCATCGTCATCACCAATGCGGGCGGCGGCGGTGTGCTTGCGGCCGACGCATGCGCCGCGCAAGAACTCCGGGTCGTGCAGACTTCTTCGACGCTACGGGTGGCGCTCGGCAGCCTGCTGCCGGCGACCGCGAGCCTGGGAAACCCGATCGACACCACAGCGGCGGTGTCCGCGACGACGTTTGGTCGCTGCGTGCGCGCCGCGATGGACGACGTCGAGGTCGATGCCGTGCTGGCGATCACGGTGCCGACCGCGCTCGGCGACCCGTCGGTCGAGATCGCCGAGGTCGTCGCCAAGGCCCACGCCGCCGGCCGGGCAACCCCGGTGGCGGCGGTGGACCTGACGCAGCGGGAGAACCTGCGGCTACTCGGCGACGCCGTCCCCAGCTTCGCCGAGCCAGCTGTCGCCGCGGCCGCGCTGGCGCATGCCGCCCACTACGGCCAATGGTTGCGGCGCTCCCCCGGTCACGTCCCCGCGCTGCCGGACATCGACGTCGCCGCGGCCCGTGCGCTCGTCGACGGGTTCCTCTGCGAACACGTGGATGGCGGCTGGTTGCCGGCCACCGACGTGACAACCCTGCTGCGCTGCTTCGGACTGCCGACGCTCGAGGTCATCACGGCCGCCAACGAGGACGAAGCCGTCGCGGCGTTCCGGGCGCTAGGCAGGCCCGTCGCGCTCAAGGTCGTCGCCAAAGGCGTGTTGCACAAGAGCGCCAGTGGTGGCGTCGCGCTCGGCATCGCCGACGAAGCGGAGCTGCGCGTCCGGGTGCGGGCCATGCGCGAGCGCTTCGGCGCCGACCTGCTCGGCTACCTCGTGCAGCCGATGGCTGAAGCCGGCCGGGAACTTCTCGTCGGCGTGGTCGGCGACGTCTCGTTCGGACCGCTGGTCGTCTTCGGCCTCGGCGGCACCGACACGGACGTCATCGCCAAGCGGGTGAGCTGCCTCGTGCCGGTCACTGACACCGATGCCCGCGGTCTGCTCCGCCAACTGAAGGCGCCAGGCGCGTTGGCATCCGTCGATGTCGACGCCGTGCGCGACACGGTGCTCCGGGTCGGTCGGTTGGCTGAGCTGCTGCCCGAGGTCGCGGAGATGGACCTCAACCCGGTCATCGCCCACGAGACCGGCTGTGTGGTGGCGGACGCGAGGATCCTGCTGCGCCCGGTCGCGACGAGCGACGCGACGTTGCGCGCGCTACGGGTCTAGTATCCGCCGGCCGGTGGTCGACCTTATCGCTATCCGTATCAGGTGGTCGCGCCCGCTCACCCACGAGCGAGGCGCGATTTCGTGTGCCTCGGCCAGCTCAGCCGGATGGTCCACGACCCCGGAGCGGCCGACCACGACCACGCTCCAGCCCTTGCCGGTGTCCGGGTCGATCTCGTCCACCTCGAACGCGACCACGGCGTTGCGGGTGGCGGCGGCGAGCTTGCTGCCCGCGCCGGTCCGGATCAGCAGCGATCCGTCCCACACCGAGAAATTCACCGGCAGCACCGCCGGCAGCGCCTGGTCGGTGAACACGATCCGGCCCAGCTGCGCGGTCCTCAACAGCGCCAGGCACTCGGCGCGATCGAGGATCTCCAAGCCTGCGGTGTCCCGCATCTGTCCTACTCCTTGTGGACATGACTGTGTGACCAGAGCGGCGCCCTGGTCACACAAGTGGTGCGGATTCGGTTGTCAACGCAGCCAGGGGTTGTCCCGTACCACGGCCAGCTTCTGCCACTGCCGGCCCAGCCCCCAAGTCACGCCCGAGCCGGCCACGGCGAAGACGATCAGCGCCAGGGCGAAGACGATGTGGTAGTCGATCAGCGGGTTGGTCGAGCCGCTCGGCTTGCCGGCGGCGGTCGTCGTGCTCAGCGGCCACTCGGCGGCCCACATCATCAGCAGCATGATCGTGCCCGCCACCGCGGAGATCCGCAGCGCGACGCCGAGCGTGACGGCGACGCCGATGCCGGCCAGGCCGAGCATGAACAGCCAGTCCGCCCACGCGGCGCCGGCCCAGGCGTGGAACAGCGACTGGAACGGGCCCACCGCGACGTTGCCCAGGAAGCCCTGGGTGGGTGATGCGCCGCTCAGCCACGAGTGCGCGGACGGCGTCGAGTAGCCGAGTCCGAACAGCTTGTCCACGAAGGCCCACAGGAAGATCAGGCCGACACCGATGCGCAGCACCGCGAGCCACTGGGCCACAGCCGGCCCGGTACTCACCGGCGCCGGGCTGGCGGCAGGACGCTCCTTGATGGACATGGTCTCCTCCTCAGTTCAGCGTTTCCTCGGTCTGCCTTGCCATCTCCAGGTCCTCACGGGCCGGCGTCACGGTCGGCGCGACACCGAGGAACGCCAGGCCCACGGTCAGCTCGTCGAGCAGGCCGGGCTGGTGCTCCGCGACGCCGCCGGTGAGGACCAGCGCGTCCAGTCGTGGCAAGGACGTTCTCACGG
>Ga0307511_10001436_pt1 | contig 25148 bp, 22 predicted proteins | sample 13_EM_MG_FD_200266 | JGI IMG/M metagenome (GOLD analysis project Ga0307511, IMG submission 200266) | Populus trichocarpa ectomycorrhiza microbial communities from riparian zone in the Pacific Northwest, United States - 13_EM | ecosystem: Host-associated > Plants > Roots > Unclassified | place... | reverse complement strand
GCCACCGGGACGGCCGCCACCGGCGCCACGGCCGGGCGCGGCCGGACGCGGCGGCACGCCACGCTGACCGCCGGCGCCTGGGGCGGGACGGCCGGGAGTGGCACCCCGGCCCGGCGGCACCTGCCGCGGCGGAGGTGGCGGCGGCTGCCGGTCCCGCTCCACCCGCTCAGGTGCCGGTCGTTCGCCACGCGCTGGGGGCGGCGGGGCCGGCCGCGTCCGCGCGCCGGCCGGCCGCGGACCCTGGTCCCGACGCGGCGGCTCCCGGTCGCGCCCGGGATCGCGGTCGTCGCGGCTCGACGGCTCCCGGCGCACGGACCGAGCCGCCGGCGGGAAGTCCTCGTCCTCGTCGACCTTCGGCTTGCGCTGGAGAATCATCCGGATCGCGCCGATCACCACCGTGAGCACGGTGGCGACGGCCATCACCGGGAAGTTGCCGATCAGCGGCGGGGCGACCGCGATGGCCTTGGCCGTGAGCCCGCCGCTCGCGCCGCCGGCGAACAGCACCAGCACCACGCCGGCCACCACGATCATGATCAGCGGCGGCTGCACCATGGGCCCGAACAGGCTGCGCCGCCGCACGAAGGTCACGGCCAGCACGCAGCCGAGCGTGTACAGGACCTGGAACGGCAGTCCCAGCGTCTTGTTCGTCAGCTCGTCGAACAGCGCGCCCACCGCGGTCAGGGCGAGCGCCGTCAGGACCGCGCCCCACCAGGGCATGGCCCGTGAGCCGAACGCGGGCGCATCCCCCCACGAGGAGGTCCGCGGCTCAGTGTCAAGATCGCTTCGGCGATCGCGCGTGGCGGTCACGAGACGACACGGTAGCCCGTTTGTGTCGCGAAGCTTGTGAACGCTCCGTGAGAACCAGCGGCAGTCACCCCTCCGGGCTGCGGGCAGTGCCCCGATGAGCGGCGAAAACCGCTAGTTGATCACCCCACGTCCGGTGTTTGCTCACTGTTAAGCGGCTCCGCCATCGGGGTAAACGGTCCGGCCGTGACCTCGTCCGCGCGCCGCACCGTCGTCAGCGGCGTCGGGCTGCCGGCCGCGTCGGTCAGCGGCTGCACCGCGCCCCGGAACCCCTCCAACGCGTCCAGCTCGCGCCGCCGCGCGGACAGGAAGCGCTGTAGATGCGTGCTCGACAGATTGACGGAGTCGATCGCCGTGTTCGCCGCCCGGTGCGCGACCGAGGCCTGGCTGCGCACCTGGTCCACGTCGTCCGCGATGGCCCGCTCTGTCGCCGCGAACAGCGCCGCCGACGCCAGCACCGCGAACCCGGTCGGGCCACACAGGAACACCCGGCGGTCCAGCAGCCACCGCAGCAGCTCCGGATCGGTGTCCAGGGCCGCCACCACCGCGGCGTCCGAGGGCACGAACATCACCGTGCCGTAGATCGCGTCGGCCCAGCGGGCATAGCCCTTGCCCGCCAGCTCCGCCGCCCGCGACCGGATGTTGCGCACGTGCACCCGCAGCGCGTCGGCCCGCTCGTCGGCGTCGTTGGTCTCCATCGCCTCGGCCCACACGACCATGCTCATCTTGGCGTCCACCGGCACCTGCCGGCCGCCGCCCACCGCGAGCACCAGGTCCGGCCGGACCGTGCCACCGCCGGCCAGGTCCGTCTGCAACGTGAAGTGCAGCCCCTCCCGCAGCCCCAGCGTGCGGGCCGTCTCGACCAGCACCTGCTCGCCGAGTTCACCCCTTCCGGTGATCGAGGAGAACGCCACCTCATACCGGCGCAGCGTCGCCTGCTGCCGGTCGAACCGCGCGCGCTCGGCCTCCACCGCGGCGAACGCCGCGTCGGTGCGACGCACGCTGTCCTGGTACATCCGCCACAGCAGCACCAGGCCGCCGGCCAGCAACAGGGCCAGCACGATCGCCGCGGTGCTGATCACTTCGGAGCTCACACACCCACAGTGCCAGCCGCCCCTGACAGTTTCCTCGCCGCCGTGCCCTTCGCCGCCGATGCAGGTAGGGGGGCTTTACCTGCGTTCAACGCAGGTAAAGCCCCCCTACCTGCATCGGGTTGGCCTGTGTCGTCTGGCGCACAAGCGACGCGCCGAGGCTCCTCCCCGGGATTGCCAGGTTCAGCCTTTAGCTTGAAGACCCATGCGGGTCCTGCACACCTCCGACTGGCATGTCGGCCGCACCTTCCACGGCCGCGACCTGCTGGCCGACCAGGAAACAGTCCTCACCGGACTGGCGGGGATGGTCGAGCGCGAGCGGGTGGACGTCGTGGTGGTGGCCGGCGACCTCTACGACCGCGCGATGCCGTCGGCGGAGTCCATCGAAACCTGCGGCCGGGTGCTGTCGGCGATCCGCGAGGCCGGGGCCAAGATCGTGATCACTCCCGGCAATCACGACTCCGCCCAGCGCATCGGCGTGTTCGGCACGTTCGCCGCGGCCGGCGGCCTGCACCTCAAGACGAAGCTGTCCTCGCTGGACACGCCGGTCGTGCTCGATGACGTCGCCTTCTACGGACTGCCCTATCTGGACCCGGAACCCGCCCGCCACACCCTCGGCGTCGACGGCCGCGGCCACGCCGCCGTGCTGGGTGAGGCGATGCGCCGAGTTCGTAGCGATTTACGCAACAGAAGCGGCCTTGGCACCATGGTTCTCGCCCACGCCTTCGTGACCGGGGGCGAGCCGTGCGAGTCCGAACGCTCCATTCGCGTCGGCGGCATCGACCACGTGCCCGGCTCGGTCTTCGACGGCGTCGACTACGTGGCGCTCGGCCACCTGCACGGCGCCCAGAGACTGGCCGAGAACCTGCGCTACTCGGGCAGCCCGCTGGCCTACTCCTTCTCCGAGGCGCGGCACCGCAAGCAGGTCCTGCTGGTCGACCTTGACAGCTACGGATTGCACAAGGTCACGCAGGTCGAGCTGCCTGTTCCGCGTCGGCTGGCCACCGTCAGCGGCACCCTGGACGATCTTCTCACCGACCCCCGGCACGCTGATCTGGAAGAGTGCTACCTGTCGGTCGCGGTGACCGACCACGTACGACCCCTTGACCTACAAAGGAAGTTGCAGGAGCGGTTCCCGTACGCCGTGCACGCCGAGTGGCGTCCCGACGGCGGCCGGGCCGCGGCCGACCTGCGCTACGCCGACGCCGTGCGCGGCCGCAGCGATCACCAGATCGCCGCCGGCTTCGTGCTCGACGTCCGGGGCAGCGAGCCGACCGGGTCGGAATCATCCTTGCTGGAACGGGCTTTCCGGGAGGTGGAGACGGAATGAGGTTGCACCGCTTGGAGTTGTGCGCCTTCGGCCCCTACGCGGGCCGCGAGGCGGTGGACTTCGACCTGCTCGGCGCCGACGGCCTTTTCCTGCTGCACGGCGAGACCGGCGCCGGCAAGACGACGCTGCTCGACGCCGTGGCGTTCGCCCTGTTCGGCCGGGTGCCCGGCGCGCGGGGCGACGTCAAGCGGCTGCGCTACGACAACGCCGACCCGGACCTGCCGACCCAGGTCGTGCTGGAGCTTTCCGTTCAGGGGCAACGACTTCGGCTGGCCCGAAGCCCGGAGTACGACCGGCCCAAGCGCCGCGGCGACGGCTTCACCACGCAGAAGGCGACGGCCTCGCTGACCTGGCTGAGTTCCGACGCCGAGGGCATCACCCGCAACGACGAGGTCGCCCGCACGGTGGAGCGGCTGCTCGGCATGACCGCGGAGCAGTTCTTCCAGGTCGTGTTGCTGCCGCAGGGCGAGTTCGCGCGTTTCCTCCGCTCGGACACGTCCGAACGGGAGAAGCTGCTGGAGAAGCTGTTCGGCACACAGCGGTTCCACGACGTCGAGCAGTGGTTCCGTGATCGGCGCCAGCTGGCCGGCCGCAAGGTCGAGCAGCATCGCCAGCAGGTGCGGGAACAGGTCGCCCGCACCGCGCAGGCGGCCGGCGAGCAGATGCCGGACGAGGCCGCCGAGCCGTGGCTCGCGGAATTGTCGGACCGGGTCGCCAGCATGGTGTCCATGGCCGAGGCAACCGAGTCCGCGAGCCGGGAACGGGTCCGGCTCGCGGAGACCGAGCTGGCGCAACGGCGTGCGCTGGCCGATCGGGTACGGCGCGTGCGGCGTGCGGCCCAGCAGCTCGCGAGCCTGCCGACCGGAGAACGAGACGCCTGGCGCGCCGAGCTGGCCGCCGCCCGACGCGCCGTCGGGGTCAAGGCTGCCCACGAAACCGAGCGCCAGGTCGAGCGTGAGCTGGCCGAGGTGCGGGACCGGGAGCGCGCCGGAGTGCGACGGCTCGGCGCGGTTGCGGTGGAAGACGATCCCCGTGGTCAGGCGGGACGTCTCCGCGAGGAGGCCGGGTCGCTGCGGCAGCTCGTCGCCGAGGCCGAGCAGTTGGCGGCCGACCAGCGGCGGATCCGGAAACAGGACGCCCAGCGCGAGCAGTTGGAGACCGGCATCAGGCAGCTCGCCGGCGCCCTGGCGCAGCTGCCGGATCAGGTGAGCATCGCTCGGCAGCGACTCGACCAGGCCCGTGACGCCCGGACGCGGCTGGACAGTGTCGAGGACCGGTGGAAGCAACTGTCGGAGATCGCGGTCGATGCGGACCGGCTGCCGGCACTGGAACGCGCGTTAGAGCGGGCCGTCGCCGGCGACCGCCGGGCCGTCGACGAGCATCAGGCGGCGTACGACCGATTCCTGGACATCAGGCAGCGCCGACTGGACGGGATGGCGTCCGAACTGGCCGCTGGTCTCGTTCCCGGTGGCCCGTGCCCCGTCTGCGGCTCGGCCGAGCATCCGACGCCGGCCCGTGCCGCCGACGGATCCGTCACCCGCGAACAGGACGCCGCCGCGCAGCGGGCCGAGCAGGAGGCGAAGCAGCGCCGCGAGCAGGCCGCGGCGCGGCTGCGTACCGCCGAGCAGGAGTGCCTCACCCTGCGAGATCGACTGGCCGGCAGGGATCCCGAGACGCTGAAGGCCGATCTCAAGGAGCTCACCGACGAGCGGAACGAGCTGCGCAAGATCGCGGCGTGGGTCGACCGGTTGGTCGCCGAGGTGGCCCGGCTGGAGGGCGAGACGCGGCGGCAGGCCGACCGGCACGCCGAGGCCGAGCGGCAGCTCGCCGGTGTCGTGTCCGAGCTGAGCACGTTGCGGGAGAACGTCGATGAGCGCACCGAACGCGTGCGGCTGGCCCGCGGCGAGTTCCCGGACGTGGCGGCGCGGCGCGAGCACCTGATCTCGGTCGCCGACTGCGTCGACGCTGTCGCCAATGCCCGGGACGAAGCCGTCGGCGTGGAGAAAAGGCTGGCGGCGCAACGGGAAGCCGTCGTCCAGGCCGCCGCTGAGGCCGGGTTCGACGACGTGCCCGCGGCCATCGCCGCCGTGCGGGCCGAGGCAGCCGTCGCCGGCCTTGAGCGGCGGCTGGACGAGGTGCAGAAGGCCGAGGACACCGCGCGCGGTGTGCTCGCGGAGCCCGAACTGGCCGGCATCGATCCGACGACGGAAGTCGACGTCGTCACGGTCGAAGCTGAGGCGACACAGGCCCGCGCCGTCCTGGAGTCCGACGTCGCCGCGCTGCGATCGGCCCAGCAGCGCCGAAACGAGCTGGCCGAGCAGGGCGCCCGGCTGCGCACGGTGTGGGCCTCGCTCGCGCCGGTGCTGGCCGAGTACGACGAGCTGGACGCCCTGACCGACGTTGTCATCGGCCGCGGCCAGAACGCCCGCGCCATGTCGCTGCGGTCGTACGTGCTGGCCGCCCGGCTGGAGGAGGTCGCCGTCGCCGCCTCGCGCCGGTTGCGCCGGATGAGCCAGGGCCGCTACGAGTTCGTGCACTCCGACGCCGCCGGTCCGCGCGGCACCCGGGGCGGCCTCGGGCTCGACGTGCTCGACGACTACACCGGTCGGGTCCGGCCGGCCAAGACGCTGTCCGGCGGCGAGTCCTTCCTCGCCTCGCTGGCCCTCGCGCTGGGCCTGGCCGACGTGGTCGCCGGCGAGACCGGGGGCGCGCTGCTGGACACCCTCTTCGTCGACGAGGGCTTCGGCACCCTCGACCCGGAGACCCTCGACATGGTCATGGACACCCTCGACGAGCTGCGGGCCGGCGGCCGCGTCGTGGGGCTGGTCTCGCACCTCGAGGAGCTGCGGCAGCGGATCCCGACCAGGCTGCGGGTGCGCAAGGCCCGCGCCGGATCCCGACTGGAGGTGGTCGCCTAGGTAGCTGCCTCCGCCGGCTCTCGGGGGACGTCTGTCCGCGGAAAGCGCGGACCTAGTCGAGCCGGGTTTGTTGTTGGGGGACGACCCCCAGACCCCCGACCGGGGCTTCGCCCCGCACTCATGCGACTGCCTGTTCATGGTCAAGCAGCCAGCGCTTGATCTCGGAGCCCCAGCGGAATCCGCCGAGCGTGCCGTCGGTGCGCAGGACACGGTGGCAGGGCACGAACAACGTCGCGGCGTTGTACGCGCAGGCCCCGGCGGCGGCCCGAACCGCGGACGGGCGACCGGCCAGCTCGGCGTACTTCCGATAGCTGACCGGCTTGCCGGCCGGGACGGTGCGCAGCACGCGCCAGGCGTGCTCGCGGAACTCGCCGGACCGTTGCAGCACCTCGATGTCGTCGATCACCAGCAGCTCGCCCGCGTGGTAGTCGCGAACGGCCTTGGTGATGTGGCCGAGCTCGGCCCGTGGCTCGACCTCGGTCGGCCGCAGCGACGGCTGCACCTGGGGCAGCAGGTCGCCGAGGTCGGCGGTCCAGCCTGAGGCCAGCACGACGTCGTCGGCGTTGACGACCGTCGTGAACGGCCCGATCGGGGTGTCCACAGTGGACGAGTACGCGGTGGTCACTTCGAACTCCTGGGGATCGGTGTGGTCGACTGGGCGGCCCGCCACAGGTGCATGCCGGCGTACGAGCGCCAGGGCCGCCAGGCCCGGCCGCGTGCCGCCAGGCCGTCCGGGTCCGACGGCAGGCCGAGGTTGGCCGCGCCCTTGAGCAGGGCCAGGTCCGTGGTGAGCAGGACATCGGGCGCGCCGAGCACACGCATCAGCACGTAGCCGGCGGTCCACGGCCCGATGCCGGGCAGGGCCTCGAGTTCGGCGCGCAGCTCCTCCGGATCGCGTCCGACGTCGACGGTCAGCGTGCCGTCGGCCAGCGCCGCGCAGGTGGCCAGCACCGTGTCGATGCGCCGGCGCGGGCCGGTCAGCACCGACGCGCCCTCCTTGGCGATCGCGTCGGGGGTGGGGAACAGCCTGGTCAGCGTGCCGTCCGGGGTTTCGAGCGGCTCGCCGAGCCGCTCGGTGAGCCGGGCCAGCGCGGTGCGGGCCGCGGCCACCGTCACCTGCTGGCCCAGCAGGGCCCGCAGCACGATCTCCGGGCCGTCGACCGCTCCCGGCAGCCGGATGCCCGGCGTCTTCGCCACCGACGGCGCCAGGTCCGGGTCGGCCGCGAGCAGGTCGTCGCAGGCCACCGGGTCGGCGTCCAGGTCGAACAGGCGGCGCACCCGGGTCACCGCGCTGCCCAGGTCGCGGAGGTCGGTCAGCCGCAGGGTGCAATCGACGTGCTGGGGTGTCGGCGTCAGGCGGACGGTCGCGCTGCCGTGGGGCAGCCGCAGCGTGCGGGCGTAGCTGTCCTCGGTCGCCTCCTCCACCCCCGGGATCGCCCGGGCGTGCAGGAACGCGAGCATGCCAACCGCGTCCATCGGCGGCCGGAACGGCAGCCGCAGCGAGATGCTGCCCGGCGTCGACTGCTGGTGCTTGCGCCGGGCCGCGCCCTCCCGCAGCTGGGACGGGGTGACCGCGAACACCGCCCGCACCGTGTCGTTGAACTGGCGGATGCTGGCGAAGCCGGCCGCGAACGCCACGTCCGAGAACGGCAGGTCGGTGCTCTCGATCAGCAGCCGGGCCGAGTGCGCCCGGTGCGCCCGGGCCAGCGCCAGCGGCGGGGCGCCCAGCTCCGCCGCCAGCACCCGGGTCAGGTGCCGCTCCGAGTAGCCGAGGCGGCGGGCCAGCCCCGGCACGCCGTCGCGTTCCACCACGCCGTCCGCGATCAGCCGCATCGACCGGGCCGCCAGGTCCGCGCGCACGTTCCAGTCCGGGGAGCCCGGGACCGCGTCCGGCAGGCAGCGCCGGCACGCCCGGTAGCCGCCGGCCTGGGCGGCCGCGGCCGTCAGGTAGAACTCGACGTTCTCCCGCTTCGGGCGCACCGCGGGGCAGGACGGCCGGCAGTAGATGCCGGTCGTGCGCACCGCGGTGATGAAGTGGCCGTCGAAGCGCGCGTCGCGGGAGGCGACGGCGCGGTAGGCGCGTTCCGGATCGATGAGCACGGTAGGAATGCTGCCAGCGTCGACGGCCGTCGGCTGGCGGTTTTCGGACACGAGCTTCGGGCCGCGTAGACTTCTCCGTCGTGAGTCTCACCCTCGGCATCGTCGGTCTGCCCAACGTCGGCAAGTCGACCCTGTTCAACGCGCTGACCCGCAACGACGTGCTCGCCGCGAACTACCCGTTCGCCACCATCGAGCCCAACGTCGGTGTCGTGGCGCTGCCCGACCCGCGCCTGGACAAGCTCGCCGAGCTGTTCGGATCAGAGAAGACCGTGCCCGCCACCGTGTCGTTCGTCGACATCGCCGGCATCGTCAAGGGCGCTTCCGAGGGCGCCGGCCTGGGCAACAAGTTCCTGGCCAACATCCGCGAGGCCAACGCCATCTGCCAGGTCATCCGCGTGTTCGACGACCCGGACGTGGTGCACGTCGACGGCCGGGTGGACCCGTCGTCCGACATCGAGACGATCAACACCGAGCTCATCCTGGCCGACCTGCAGACCCTGGAGAAGGCGCTGCCGCGGCTGGAGAAGGAGGGCCGGACGCACAAGGACCGGCGGCCCGCCTTCGAGGCCGCCGCCAAGGCCAAGGAGATCCTCGACGCCGGCCGGACCCTGTTCCAGGCCCAGGCCGAGCTGGACGTGCCGCTGCTGCGGGAGCTCAACCTGCTCACCGGCAAGCCCTTCCTGTACGTGTTCAACGCCGACGAGGGCGTGCTGACCGACGAGGCCCGGCTCAAGGAGCTGCGGGAGCTCGTCGCCCCGGCCGACGCCGTGTTCCTCGACGCCAAGGTCGAGTCCGAGCTCATCGAGCTCGACGCCGAGTCCGCCCGGGAGCTGCTCGAGTCCATCGGCCAGCTCGAGCCCGGCCTCGACGCCCTGGCCCGCGCCGGCTTCCACACCCTCGGCCTGCAGACCTACCTCACCGCCGGTCCCAAGGAGTCCCGCGCCTGGACCATCCCCCAGGGCGCCACCGCTCCGCAGGCCGCCGGCGTCATCCACACCGACTTCGAGCGCGGCTTCATCAAGGCCGAGGTCATCTCCTACGACGACCTCGTCGCCGCCGGCTCCGTCGCCGCCGCCCGCTCCGCCGGCAAGGCCCGCATGGAGGGCAAGGACTACGTCATGGCCGACGGCGACGTGGTCGAGTTCCGCTTCAACGTCTAATTGATCATGCTACCAAAGTGGTAGCATGACCGGCATGGCGATGACACTGCGGCTGACCGAGGAGCAGGAGCGCGCCCTCGCGCTGCTCGCCGAGGCTGACGGGGTGAGCAAGCACGAGGCCGCGGTGCGGGCGATTGCCGAGGCCGCCGCGCGACGGGTGCGGACCGACCGGGTCAGTGCGTTGTCGCGAGAAGGACGCAGCCGATATGCCGGTCTGCTCGATCGACTCGCCCAGTGACGGTCGAGTACCTCACCCTGGACGACCTCCTGGCGCTCACCGATGATCTCGGTGTGCCCAAGGTTCGTGACCTGGGGCTGCTCGATTCGGCGGCGCATCGGCCGAGGTCCTCGCTGATGGGGCAGGACGCCTACCCGACCCTGCACGAGAAGGCCGCGGTGCTGCTGGAGTCGGTGGTGCGCAACCATCCACTCGTTGACGGCAACAAGCGGCTGGGGTGGATGGCCATCTTCGTCTTCTACGGCCTGAACGGCTTCGACCTGGACGCGTCGGAGGACGACGCCTACGACCTGGTGATCGCGGTTTCGACCGGTTCGGTCGCCTACGAGGAAGCCGCCGAGCGACTGGCGCAATGGGTGCGTCCAGACGTAGCCCCGCCCCGTGACCCTGTCGAGTTCCGCTTCAACGTCTGACCGACTCCGTCGTGTGAAACCCGGGTACGCCGCCGCGGCGGCGCACCTATGTTTCGCACGTGCCCATCCGTGACGCCGAGGACCGCGACTGGCCCCTGATCTACCCGTTCTTCGCAAAGATCGTCGCCGAGGGGCGGACCTACGCCTATCCCGACGACCTCACCCTCGACCAGGCCCGCGGCTGGTGGATGGAGTCCCCTCCCGGCCGCACCGTCGTCGCCGTCGACGGCCCCGACATCCTCGGCAGCGCCAAGATGGGTCCCAACCGTCCCGGCCGCGGTGCCCATGTCGCCACCGCCAGCTTCATGGTCAACCCTAGCCACCGCCGCAACGGCGTCGGCCGCGCCCTCGGCCTCCACGTCATCGACTGGTGCCGCTCCGCCGGCTACCGCGGCATCCAGTTCAACGCCGTAGTCGAGACCAATACCGCCGCCGTCGCCCTCTGGCACTCTCTCGGCTTCCGCACCATCGGCACCGTCCCCGAGGCCTTCGACCACCCCGACCACGGCTACGTCGGCCTGCACGTGATGTGGCTGGACCTCAGCGCTTCTTCGGATTGAACAAAGCAGTCAGGTCGATGCTGACCGGAAACGGGACCGGGCGTTCCAGGATCCCTCGAAAGATACCCGCTGGAACGTATGTCGCGGTCGGTTTGTCCAGTTCGTAGACATGCACGACCGGCGCGTCGTTCTCCTCTTCGACTAGCCAGAAATGCTCGATACCCGACTCTGCGTACTTGCGCAACTTGACCGTTCGATCACGGTGTTCGGACTCCGGCGAAACCACTTCGATGACGAGCACCACTTCACCTGGGGCGAACCACGTCCGGCTGGCGTCGACCGGAGCCACCGTGGCGACAATGTCAGGCTCTGGGCGACTGCGATCGTCGAGGCGAATGGTCATCTCAGAGACCACGTCAATCTCGTCCGGGGCCTGGCTGCCGAGAGTGTAGGTGAGAGCGTTGATGACACGAGCGTGCCAGTACCGCTGCGGCGACATCATGAAGACAAGGGCTCCGTCGATCAGTTCCGTGTGCCTGGGAGCCTCCGGAAGGTGGTCCAGGTCGTCCGCGAACCAGCCCTCGGCGCGGGGAGGGCGCATCCAGTCCGGCAGTGCGGTCATGGCTCAACGGTAGTCGGTGTGTCGGGGCTCAGGGAGCCCCGACACAGATGACTCACTGCTCGGAGTTGCGGTGGCGGGCGGCGTAGATGATCACGCCGAAGGCGGCGGCGAGGATGAACAGGCCGGCGACGCCGGCGAAGATCAGGTCGCCGTCGCCCTGTTGGGACTGGACGGCCTGAGGAGTGGGCGAGGCGGCTTGGGCCTGCACGGCGAACAGGACGGCGAGCACGATGGCGGCGGCGGTGGCGGCGGCGGTGCGGAAGAACTTGATCACTTCGGATTCCCCTTGTGTGGCTTCATGACTAACGACGCATGGGGGCGGGGGATCGTTGCCCGGGTCGCGCAGGTCACAGCCGGACGGGTGACGGGGAACGGGTGCGCGGGGACACATCCTGAGATTCCCCTGTGGAGTTCGCCGAAGCCGGCACGAAGCGAGGTGGGCTCGGCGTTAAGTGGGATGTAAGGCCGACAAGGAGGGCCATCATGACCACTGCATTCGCCAACAACTCGGCGGCCTCGGCGCTGCCCACTCCGCCCACCGGCTGGCCGATCGGCTCCTACGACACCTACGAGCAGGCGCAGCGCGCGGTGGACTTCCTGGCCGACCGGGATTTTCCGGTGCAGGACATCACCATCGTCGGCGCGGAGCCGATGCTGGTCGAGCGCGTCACCGGCCGGCTGAGCTGGGGCCGGGTGCTCGGCGCGGCCGCGGCCAGCGGGGCCTGGTTCGGACTGTTCGTGGGCATCCTGCTGTCGCTGTTCACGGTGGGCGGCGGCTGGCTCCCGATCGCCATCGGCCTCGTCGGCGGCGTGGGGGCCAGCATGATCTTCGCGGCGATCAGCTACGCCTCGACCCGCGGCAAGCGCGACTTCGTGTCGCAGAGCCAGCTGGTGGCGCGTCGCTACGACGTGCTGTGCCAGCCCCGCAACGCGGAGGCGGGCCGGAACCTGCTCTACTCGCTCGGCTGACCGAGCAGCTCCAGCACCCCGTCGATCTCGCCGGCGAGCGTGACGTCCAACGACGTGACGCCGCCGGCGCTGTGCGTCCGGCACCGGAACGTCAGGGTCCGCCAGCGGATGTCGATGTCGGGATGGTGGTTGTCGTTCTCCGCGATCTCGGCGATGCGGGCCACCGCCTGGATCGCCTCGGAGAAGCTGGCCAGCTCCGCGATGCGAACGATCGCATCGCCGTCCTGCCGCCACTGGGCCAGCCGTCCCAGCGCCTCGGTCACCTGATCGTCCGTGAGCAATTCCGCCATGCCGTCCATGGTGGTCCCGACCGCGCCGGAACGCAGCGTAAGCTCCGGGTGAGCCACGGGAGTCCGGTGAGCCGGGCTGAGAGGAGAGCGGGCGAGCTCTCGACCGTAAGCACCTGATCCGGGTCATGCCGGTGGAGGGAGGCACTACGGGCGACCTCGCGCGACGAGGTCACCTGGAGGAGAGCTTGAGCAGGACGGCACGGCTGGCCGCATTGGCGGTGGCGGCCACGACGCTGGCGGGCTGCTCGCTGGTCGGCGGCGGCGACACGGCATCGAGCCCACACACGGTCACGCTGGTCACCCACGACTCGTGGGCAGTGGACAAGACCCTCTGGGCCGACTTCCAGAAGACCTCGGGCATCACGGTCAAGGTCAGCATGAACGGCGACGCGGGCGCCCTGACCAACAAGCTGGTGCTGACCAAGGCCAACCCGATCGGCGACATCGCCTACGGTGTGGACAGCACGTTCGCCTCCCGCGCGCTGTCGGCGGGCGTCTTCGCGGCGTACACCAGCCCGGACGCGACCAAGGGTCCGCAGCAGTACCAGTTCGACGACTCGCACCGGCTGACCGCGATCGACGTCGGCGACGTGTGCCTGAACGTGGACACGGGCTGGTACGCGGCGCACAACCTGCCGGCCCCGACCGGCTACGCCGATCTTACCGACCCGAAGTACAAGGGCCAGACGGTCATCGAGGACCCGTCCACCTCCTCGCCGGGCCTGGCCTTCCTGCTGGGCACGGTCAAGCAGTACGGCCCGGACGGCTGGCCGGCCTTCTGGACCGGCCTCAAGGCCAACGACGTGAAGGTCGACTCGGGCTGGGAGGAGGCCTACAGCCAGGACTTCTCCGGCTCGTCGGGCAAGGGCCCGCGCCCGGTCGTGGTGTCCTACGCCTCCTCGCCGGCCGACGAGATCGGCGCGGACGGCAAGCCGCGGACCAAGGCCCTGCTGAACACCTGCTACCGCCAGGTCGAGTACGCGGGCGTGCTGGCCGGCGCCAAGAACCCGGACGACGCCCAGAAGGTGCTGGACTTCCTGATCTCGCAGAAGTTCCAGCAGCAGGTGCCCAACAGCATGTACGTCTACCCGTCCCGGTCCGACGTGTCGCTGCCGGAAGCCTGGAAGACGGCGGCGCCGCTGCCGGACGCGCCGGCGCAGCTGCCGGCCGACCAGGTGGACGCGAACCGGGAGAAGTGGGTGCAGCAGTGCCGAACGCTGCTGCAAGGCTAGTCCTGCCGCTGCTGGCCCTGGTCCCGCTGGGCTTCCTGGGTCTGTTCTTCGCCTGGCCGGTGGTGTCGATCGTGGGCATCGGCCTGGGCGGCAGCGGCGTGACGGAGGTGCTGGCCAGCGCCGACACCTGGCGGCTGGTGGCGTTCACGCTGGGCCAGGCGGCGGCCGCGACGCTGGTGGCGGTGCTGGCCGGCATGCCGCTCGCCTACGTCCTGGCGCGCTGCAAGGTGCCGGGCGTGGGCGTGGTGCGCACGCTGGTGCTGGTGCCGTTCGTGCTGCCGACGGTGGTGGTGGGCCTGGCCTTCCGGTCGTTGCTGCCGGACGGCGGCGTGCTGTCGATCGTGCTGGCGAACGCCTTTTTCAACGTCGCGGTGGTCGCGCGGACGGTCGGCGGGCTGTGGGCGCACACGGATCGGCGCGCCGAGGAGGCGGCCCGCGCGCTGGGCGCGTCACGGTGGCGCGCGTTCACGTCGGTGGTGCTGCCGGCGATCGCGCCGGCGATCGGGTCGGCGGCGGCGGTCGTGTTTCTGTTCTGCGCCACCAGTTTCGGCGTCGTGCTGATGCTCGGCGGGGCCCAGTACCGGACCCTGGAGACCGAGATCTACCTCCGCACGGTCGACCTGTTCGACCTGCCCGGCGCGGCGGCGTTGTCGATCCTGCAAGTGGTCGCGGTGATCGCGGTACTGCTGATCGGGGCGGTCGCGCGTCGACGCCGTGAGACGGCGCTGCGGCTGCGGGGCCGCTTCGAGACGGCACGCCGGCCGGTCGGCGGCGAATGGATCGTGGTCGGGGCGGCGCTGCTGGTGGTCGCCGCGTTGCTGGTGCCGATCGTCGGCCTCGTCGCCAATTCACTGACCACAATGGACGGTTGGCGGGCGCTGGCCGGCACGGGCGCCTCCGGCACGCTGGAGGTGTCGGCGTGGGAGGCGGCCTGGAACTCGATCCGCGCCGCGACCGACGCCACGATCCTGGCGATGGTGCTCGGCGTGACGGCGGCCGTGGTGCTCTCGCAGCTCAGGAGAGGCCGCGCGGTGCTCGGCGAGACGCTGGACCTCGCGCTGATGCTGCCGCTGGGTGTGTCGGCGGTGACGGTGGGCTTCGGCTATCTCGTCACGCTCGGCGATCTGCCCTTCGACCTGCGCACGTCACCGCTGCTGGTGCCGTTCGCGCAGGCCCTGGTGATCACGCCGTTGATCGTGCGGACGGTGTTGCCGGTGCTGCGGGCCATCGACGAGCGGCTGCGGCAGGCCGCCGGCACGCTCGGCGCGGGGCCGTTGCGGGTGTGGCGCGAGGTCGACCTGGCGCTGGCCGGGCGGTCGCTGATCGCCGCGGCCGGCTTCGGCTACGTGGTCGCGCTGGGCGAGTTCGGCGCGACGAGTTTCCTGGCGCGGCCGGACGCGCCGACGCTGCCGGTGGCGATCGCCCGTCTGATCGCCCGGCCCGGCCAGTTGAACAACGAGATGGCTTACGCGGCATGCGTGGTGCTGATGCTGGTCACCGCGCTCGCGGTCGTGCTGATCGAACGGTTGACGCCGGCCGTTGGGGAGTTCTGATGGCACTGGAACTGCAAGGCCTGTCCGTGCGCTACGGCTCGATCGCCGCGGTGTCCGATGTGGACCTGACCGTCGCCGACGGCGAGGTGGTCGCGCTGCTCGGGCCGTCGGGCTGCGGGAAGTCGACGCTGCTGCGCGCCGTCGCCGGCCTGGAGCGGCCGGCCGCCGGCCGGATCCGTTGGGACGGCGTCGATCTGGCCGGTGTCGCGGTGCACCGGCGTGACTTCGGGCTGGTGTTCCAGGACGGGCAGCTGTTCCCGCACAAGGACGTCGCCGCGAACGTGGCGTTCGGCCTGCGCATGCACCACGTCGACCGGATCGAGCGAGCCAAGCGGGTCGACGAGCTGCTGGCCCTGGTCGGGCTGGCCGGCTACGGCGAGCGGCATGTGACCGAGCTGTCCGGCGGCGAACAGCAGCGGGTGGCGCTGGCGCGTGCCCTGGCGCCCAAGCCGCGCCTGCTGTTGCTGGACGAGCCACTGTCCGCTTTGGACCGTGCCCTGCGCGAGCAGCTCGCCGTCGACCTCGCCGCGCTATTGCGCGCGACCGGCACCACCGCGCTGGTCGTCACCCATGACCACGACGAGGCGTTCACGCTGGCCGACCGGGTGGCGCTGATGCAGGCCGGGCGGATCCGGCAGGTCGGGCCGCCGGACGAGGTGTGGCGGCGGCCGGCCGACGACGTGGTCGCCGGCTTCCTCGGCTGCACCACGTTCGTGCCGGGGCTGGCCGACCGCGACCTGGTGACCAGCTCGCTCGGCGAGATCGCCCTGCCGGGGGCCGGCGACGGCACCGTGCTGATGGGCTTGCGGGCCAACGCTTTGCGCACCGATCCGGGCGGCTTCGTGCACGGCGAGGTCGTGCAGCGGCTGCATCGGCGTGATCACGCCCGGCTGCTGGTGCGGCTCAGCGGCGACGGCGTGCCGGTCAGCCCGGTCGAGGCCGTCGCCCCGGTCGCCGGCGCGCCCGAGCCGGGCGACGCGATCCGACTGGCCCTCGACGCGGACGGCATCGCGCTCACCGGCCGGGCCTCATAATTCGGGTCCGTTCGGTGCCGTAATTTCGTCAGGCTTTTCTCCCTGATTTTGGGGGTTTAGCCGAGCCGATCGGTCCGGCTGAAGTCGCCGTGACCGTTTGTCGCGGGATTTCGACTCGTCGTCGCATATCCCTTCAGTCGCCCCCTGGCGCCGGTACCGTCCGGATGTCCTTCGGAGCAGGGGATGGGGAAGGAGCGGGCGTCGGCCATCGTCGACGTCCGGGCGTGCCTGATGTCAGAAGAAAACGACGGGGTATTCGGATACGCGACCGTGAATACGGTCCCTTCCGGTCATTTCGACACGGTCGTGCAGGCCGGCGAGATCAACGGCGGCGTGCACATGCACCCGCCGGCGGCCGACCGGCACGTGCCCGGCCACCTGCCGCCGCGACCGCGAACGTTTGCAGGTCGGGAGCGGGAAACGCGGCGGCTCACGGCGGCGCTGACGCGGGCCGGGATCGCGATGATCTGCGGCGCGGGCGGTATCGGGAAGACCTGGCTGGCGCTGCACTGGGCGTACCAGAACATTGCCCGATTCCCGGACGGGCAGTTGTTCGCGGACCTGCGTGGCTTTGACGCGGCCGGCGAGCCGAAGACGCCCTGCGTCGTTCTGCACTTCTTCCTTCAGGCGCTCGGCGTCGAATCCGGTCGAATTCCCGTCGACATCGACGGCATGGCCTGTCTGTACCGCAGCCTGGTCGCCGGTAAACGAATGCTCATACTGCTCGACAACGTTCGGGACATTGCCCAGGTCACGCCGTTGTTACCGGGCAGTTCGAGCTGTGCGGTGGTGATCACCGGCCGGAGTCGGCTGGTCGGATTGCTGGTGCAGCACGACGCCCAGCTGGTGCCGATGGACGTGCTGTCCGCGGCCGAGGCGCACACCGTGCTCACGCGCCGGCTCGGTTTCGAACGCATTGCCGACGAGCCGGCGGCGGTCGGCGAACTGCTGGACAGCTGCGCGGGTCTGCCGCTGGCGCTGGGAGTCGTCGCGGGCCGCGCCGCCGCCCATCCACGCTTCACACTGACCAGGTTGGCCGAGGAGCTGCGCGACGCGGCGACCCGGCTCGGCGTCCTGGACGCGCACGACCCCGCCACCAGCCTGTCGGCCGTGTTCTCGTGGTCGTACGCCGCGCTGACCGACCGTGAGGCCGAGACGTTCCTGCTGATGTGCCTGGCCCCGGGCCACGACCTCAGCCTGCCCGCGGTGGCGAGCCTGGTCGGTCTCACCGTCGAGGAGACCGCCGTCGTGCTGTGCGAGCTGGAGCGGGTTTCCCTTGTGCAGGAACAGGTTCCGGAGCGGTTCCGGGTGCATGGCCTGATCCGGCTGTACGGCGTCCAGCAGGCGCGGCAGACGCCGACCCGGCACGGCCCCGAGGTCGCGCTGCGCCGGCTGGTCGACTTCTACCTGCACACCGGCCACGCCGCCGACCGGCTGCTCGATCCGGACAGCCAGCCCGTCGACATCGAGCCGGCGACCGAGGGCTGTCGGCCAGCGGCGCCCGGGAACAGGCAGGAGGCCCTTGCCTGGTTTGAGGTCGAGCATGCGCAGCTGCTCGCCGTGCAGGAGTTCGCCCACCGGTCCGGCTGGCGGCAGCACGTCTGGCAGCTCGCGTGGATCCAGCACGCCTACCACTGGTGGTGCGGGCATCTACACCACGACCTGACGATCTGGCGGCTGGCGTATGAGGTCGTCGAGGACATCGCCGAGTCCGCCGCGAAGGCGATCGTGCACCAGATGCTCGGGTACGCGTACTCGCGCCTCGGCGTGCACGAGAAGGCGCTGAGATTCGCCGCCGATGCGATCCACTTCGCCGGCGAGACCGGCGAACTCGCGCACCGGGCCGCCGCCCACCACGCGGCGGCGCTGGTCTGGGGACGTTACGGCGACACTGGTGAGGCACTCCGGCACGCCGCCGCCGCGCTGCGCATCTACCGCTTCATCGGCTCACCGCTGCGCGAGGCGTGGGCGTTGAACATGGTTGGCAACTTCGCGGCCCGGCTCGGCGACTTCGAGCTGGCCCGCGGCACCTACGAGGCGGCACTCCGCCTGTTCCAGCTACATCACGACCGGCCGGGCGAGGCGACCGTCCTCGACAGCCTGGGGCGACTGGCCAGCACCGTCGGCCACACCGAGGCACTCAGGCACTTCCAGCACGCCCTCGTGCTGCGGCACGAACTCGGCGCCACCTATGCCGCCGCCGAGACCCTGGAGCGGCTCGGTCACACGTACCAGGCGCTCGACCAGGACAGCCGGGCCGGCACGGCGTGGCGGCAGGCGCTGCGCCTGTACCGGACGCAGCGCCGCACCGCCGACGCGGAACGCGTCGAATGCCAGCTGGAACTGCTGAAATCCGACGCCGCCACCGTCGACGGAGGCCCTTGGAGCTGAGTGGCGCACCTCACAGAATAGACGGAATGACGAATTTGGTCAGTCGGTCTACCGTGGAGTCATGACCACGAAGACGCGACCAAGCCGCCGGGCTCTTGTCGTCGGGCTCGGCATCAGCGGCATCGGGACGGCACTGGGGCTCAAGCGGGCCGGCTGGCAGCCGGTGCTGATCGAGAAGGCGCCGCGGCGCCGCTCCGGGGGTTACTTCGTCGGCCTGTTCGGCGCGGGCAAGGCGCCGGCCGAACGGCTCGGCATCCTGGAGCGGCTGCACGACCGGACCGCGTACGACGGCGTCACCTACGACATGGACCGCTTCGGCGAGTGGCGGCGCGGCTTCGGTTTCCGGGACATCCCCGGCGAGCCGTGGATGATGCTGCGCGGCGACGTCGAGCAGGCCGCGTTCGAGGCGCTGCCCGAGGACGTGGAGATCCGCTACTCCACCGTGCCGACCGCGATCGAGCAGGACGACGACGGCGTCAGCGTCACGTTGGCCAACACCGTCGACGGCGCCACCGTCACCGAGCGGTTCGACCTTGTCGTCGGGGCCGACGGCCTGCGATCCACGGTCCGCCGGCTGGTGTTCGGGCCGGACTCGCGCTACCTGCGCCGGCTGAACTACATGCTTGCCGCCTTCCAGCTGCCCGGTGGCCTCGGCGACCTCGCCGAGCGCGACGGCTGCACGCTGCTGGAGCCCGACCGGGCGCTGTGGGTGTTCCCGTTCGCCGACCACGCGCCGACAGTCCTGATCGGATACCAGACCGACGACGTGGACGCCGAGTTCACCGAGCCGCCCGCGGTCCGCATGCGCAAGGCGTTCGGCCCCGAACCGACCGGCGACATGCTCGGCGCGGCGCTGGAGGCGTTGGAGGCCACCGACGAGTTCCTGTTCGACTCGGTCGAACAGGTGCACATGAACCACTGGCACAAGGGACGGGTCGTGCTGGTCGGCGACTCGGCGTGGTGCGTGACGCTGTACGCCGGCATGGGCGTGTCGGCCGGGCTGGCCGGCGCGGATCTGCTGGGCACCATGCTCGGCCGGTTCGCCGACGTGCCGCGGGCGCTGGCCGAGTGGGAGCGCCAGCTGCGGCCGTACTTGCACTACTACCAGCAGATGGGTGTGCAGATGCAGGCGGTCTTCACGCCCAACCGCAAGCAGATCGCCGTGCGCCGGGCGATGACGAGGGGCATGACGATGCCCGTGGTGTCCACCGTGCTGAAGTTCATGCGCACCCACAACAAGTCCGGGCGCATGAAGGAAATCGACTTCGCGCGGGCATAATCCCAGGTCGGCGCGGACGGGAGGACGATCATGGCGGTACTTGCGGAACAGGACTCGGGCAGCGCGGCGCGCATTCTGGCCGCGGCGCGGGAACTGGTGCTCAAGCGCGGGGTCAAGGGACTGACCATCGCGGAGATCGCGGAGCGGGCGCACGTCGCCAAAGGCACCGTGTACCTGCACTGGAGCACCCGCGAGGACCTGCTGGTGGGCCTGTTCGCCCGGGATTTCCTGGCCATGCTCGACGAATTCGCCGACGTGCTCGGCGCCGATCCCGATGTCTGCCGCCCCAGCCGGCTGCTGCCGGTCATGGTCCAGTTCTCCGTGGACCGGCCGTTCGTCCGCGCGCTGCATATCCAGGACGAGGACCTGCTCGGCGCCCTCACCCAGCATCCCCGCAGCACCAGACTTCGTGAGGAACTCGGCCCGGCCGCGCTGATGTACGCCGCGCTTCCGGTGTGGCGCCAGCACAATCTCGCTCGCACCGACTGGCCCCTCGACGACCAGGCGTACGCCTTGCACGCGCTGCTCTCGGGTTTCCTGACCGCGGCCACCCGCCAGCAGGTGCTCGCCGCCGTGTCCGTCGACGACCCGGCCCGGGTGCTGTCCGCCGCGGCGACCGCCCTGCTCGGGCCGGAAACGCCCAGCCCCGAAGACATCCAGTCCACCGCCGACGCCGCACTGGCCGTGCTGGCCGCCAAGCGCGAGGCGGTGCTGGAATCCATCGGCAAACGTGAAGACTGAGGAGAAAGCCTTGCCACACCACCGCAATGTCCGTGTGAACGGGATCGACCTGCACATCGCCGAGCAGGGATCGGGGCCGCTCGTCGTGCTGCTGCACGGTTTTCCGGAGACCTCGTACTCCTGGCGGCACCAGATCGAGGCGCTGGCCGCCGCCGGCCACCGGGTCGTCGCCCCCGACCAGCGCGGCTACGGTTCGTCCGACCGTCCCGAGGACATCGACCAGTACTCGATCTTCCACCTGGTCGGCGACGTGGTGTCGCTGATTCGCGAGCTCGGCGAGGAGCAGGCCGTTGTCGTCGGCCACGACTGGGGATCCATGGTCGCCTGGAGCACCGCCCTGCTGCGGCCCGGCGTCGTCCGCGGTGTCGTCGGCATCAGCGTGCCGCCGCTGCCGCGTGGTTCCCAGCCGCCGCTGACCGTCACCCGGGAGCGTTTCGGCGACGGCTTCTACCAGAACTACTTCCAGGAGCCCGGCGTCGCCGATGCCGTCCTGGGCAAGGACATCGCCGCCACCCTGCGCCGGACCTACGCCGGCGTGCCCAATCCCAGTCCCGAGCCCGGCTTCCTCGGCCTGTTCACCGACCCCGAGACCCTGCCGGCCTGGCTCACCGCCGAGGACCTGGCCACCTTCGTCGACCAGTTCACCGCCAGCGGCTTCACCGGCGGGCTGAACTGGTACCGCAACCTCGACCGCAACTGGGAGCTCACCGCCGCCTGGCAGGACGCCCCCATCACCCCGCCGTCGCTGTACATCAGCGGTGAGAACGACGCCGTGCGCACCTTCTACCCGATGGACGCCGCCGCCCGGGCCATCGTGCCGAACCTGCGCGGCGTGGTCGACGTGCCCGACTGCGGCCACTGGACGCAGCAGGAACGCCCCGAGATCGTCACCGGGGCGCTGCTGGAATTCCTGAAGGGCCTCTGACCGCGGCCGCTGCGCCGCGGGGCCGGCTGGGATGAGCGGACCCCGGATTGGTGGCATGCGGCACAATCCGGGAGGTGGGAAACGAGCAGAGGTGAGCGAACGCCGGCAGGCGGCGGGTCCGCCGAACTCCCCGACGCTTGCCGACGTGGCTCGTGAAGCGGGTGTCTCCCGCCAGACCGTCTCCAATGTGCTGCATGCCGCGCACAAGGTGAAGCCGGACACGCGGCAGCGGGTGGAGCAGGCCATCGCCGCGCTCGGCTATCACCCCAACCGGTCAGCACAGGCACTTCAGAGCAGCACCTCGCGAATGATCGGGTACCGGATCGAGCCGCAGGGTTCGGGCACACTGGCCGGCATCCACGACCGCTTCCTGCACTCTCTGGCCGCGGCCGGCCGCGCGGCCGACCACCACATGCTCCTGTACACGGCCGCCGATCACGTGGCGGAGGCGGACAGCGCGATCCGCTTGTTCCGCAGCGGCGCCGCCGACGCGTTCGTCCTCTACGACATCATCGCCGACGACCCCCGTCCGCCGGTTCTGCTCGAACTGGGGATCCCTTTTGTCGCGTTCGGCCACAACGACCTCGACGGTTACCGCTGGGTGGACGTGGACAACGTCGCCGGCACGTCCGCGGCCGTGGACCACCTGGTCAGTCGTGGACACCGGCGGATCGGGTTCATGGGGTGGCCGGCGGGGGACAATGTCGGCGACCGACGAGCCCACGGGTGGCGACGCTCCATCGAACGCCACGGGCTGATTCCCCTGTGCCACGCCCTGGACGTCAGGGGCGCGGACTCCGTGCAAGCGGCCGTGGAGATGGCCTTCCTGCTGCTGGACCGGCCGGAACCGCCGACCGCGATCGTCGCCGCGACCGACACCCTGGCCGCCGGGGTCACCCGCGCCGCGCTGCGCTGGGGCCTCGATGTCGGTCGCGACCTCGCCGTCGTCGGTTTCGACGACACGCCGACCGCCGCGGTGCTCGAACTCAGCAGCGTTCGCCAACCCATCGAGGACGTCGGACGACATATCGTCGCGACCCTGCTCGCCCCGGACACCGAGCCCTTCCGCAACCAGCTGCTGGCGCCCCAGCTGATCATCCGGTCATCCAGCGCGAGTCCGGCGCCCCGATAGCCCGCTCGACCGCCGCCGGGGGTTGACACCGGCCCCACGACTCCGGTTACCTCGATCCCAGCGAATTTGAACGTGTAAAAAGCCTCGGGCAGAGCATGCACAACGCCGTGACCACACCTCCCCCTGCATGGAGGAACGCACATGCCCATCTCCCCGCGGCCAGGCTCACGCGTCGCCGCCGCCATGCTGCTCGGCATCGCACTCGCCGCCTCGGCCACGAACACCCCGACCGCCCGTGCCGCCGCCTTGCCGTCCGCGGTCGGCGTCATCGGCTGGGACGGCGACCAGGACGCCCCCTTCGCCTACAACGACGGCAGTTTCCACATCCGGGACGGCAAGAACGTCACCGCGGGGTTCGGGATCTACAACAACCCCGGCAACCTCCAGTGGTACAACGCGGGCGGCTACTACCCGGCTCTCGTCACCCAATTCGAACGTGACAACACCACGGTCAAGATCACTGACTTCGCCGACCAGGTGACGATCGGCGGCAACAGCTACGAGGCGGTCTACTCACGCGTGAGCGTGACCAACCACGACACCGTGTCGCACACCGAGGCCCCGGCGCCGTCCGCCGGCCTGCTGCCGCTCAACTCGGTCTCCGACACCGTCGCCGCCGGGCAGACGGCGAACCACGACTACGTCATCGCGACGGACAGGTTCGGGCACAGCTATCCCTGGCCCGCCGACAGCGCCCTGGTCGCCGCCGGCGGATTCGACCCCCACTACGGCCACATGACCTCGTACTGGGACGCCAAACTCGCCGGCATCGCCACGCTCGCGGTGCCGGATCCGCGGCTGGCAAACGCGTTCAAGGCCGGCTACATCTACACCAACATCGTCAAGGACGGCAGCAACCTCAATGTCGGGGAGAACAACTACGACCGGCTGTTCGACCACGACCTGATCGGCATCCTGACCAATCTCCTGACCCAGGGCGACCTGGCCAACGCGCACGCCTACCTCAAGACGCTCATCACCAACCAGTATCCCGACGCCATCTACAAGTTCAGCTGGCCGTGGGCGGTCTACCTGGAGAAGAGCGGCGACAAGGCGTTCGTCCAGGCCAACTTCGCCCAAATCCAGGCCAACGCCCACGCCATCGCCGCGGACGCCACCGGGCCCGGCGGCACGATGATGTCCTCCAACGCCGTGGACACCATGGGCCACTGGACGGTCGACGACCAGTCCGCGCTGCTCGGCCTGCTCGCCTACGGGTACATCGCCCAGAAGCTGGCGAACACCGCGGAGGCGACGTGGGCGGCCAACGAGTACAACGCGTTGTTCTCCGCCGTGGACACCCAGTTGCAGAAGACGATCTCCGCCAACCAGCTCGGCTACGTCCCCTGCGCGATCGACCTCCCCAACACCGCCGACCGCTGCGGCGACACCAACGACGCGAACTGGGCCTCCGCCCTGCTGTTCGGCCGGTGGAACTGGGACGGGTACCTCTTCGGCGCCGCCCAGACCGGTCCCATGGCCACTCTCCTCGACGCCACCTACGACTACGGATTCGCCCACCTGGCGGGCCTGCCCGCCCACACCTACGGCGGTTACACCGGCTACAGCACCGGTTACAACGCCGGCTACGGCGAGGCCGGACTCGCCAGCGCCAACCACCGCAGCGAGGGCGTCTACGACTACGAGTTCATGATCAACAACACTCAGAGTGCCCCGTTTTCCTGGTGGGAAGGCATTCCCTCGGCCGGCGCCACCGCGTGGACCCCGGGCGGCCACGCCACCGCCGGCACCGGATCCAGCCCGCACATGTGGGGCCAGGCCAACGCCAGCAAGGTTCTCCTCGACTCGGTGATCGCCGAGACCGCGGACGCCCGCGTCATCGTCGGCCGCGGCATTCCGAACGAGTGGCTGCGCGCCGGACAGACCATCAGCGCCACCAACTACCCCATCGCCAACGGCAACCGCATGGGCGCCACCATCACCACCGGCGGCAGGGACGTCACCCTCACCTTGTCGGGCGCGACACCAGCCGGAGGCGTCGTCTTCAACCTTCCCGTCTTCGCCGGCAACATCGCCTCCGCGACCGCCGGTACCGTCGACAGCGCCGCCGGCACAGTGACCTTGCCGCCCGGTGTCACCGCCACGACCGTCAGCCTCGTCAACGCGCCCGCCTACCGTTCGCTCGGCGGCCTCGACCTCGACTCGTACTGCCGGTCCATCGGCGACACGGGCGGCATCAGCCTCGACGGCACCACCGCCAACGACTGGCACTGCGTTACGCCCACCGCCAGCCACGTCTCGCTCGACATGGACGACGCCTGCTCCTGGCAGTACCGCTTCAACGAGGCCGCGTTCTCCCAGTACAGCTCCGCGACCGACCCCTACAGCTGGAAGTGCTACTCCAGCTGAACGTTCCGCTAGCCAGGCGGGCGTAGGCCTTGTCGTCGAGCAGCCGGGCCCGGCTG